>Ga0307375_10000064_pt1 | contig 146358 bp, 130 predicted proteins | sample TR1MG_FD_202531 | JGI IMG/M metagenome (GOLD analysis project Ga0307375, IMG submission 202531) | Soil microbial communities from Risofladan, Vaasa, Finland - TR-1 | ecosystem: Environmental > Terrestrial > Soil > Coastal area > Acid sulfate soil | place: Finland: Risofladan, Vaasa... | reverse complement strand
CAGCCGTACTCGATCGCGACCCTGCACTTTCGTCTCGCCCGCGTGATCGCTCGACACCTCTCGCGATGTCCTTGCTGCGGCAGGGCATGTCGAAGAATCAGACTAATTTAATGACACAGTAGAACTAATGAAGCCTTGGGCCACGACATCGGCGACAAGCTGTTGCGGGAGGTTGCGAAACGGCTGACGGAAACCATCCGGGGTGACGACACCGTCAGCCGCCAGGGCGGTGACGAGTTCGCGATCCTGCTGCCGCAGTTGAACGACTATCGAGACGCAGCACGCGTCGCCGAGGCGCTGTTGAGATCCATGGAGAACTCATTCTGCGTTGATGGCCACAAACTTGCTGTCCGAATCAGCATCGGAATCACCCTGTTCCCCGAGGACGCCAATGACGCCGAAACCCTGCTGAAGTGCGCGGATTCCGCCCTGTATCATGCCAAGGCAGCGGGCGGCGAGTGCTACCGCTATTACACCCCGTCCATGGGCGAATCCGCCGAGCTCCGAATGCGTATGGAACAGGATCTCCGGCACGCCCTCGAAAACGGCGAGTTCCGCCTGCACTTCCAACCCAAGGTGGACGCAAGTACCTGCGCGATCACGGGCTTCGAGGCGCTGGTACGTTGGCAACCGCCGCAGGGCCCGCTGATTTTGCCAGGCGAGTTCATCCCGCTGGCTGAGGAGTGTGGCCTGATCGACCAGATCGACGCCTGGGTGCTTCGCGAGGCATGCCGGCAAAACTAAGGCCTGGCAGCAGGCAGGTTTGCGGGCCGTACGCATGGCCGTAAATGTGTCGTTGGCCAGGATTGACGGTGACCGGCTGGTGAAGCTGGTTGTCGAGGTGCTCCGGGATACCGGCCTGGAACCTTGTTATCTCGACATCGAGGTAACCGAATCCCAAGTGATGAAGGACACGAAGCGAGCGCGACAGGTCATGGAAAATATCCGCGCGCTGGGCGTACGCATCGCGATGGACGACTTTGGCACCGGCTATTCGAGCATCGCCTACCTGCAGATGTTCCGCTTCGATGTGCTGAAGATGGACCGCTCGCTGATCACCTCCATCGACTCCGATCACGTGCAGCGGGCGCTCGTGCGCGCGATCATCGACATGGCCGCGCCCTGTCCTGTCAGGTTGTCGCCGAGGGCGTGGAGACGGCCGAGCAGGCGCGTGTACTGCAGTCCAAGGGTTGCGACGAGATCCAGGGATTCCTGTTCAGTCGTCCGCTGCCGGCGGCCGATATCGAACCACTCCTTGCGCGCGGTGTGCTTGCCGAGTGTATGGTGTCGCGGTGATGTCCAAACTCGTGCGACGAGGCGATACCGATGCTGCTGGGCAATCTGCATGGCGACGCCCGGAAAACCACTGTCTCCTCCCTGCTGCCCGGACGCCTTCCACCTGCCGCCGTCACGGGGCTTGACGGCTGTGCGCAGAGCGAGGCTTGATTCCCCCGATCCGGCCTGAAACCCTGTCCGGCAATTTTTCACCAGCTGCCACTACCGTCACGTGAAATCGCCGATGGATTCGCTTGAGCACTACTTCGCCCCGTACCGCGCCAATACCGTGGGGCAGGACCAGACATTCCGCTCGCCCTGCGGCGAGCAACGCATTGTCTACGCCGACTGGACCGCCAGCGGTCGGCTTTACCGCCCCATCGAACAAGCCTTGCTCGATCGCTTCGGCCCCTTCGTGGGCAACACGCACTCGGAGAGCAGTGAGACCGGTCGCGCGATGACCCTGGCCTATCACGCGGCGCACCGCATCCTGAAGGCACACGTGAATGCCTCGCCCGATGATCTGATCATCTCCACCGGCACCGGCATGACCGGCGTGATCAACAAGTTTCAGCGCATCCTGGGCCTGAAGGCGCCGCAGGGACTGCGGCATTTCATCACGATCCCGGAAGCCGAGCGCCCGGTGGTTTTCATCACCCACATGGAGCACCACTCCAACCAGACCTCCTGGTACGAAACCATCGCTGACGTGGTCGTGGTTCCGCCGGACCAGCACGGTCTGGTCGACCTCGCGGCGCTGGAGACGTTGCTGCACGAGTATCACCAGCGTCCGCTGAAAATCGGCGCCTTCACCGCCTGCTCCAATGTCACCGGGGTCTGCACGCCCCACCACGCCATGGCGAAGCTGATGCATCGCGCCGGTGGCGTGGCCTTCATCGATTTTGCCGCCTCGGCGCCGTACGTCGCCATCGACATGCACCCGGCCGACCCCGAGGAGCGACTCGATGCCGTGCTGTGGTCGCCGCACAAGTTCCTCGGCGGCCCGGGCTCGTCCGGCGCACTGATCTTCAACCGCCAGCTGTACCGGAATACGGTCCCGGACGACTGCGGTGGCGGCACGGTGAACTGGACCAATCCGTGGGGCCAGTATTCGTTCCTCGACGATATCGAGGCACGCGAGGATGCCGGTACGCCTGGCTTCCTGCAGACCATCAAGGCCGCACTTGCCGTAAAACTGAAGGAGCAGATGGGGATCGACGCAATGCGCCAGCGCGAGGAGCAGATCGTGCCCCATGCGATGGACGCCCTGCAGGCGATTCCGGGCCTGCGCCTGCTCGCGCCCCAACAGCGGCAGCGTCTGGCGATGCTGTCGTTCTACATCGAGGGCATCCACTACAACCTGATCGTGCAACTGCTGAACGATCGCTTCGGCGTACAGGCTCGCGGCGGCTGTTCCTGCGCCGGCACCTATGGCCACTACCTGCTGCACGTCGACCCCACCCTGTCGCGCTCGATTACCGAGCGCATCGACCACGGTGACCTGTCGGAGAAGCCCGGCTGGGTGCGGCTGTCGTTCCATCCCAGCACCACCATGGCCGACATCGACCACGCGATCCACGCGGTGCGCGAGATCGCAACCCACGCCGCGGCCTGGGCCGGGGACTATGTCTACTCCCCCATCAGCAACGAGTTCACCCCGCGACGCGCTGAAGCCGATGCCACTCGAAGCCGCATCGAAAACTGGTTCAGCCTCGACGTGGCCGAGCCACCACGATCCGGGGCAGCCCGCTAGCATGGACGCCCCCGCACCGCCGGTTTTCCGCATGTCCGACCCGCTTGCCCTGCTCAATCAACGTTACTCGGTACCCTCGCGTCAGCTTGGCGAACCCGCGCCGGACGAGGCGACCCAGCAGGCGCTGCTGCAGGCGGCCATCCGCGTTCCCGACCACGGCAAGCTGGTGCCGTTCCGTCTGATTCGCCTGCACGGCGAAGCGAAACTGCGCTTTGGCGAGGCATTGGCGGCGATCACCCTGCGCAATTGCCCGGAAATGTCCGACGCCAAGCGGGAAAAGGAGCGCCTGCGCTACACGTACGCACCGCTGGTGGTGACGGTGATCGCGCGCATCCACGGCGACCGCACGGTGCCGGCGATCGAGCAGAGGCTGTGCGCCGGCAGCGTGGCCTACAACCTGTTGCTGGGTGCCTCGGCACTGGGTTTTGGCGCCCAGTGGCTGACCGGCTGGGCCGCCTATGACGCCGACGTGGCCCGTCTGCTTGGCCTGGCCGCGAACGAGAGCGTGGTCGGCTTTGTTCACCTGGGCACGGCGCAGATGGACGTACCTGATCGCGACCGCCCGGCACTGGCCGACCTGCTCAGCACATGGACCCCGTGAGCGCCGCCAAAGGCACGCCGCCCGCCGTGCATCTGGTTGACGGCAGCCTGTATGTGTTTCGCGCCTGGCATTCGATCCCGAACGAATTTTTCGATGCGGAAGGCCACCCGGTCAACGCCGTGCACGGCTTTACCCGCTTCCTGTGCGAACTGCTCGAGCGCGCCCAGCCCGAGCACATCGCGGTGGCCTTCGACGCCTCGCTGACCAGTTCGTTCCGCAACGCGATCTACCCGGCCTACAAGGCCAACCGCGAGTTACCGCCACCCGATCTGGAACGGCAGTTCATGCAGTGCCGCGCGATCACCGAGGCGCTCGGCGTGCACCTGATGATCGACCACAGCTACGAAGCCGATGACCTCATCGGCAGCACCGTATGGAATCTGCGGGCGCTGGGCTGGCGCAGCGTGATCGTGTCGGCCGACAAGGACTTCGGGCAGTTGCTCGGCGAACACGATGAGCAATGGGATTATGCCCGCGGCCTGCGCTGGGGCCCGGCCGGCGTGCACGACAAGCTCGGCGTGCACCCGCATCAGGTCGCCGACTATCTGGCGCTGTGCGGCGACTCGGTGGACAACATTCCCGGCGTACCCGGCATCGGTGCGAAGACGGCGGCGGCGTTGCTGAGCCATTTCGGCAGCCTCGATGTGCTGCTCGATCGCATCGACGAAGTCCCCTTTCTGCGCCTGCGCGGCGCCGCCTCGTGCGCCGCGCGTCTGCGCAAACATGCCGAGCAGGCACGGCTTTGTCGCCGACTGACCCGCATCGCGCTGGATGCTCCGGGAGCCGATGCCATCGAAACACTGCAACGCCGCCAGCGCGCGCCCGAACTGCTCGACCAACTGGGCGAGCAACTGGGCTTTGGCGCCTTCACCCGCAGCCGCCTGCGAGCCCTGCTGCGCTGAAGCAGCGTGCATCCGAAAAAGTCACCTGCATGCCGAGAGCACCCATGATCGACACCGCGAACCGTATCCCCACCGACGCCAACGCGCCGGTTGAAACGCTCTGTGAAGGACGCTGGCTGACCCTGCGCAAGCGCGGCCGCTGGGAATACGTCGAACGCAACAACCCCGGCGGAGCGGTGATCATCCTGGCGGTGACCGCCGAGGACAGGGTGTTGTTCGTCGAGCAGTACCGCGTATCGGTCCTGCAGCACACCATCGAGATGCCGGCCGGCTTGGTGGGGGACCTGGCTGATCAGCCCGATGAGAGCGCCCTGCTGGCCGCCCAGCGCGAACTGGAAGAGGAAACCGGCTATCGCTGCCAACGGGCGGAGTTCATCCATCGCGGCCCCTCCTCGTCCGGCATGAGCACCGAGATGATCAGCTTTGTACGCGCATGGAATCTCGAAAAAGTCGGCCCCGGCGGTGGCGACGAAAGCGAAAACATCGTGGTGCACGAGGTGCCGCGCACGGAAGCGGGTGCCTGGCTGTTCGCGCGTGCGGCCGAGGGCTATTCGATCGATCCCAAGCTGTTCGCCGGATTGTGGTTCATCGAGCACGCCCTGCCGAGCCCGTCACCGACCTAAAGTTTCCAGCGCCCCTGCCGTTCTCATGGCTATCGCCTCCTCTGTACCAAGAAGGGTTCACTGCTATGAGACATTTGCTGCTTGCCTCAGCATTGCTGCTGAGCGCACCCATGGCTGCACACGCCGCCTGCTCCGCCACGGACTTCACCATTCAGGGATTCGCTGTCGGCGCCGGCGGCGGCCGCATGAGCATGAAGGGTTGGTTGGTCAATCACTGTGCCGAGCCTGCCGCCGCGCAAATCGAGATCGAGGCCAAGGATGCCAACGGCAAGGTCATTGCCGCCAAGAAGGGTTGGCCGGCGGGCACCACCAATATCGCCCCCGGCAAGTCGGTGCCGTTCGATCTCGGCCGCCAGTTTCACTACGATCCCAGCATGCAGACCTACGCCGCAGGCATCGCGAACGTGCGCACCTGGTAAAGCGCTACAGGCGTCCCTCTGGATGGCGTTTGTGACACCCGTCACAGATAACGACGCCGGGCGCGTTGCTGCTCGGCGAACCGCGCGGGCGGCCTAAAGTTTTCGTTTCTCGCGCCGCTCAACTCGGGCATCCCCGACCCTGTTGAAAGAGATGACTTGAAATGAAGCACATCCTGCTCGCCTCCGCCCTGCTCCTCGCCATGCCCGTGGCCGCTCATGCCGCCTGCTCGGCCAGCGACTTCACGATCCGGGATTTCAAGGTCGCCGCTGACAGCAACGGCATGAACACCAAGATGACCATGAAGGGTCAGTTGGTAAACCATTGCGCCGAAGCGGCAGCAGCACAGATCGAAATCCAGGCCAAGGACACCAGCGGAAACGTGGTCGCCAGCAAGAAAGGCTGGCCGGCGGGCACGACCAATATCGCGCCGGGCCAGGCGGTAACGTTTGATCTCGGCCGGCAGTTCCATTACGACCCCAGCATGCAGACCTACGCGGCCGGTATCGCCAGCGTCCGCGCCTGGTAAGTCACACGATAGCGATTCCGTCAGGCACCGCCGAGCTGAATCTGCAGTTTGTCGAGCATGCGGTGTCGACGAAAAGGGTTGCCGGCATGGCAACCCTTTTTGTGGAAGTCACCCCGGACATGGACTTGCAACATCGTGCTTGCAAGCTGCACGCTGGGTTGGTCCCAACGGGAGCTGTGCGCGCACCAGACGACACGAATCGCCAGCCGCGAAGCCAGTCGCATGTTTTCTGTCCGTTGCGCAATCGCTGGCCGTACCCTTGATCAGGACCGCCGACCTGACTGTGTCTCCGATCTGTTGCATCGACAGATTGAGTCCACAACCCACAACAGCCATTCACCTGCGCCCTCGGTAGCCTGGGACCGCCACCTTCCATTTGCGGCCGACGATTGATTAGAGTTGCCATAGACACCGCTCACAGGAGTTGGCCTTTCGATGTCCTCTCTGAAACCTGCCGCCTGGATGACCACCCCCGCGGGCATCGTGTCCATCATCGGCGCGCTGGTGTTCGCCATCGAATTCGTGATCTTGCGGGTCGTGCGCGACCTCCTTCGGCCAAACCTTCCCTTCAATCTCGGCCACAGAACAGGGGATCTTGTCGATGCCCTGGTAATGACCTTGCTGGTCGCCCCCTTGTCGTACATCCTGCTCAGGAAAATGCGCGCGAAGGATCTGCGGGTCCAGAAAACCATTCTCGACTCCGAGCAGCGCTATCGCAGCGTGGTCGAACAATCCATCGCCGGCGTCACCCTGATGCAGCACGAAAGGTTTGTTTACGCCAATCAGGCCATGGCCGAAATGCTTGGGCTCACCAGCCCCGAGGACTTGGTTGGTCAAGATGCGATGTCCATGGTGGCCGACAGGGATCGGGCCAAGCTTGCCGAAATCATGCGCCGATCTAGCCATACCAATGGGGGACGCATCCAGTTCACCTGCGCCTTGATGCGAGCCGACGGCACGGTGATGGAGGCGGAGGTGAATACCGTCGTCACCCGCCAAGATGGCGTGCCGACCACGATCGCTGTGCTACGCGACATCACCGCGAGGCTGCGCGCCGAACAGGCCGTCCAACGGCATGTGATGGAATTGGAAGCGGCGTTCATGAGTGCGGTGCAACTTGCCACCGATCTCACCGAGCTGCGTGACCCCTATACCCATGGCCACGCCAGGCGTGTCGGTGAGATCTCGGCAGCCATCGGCGCCAAACTGGGTTTCGACACCAGGAGGCAGCAGGGTTTGCAGGTGGCAGGCAACCTTCATGACATCGGCAAGATCGGTATTCCGCTGGACGTCCTCCGTACCCAGGATAAGTTGACCGACCAGGAGTGGGAGCTCATTCGAGGCCACCCGCAGACAGGCTACGACATTCTGACGGGTATCCGCCTGCCGTGGCCGATAGCTGCGGCGGTGTACCAGCACCACGAGCGCATGGATGGCAGCGGCTACCCTCAGGGACTCAGCGGAGAGGCCATCATTCTCGAGGCGCGCATCGTGATGGTGGCCGATGTGGTCGAGTCCATGTCCCACGCGCGACCCTACCGCCCAGGCATGGGTATCGCTCGGGCACTGGAGGAAATCGAACGGGGCAGTGGCGCCCTCTACGACACCGTTGTCGCGACCGCGTGCCTGCGACTGTTCCGTGAAAACGGGTATGCCATACCACCGTAACAAGGCGCCGCCCCCGCCAACGTTCGTCCTGTCGCGGCCGATGAGCGTGGTGACTCCACCGGTTGAATCCGCCGACGTACCCGTTCAGGCCGATCAACACGGCTCGCGTCGGCTCTGTCGCGTCTGCGATTGAGGTCAGGCGGGAGGCCAAAGTGAACCCCGGGCACTGGCTGGTGACGGGTACCTGTATCGCACATGCTGCACACCACCCGCACAGGTGCCTCGGGCCAGCTCTCGGCACGTTGCCGATGGACGGGACTATCGCCAGGCAAAGAAACGAGAAGGTCTTACCTGCGCCCGTGCGCCGGCACGCACACCGTGATCTCGCGGCGGCATGCCAACAGCCCGGCAGCAAGCGTCAGTGCAGCACGAACAGTTTGTCGAAGCCGGCCACGCGCAGCGTGTTGCGCAGCTCGGCACCGACATTGACGATGCGGATCTCGGCCCGATCGGCACCTGCGTGCTCGCGCAGCAGCAGCAACATGCCCAGCGCCGAGCTGTCCATGCTGGTCACCTCGCCAAGGTCGATGACGTAACTGCGTGCCGCCCTGCCGGCGCCGAGACAGGCGTCGTGGAAGTCGCGGTGGACGCTGAAGTCAAACCGCTGGCCCAATTGCAGGGTCAGGCAGTCCTGTTCTGTGTCGTGATGAACGATCATGCTGCACTCCTCAGAACAATTCGATTTCGCCGGCATCCATCGAGCTTTGCAATGCCGGGCCACGGGAGCGCAGACGCGCCTTTTCACGCTGGATCGCCAGCCGGCTGCGCACGCGCTGGGCGCGCTGGATCAGGTTGTCGGCACCCATCGGGGCGCAGGCCAGCTCCTCGATATCGCGTGTACATTCGGCCACCACCTCCTGCAGCTCGACCAGCCTGCTGCGCGTCTGCTGCAGCAACTGGCTGAGGATGTCCTCGAATTGCAACGAGCGGATGGTGGTGGAAACGTCGCTGCCCAGACCGCGGTTGATCTCCACCACCTGATCGGCGACGGCGCTGGTGCGGGCGTCGCTCTCGGTCACGTGCGCCATCATGGCGTCGATACCTCCCTTGGCTGACAGCGCCACGTTGAGGTCCTGCGACGCCATGTTGCCGACCAGGCCGCGCAACTGCTCCATCGCGATCCGGGCACGCTCGACATGGCTGCCGATCTGCTCGTTGAACTGGTTGGAGTGGCTGGCGAGATTGCGGATCTCGCCGGCCACCACGGCAAAGCCGCGGCCGGATTCACCCGCACGTGCCGCCTCGATCGCCGCATTCAGCGCCAGCAAGTTGGTTTCCTCGGCGATCGTGTTGACGTTCTTGAGCAGTCCGAAGACTGCATCCATTTCCTTGGCCATGCCATCGATGCGGTAGACGATGCGCAGACTTTCGCGCGACATCTGCACGATCATGCCGACAAAGTGCTCCAGCAGGTCACCGGTGCGGGCGGCAAAATCCTGTACCGACACTCCGCCCTTCTGCGCATCGATGATTTGCTTGAGCAGCGATTGCTGCAGCCCGGTCTTGTGCGACAGGCCATCGAAGCCGCCACCCAGTTCGGACACCGCGTCGCGCAGCAGGTCCAGACCCTGGTGCAGCTCGCGGGTGGCGTGGCCGAGTTCATCGACCAGCGCACCACGCACATCCTCCAGTGCCTCGCGCACCGGTGCGTGGTTGCTGGGCGCCTCCACCACCGCCGGCGTCAAGGCATGACGCCGGCTCTCCACGATCCACACCGCAGTCAGCACGGCAATCAACAGCGGCGCCAGCCAGCTCGGGTGCCACAGCAGGGTCGACAGCAGTGCTGCGGTACTGGTCAGCCAACCGTACAGCGGACGACCGGCGAAGATTCGGGTGTATCGAGAGAGGACAGCCATGAGCCGATATCCAGGGGGTCAGGCGCGCAAGGCGCCGGGGTGAGATTGACGCGACAGGCCAAGCAGACGCCCGGCCATGTGATCCAGCGGCAGCATCTCGACTGCCGCGCCCAGCTTCCAGGCCGCCCCCGGCATGCCCCAGACCACCGAACTGGCCTCGTCCTGCACGAGGGTCGTGGCGCCGGCCTGTTTCAGTTCGAGCAGGCCGCGCGCGCCGTCGTCGCCCATGCCGGTCAGCAGCACGCCGATGGTGCCGGCACCTGCACTCGCCGCCATCGATCGGAACAACACGTCGACACTGGGCTTGTGCCTGTTCACCGGTGGGCCGTCGTGCAAACGGCACACGTGTTTGGCGCCATCCCACATCACCAGCAGGTGGTGGCTGCCAGGCGCGATATAGGCATGTCCACTCTGGATCGGCTGGCCATCCTGGGCCTCGCATACACGCATCGCCGAACAGCGATCCATGCGTGCCGCGAACGGGCCGCTGAAGGCCGCGGGAATGTGCTGGGTCACCAGGATCGGCGGCGCGTCCGGCGGCATCGACTCCAGCACCACCCGCACCGCCTCGGTGCCACCGGTGGAGGCACCAATCACGATGATCGGGCTGCCGCCGCGGCTGCCTGCCGTCTGCACGCGCGGCAGGACTGCGTCGGCGGTGTAACGAGGCGCCACATCCAGCTTGCGTACCACCGTGCGCGCCCGCGGACGGGCCTTGGCCGCCAGTTTCACCTTGGCGCAGATCTCCAGCGCGTTTTCGCCAAAACTGTTGGCCAGATCGCTGCTGGGCTTGGTCAGGAAATCCACGGCGCCCAACTCCAGCGCGCGCAGTGTCACCTCGGCTCCCCGCACGGTCAATGACGACACCATCACCACCGGCATCGGATGCAGCCGCATCAGGTTTTCCAGGAAGGTGAGGCCATCCATACGCGGCATCTCGACGTCCAGGGTCAGCACGTCGGGGTTGAGCTGCTTGATTTTTTCGCGGGCAATCAACGGATCGGCGGCGGTACCGACCACCTCGATCTCAGGGTCGCAGGCAAGCATCGCTGTCATCAGCTTGCGCACCAGGGCCGAGTCGTCAATTACCAGAACACGCACTCTATCCATTGCCATTCGGTCTCGTATTGCCTGCTGTTGAGTGGAGCGGAGGAGACTTGGGTCGTGGGGCGTCCCGCCTGTTCGCATGAACGGAAGCCCCCGCTGGGGAAGGCACCGGATGCAACCGACTCCGTGCGCCCCACGGCCAAAATTTCTTCTAGAAAAGCTCGACCTCACCCTTTATCGGGTCATTGGCCAAACGCTTGAGGTAATTGCTTTCATCGGCCACCAGGGCCACATCGTCGCGACGTCGCAGCAAACGCACCCGTGCGCGCCCGCTGTCGGGGAAAAACTGCACCTGGCGCGGGTATACGTCACCCAGATCAGACGCCAGCAGGTTGAGGTTTTCGGTGGCGATATAACGCTGCACGAATGCGATATTGCGTTGACCGATATCGGTGAGCTGGGCCAGCACACGGCCCCCGCCGAAAATCTTCACTTGCAGATCGTCACGCTGACAGCCTGCCGTCAGCAGCGCGTTGATCAGCTGCTCCATCGCATCGCTGCCGTAACGCGCTGCGCGACCGACGGTGGAGGTCCAGCCATCACGGTCACCCAGCGGCTCCGGCAACATGAAATGGTTCATCCCGCCGATGCGCCGGCGTGGATCATGGATGCAGGCCGACACGCAGGAACCCAGCACCGTGGTGAGCAGCTCATCCCGGTTGCTGACGTAGAACTCGCCAGGCAGCACTTTTACCGTCATGCACGATTGCACCGGATCCCAATAGCGGCGCAGGTGCTCGAAACCGGGCAGCGCCGAATCGAGATCCGGTGCAGGCCGGCGCCTTTCGATCTTCACAGTCATCCGCCGGGCTTCCGGTAGACGGTGCGCCCAATCAGCTCGAACTGATCATTGATCCCGTGCAGCGATTCGGAATGCCCGAGGAAAAGATAGCCTCCCGCAGGCAGCAGGTCGGCATAGCGCCGGAACAACCGCTGCTTGGTCGGTTGATCGAAATAGATCACCACGTTGCGACAGAAAATCGCATCGAACGGACCGCGCATCGGCCACGGATGCAGCAAGTTCAGCGGCTCGATGATCACCAGTTCGCGCAGGCGCGGGTGCACGCAGGCCAGCCCCTCGTATTCACCGGCGCCACGCAGCATCCAGCGCTGGCAGCGCTCCTCGCTGATGCCAGCGAGGCGCTCCATCGTATAGACGCCCTCGCGGGCGGTGGCCAGCGCCTGCGGCGACAGATCAGTCGCCAGGATTTTTGCATCAATCGTGCTGCCGGTACGCTCCATCGCCTCGGCCAGCACCATTGCCAGCGCATAGGGCTCCTCCCCAGTGGAGCAGCCGGCCGACCAGATGCGCAGACGGTCGCCGCCCCGGCGCTTTTCCTTCAGCCAGCGCGGCAACAGCTCGTTGGTGAGCAGATCGTAGTGATGTACTTCGCGAAAAAAAGAGGTCACATTGGTGCTGATCGCACTGGCCAGTTCGCCCAGTTCGCTTTGCGGATCACGGCGCAGCAGCTGGCAATAGCTGTCGAATGTCGACAGGCCAAGCGCACGCAGTCGCCGTAGCAGTCGCCCCTGCACCAACTGACGCTTGTGCTCGCCCAGCGCGATCCCGCATTGCTCCAGCACGAAGGCGCGCAGGTAGTGAAACTCTGCCTCGCCAAGCACCGGGCCAGCAGCGCTCATCGCGGTGGCCGCACCATCGTCATCCAGGCTGCCGGCGACCCCGTTCAATTCAGAACTCCTTCCACACACCGGTTGCGTTGGATGGCTCCGCCGGCGTGCGCGAGGGTCGCGCCGGTGATGACGTCGGCGCCGAGCTGCGTACCGCAGCAAATACGGCCTCGGCCTCGGCTGCCGCAGTCCTTGCGGAGGCCGGCGCCGATGTGACAACGGCAGCGTCGCCCACCAGCCGGAAGAACCCGACCTGACGGGTCAGCTCGCCGGCCTGCTCATGCATGGCTCGGGCAGCGGCCGCCGCCTGCTCGACCAGCGCCGCGTTCTGCTGGGTCATCTCATCCATCTGCATGACCGCGTTGTTGACCTGGTCGATGCCGGCGGACTGTTCCTGGCTGGCCGCGGCGATCTCGGCCACGATGTCGGTGACCTTCTTCACGCTGTCGACGATCTCGGCCAGCGCCTTGCCGGACTGATTGACCAGTTCCGAACCGCTGCGCACCTTCTCTGCGCTGTCGTTGATCAGACCCTTGATCTCCTTCGCCGCACCGGCGCTGCGCTGGGCCAGGCTGCGCACCTCGGTCGCGACGACGGCGAAACCGCGACCCTGCTCGCCCGCGCGGGCAGCTTCCACCGCCGCGTTCAGCGCCAGCAGGTTGGTCTGGAACGCGATCTCCTGGATCAGTCCCACGATGTCGGCAATCTTCGAGCTGGAAGCATTTATCTCGCTCATTGCCAGAATCGCCCGGCCGGCCACTTCACCGCCACGTTCGGCCTGTTCGCGGGCTCCGCGGGCCAGCTGGTTGGCGTGGCTGGCATTCTCGGCATTCTGTTTCACCGTCGAGGTCATCTGCTCCATCGACGAGGCGGTTTCCTCCAGGCTGGAAGCCTGCTCCTGCGTGCGCTGGCTGAGATCATCGTTGCCATGTGCAATCTGCTGTGCGGCGGTGCTGACCGCATCCGACCCGCGGCGCACTTCGCCCACGGTCTGGGTCAAACGCTCATCCATCGTGCGGAACGCGACCAGCAAGCGGCCCAACTCGTCCTTGCGACGCGTCTGGATGTCGTGGCCCAGCTCGCCCTGCGAAATGGCGTTGGCTACACGCACGGCCCGATTGAGGGTGCCGACGATCGAGCGGATCAGGAAGAACGCCATCAGCACGGCCAGCAACATGCCAGCGCCAAGTGCCGCGAATGTCATCATGCGGATGCGCTGGTAGCTGGCCAGCGCCGCCTCGTATTTGTGCTTGCTCTCGTCGACCTGCAGGGCAATCAGCTTGTTCATTTCCGAGGTCATGATCGACACGTTCGGAAGCACGTCGGAATACAGCAGGCCGTTGGTATCGTCGCCGGCCTTGACCAGCGAATCCTTGATCTCGACCATCGAGGATGCGACATCGTCGCGTGAACTCTGAAACGCAGCCCACTGCTTCTTCACTGCCGGCGACATGGCCGTCTGGCTGAGCGTCTTGATGATGGCTGCATCCGCCGCCTCGGTCTTGGCGACGTCAGCGAGCTTCTGCGTGACAATCGACTTGTCGTCCTTGTGGAATGCCGCTTCGCTCAACGCGATGAAATTGTTGAGCGAGCCACGCGCCGCTTCGTTGATGCTGGTCAGCGGAATCAGCTCATCCTGGTAGATGCTGCGCGCACTTTCATTGGCCGCCGCCATGCCACCGAGTCCCATCCAGGCCCCGATCAGCAGCATCACGCACAACAGCCCGAGCACGCCGATCAGTCGCGCCTTGACGCTCAGCGTGGTCAGACGGGACAAATTCACTTTCAAACTCTTCATCTTCATCTCAATTCCCGGGTCAGGCCGCAACTTCTACTTCCTGGAGCGTCGGCAGCGCCGCGTCCAGCGTATTCACGTCTTCCGGACGCATCAGTTTTTCCACATCCAGCAGCATCACCATCCGCTCATCGTGAGTTACCAGACCTTTCAGGTAGCGGGTATCCACCACCGCGCCCATATCCGGCACCGGCTTGGTAGCCGCAGGGTCGATATCGATCACATCGGAAACCGCATCGACCACGATGCCGAACAGGCGCTCGCCAATCGCCACGATGATCATCACAGTCTCGTCGCCGTAGCTCTCTCGCTGCAACCCGAAACGCAGGCGAAGATCCATGATCGGCACGATCGCACCGCGCAGATTCAGTACGCCGAGCACGTATTCCGGCGTCTGCGGAATGCGGGTCACGCGCGACCAGCTGCGGATTTCGCGAACGGCGAGAATCTCCACGCCATACTCCTCGCCGGCCAGGGCGAAGGTGAGCTGCTGCGAGATGGGTGCTGTGATGTGCTTGTCTTCGTACATGGGTCGGTTACCTCGTGAAGGACGCCCGCGAGCGTCCTGCTGCCTTGTCCTGTGTCGGCGCAGATGTGGGAAACTTGAATGGACGGCTACCCGGAATCAGGCCGCTTTCCTGCGCAAACCAAGCTGCACCACGCCACCCACGTCGACGATCAGGGCCACCGATCCATCGCTGAGGATGGTGGCGCCAGAGATGCCCTGGACGCGCTGGTAATGAGCCTCCAGCGACTTGATCACGGCCTGCTGCTGCCCGAGCAGATCGTCCACCAGCAAACCGACGCGGCGGCCGTCGTCCTCGATCACCACCACGATGCCCTGCTCGATCTCGGTCACCGCCCCGGCACAGGCAAACGCACGATGCAGGCGCACGACAGGCAGGTAGGCGTCGCGAAAATGGAACACTTCGCCGCCGCCGGCGATCTTGCGCACAGCCTGCGCCGGCAAGCGCAACGATTCGACGATCGAGGTCAGCGGCACGATATAGCGCTCTTCACCCACCGACGTGACCAGGCCGTCGATGATGGCCAGGGTCAATGGCAAGGCAATGGTGAACGTGCTGCCCTTGCCGCTGACGCTGCGCACGACGACGCTGCCACCGAGGTCGCGCACGTTGCGCCGCACGACATCCATGCCGACGCCACGGCCGGACAGGTCGGTGGCCTGCTCGGCGGTGGAAAAGCCCGGCTGAAAGATCAGCTCGGCGATCTCCGCATCACTGAGCTCCTGGCCCACCTCGACCAAGCCGCGCTGTCGCGCCTTGGCGATGATCGCCTCGTGATTGAGGCCGGCGCCGTCGTCGCTGATCTGCACCACGATATTGCCACCCTCGTGATACGCGTTGAGCTTGAGTGTCCCGGTTTCCGGCTTGCCTGCGGCGCGGCGCCTGGCCGGCGTCTCCAGGCCGTGGTCGATCGCATTGCGCACCAGGTGCACCAGCGGATCACCGATTTTCTCCAGCACGGTCTTGTCGAGCTCCGTGTGCTCGCCGAGCAATTCCAGCTTGACCCGTTTGTCCAGCTTGCGCTCCAGGTCGTGCACCAGCCGCGGGAAGCGGTTGAACACCGAGCCGATCGGCAACATGCGGATACGCATTACGCTTTCCTGCAGCTCCTGCGTGTTGCGTTCCAACTGCAACAGCCCTTCGCGCAGGCGAGTCAGGTGCGACGCATCGAATTTTTCACCGATGTCACTGAGCATCGACTGGGTAATCACCAGCTCGCCCAGCATGTTGATCAGCGCATCGATCTTGTCGATATCCACGCGGATCGAGCCGCCCTCACTGGCACCGGGTGCCTGCTCGGCCGATCGGACGGGCGCAGCGGGTGCGCTGCGCCGCTGCAGTGCCACCGCGGGCACAGCCCCCTCGGCAGCGACCGGTGACGGCGCCGCGGACAAGGGCTTGATCGCCAGTTCGCAATCACCATCGAGCCAGTCGAATACCGCATCGACGGCCGCTCGCGGCACATCGCCGTGCAGATGCAGCACCCAACCCAGGTAGCACATGGTCGGATCGAGTTCGACCAGCCTTTCCGGCGCCGCATCGACCACGAAGGCACGAACAACCTCCAGACGCCCCAACTGTTGCAGCTCGCGGAAGATTCGCATCGGCTCGTTGCCGGTCTGCAGCAGATGCGGCAGCGCGGTGAACACGATGTCCCAGCCAATGACGGCGAGGGCGGCGCCGGCCTCCCTGGCCACCACCGTCGCCGGCTCGCCATGCACCAGAATTTCCAACTCGGCGAGCAAGCCGGTACTTTCCTCGTCACCCACCGGCTGACCACTGCTGGAACGAGCCAGCATGGCGCGCAGGCAGTCCACCGAACGCAGCATCAGTTCGGTCAGCTCGGCATCCACCGCACGCCGCTCGCTGCGCACTTCATCCAGTAGTGATTCGGCAACGTGGGTGAACGCTGCCACCTCGGCAAATCCGAAGGTGGCGGCGCCACCCTTGATGGAATGGGCCGCACGGAAAATGGTGTGCACCAGTTCGTGGTCGCTGGAACCGGCATCCAGTTCCAGCAGCGCCGCCTCCATGGCGTCGAGCCCTTCCCGACTTTCATCGAAGAAGGTCTTGTGGAACTGAGTCAGGTCGACCGAACTCATCTGCGTTCAGCCCAACACACGCTTGACGGTGGCCAGCAGCTGCTCCGGATCGAAGGGCTTGACCAACCAGCCGGTGGCACCGGCCGCCTTGCCTTCCATCTTCTTTTCCGTATGCGACTCGGTGGTCAGCATCAGGATCGGCACCCCCTTGTAACTGTCCAGCGCGCGCAGCTCGCGCACCATCGTGATGCCATCCATCACCGGCATATTGACGTCGGCCAGCACCAGTTCGAACGCGCTGCCGCGGGCGATATCCAGTGCCAGCTGACCATTCTCCGCCTCGGTCACTTCGTGGCCCGCGCCGCGCAGGGTGAACGCGACCATGCCACGCATCGAAGCCGAGTCGTCTACTGCAAGTATCTTTGCCATGCTGCTACCTCAAGTCAGGCCGACGCTGGCGCCGGCAGTTCCAATGTTTGGGTCAGGCCCAGCAGGCTGGCCGCCTCGTGTAGCGCTTCGCTGACGCCGGTCCAGCTCAGGCTGCCACCGCGCGCCGCCAGCTCGCGCCGGAACAGCAGCAGCAATTGCAGGGCGGCGGTATCGGTGCGTTCAACCTGGCGACCATCCAGCGCTACCGCCCCGTCGCCCAGCGCGCCCAGCAGGGTGTCCTTGAGCATCGGCAGCACGGCTATCCGGCAATCCGCCGGCAGCGCAACCGGCGCTTGCCCGCAGACCGGTGACAGAACCACTGTGTCGCGCTTTACTGCTTTCCGCTTGCCGGCCATGCCCCGAGTCCACATCGCGCAAAGTGCGCTGACGAGTGGCTTATCGACCAATCGGCACATCTCTTTAGGCGGAATTCGCCCGGTCATCGCTGCTTTCAGCACGGGCTTTGCAGGTCGGCTTGCCCGACATTGAACCGGAATCTGAAAAGTGGCCCTCAAGTTTCCACAAAGCAGGCCGCTAGCCCTAAGGCCAGACTCCGTTCACACCATGCCAGGTAAATCCTCGCAGGAACTTCTCTTGATCATCCAGCCCACCAGTCTCGCCGCGCTTACATGGGCCGGCGCAGCGTCCGGTACCACCGCGCAGAGCTGGCGAATCGGGGCGGTTTTGTCGGCACGGCCGCTGGGCATCAGCCCGCAGGGGATGATGGTGATGCGGATCGGCGCGCTGGCGGTGGAAACCGAAGTGACCAGCCACGCCCTGCCGGCACAGTTCCAGGTGCGGGTGCTGAGTATGGGCGCGCAGCCACTGCTGGAGTTACTTTCCCCGTCATCCCCTGTCGAACAGACCTTCCAGCGCGCCCTGCTTGAGCGGCTGCCGCTGCAGAACGGCTACGCGCCCCTGCTGGCCACCCTGGGGGCGTTGTCCCAACGCCCGGCCGTGCGCCAGTTGCCACAGGATCTGCGCACTGCGCTGGCCCTGCTGGAAAATGCCATGCCCACTCCAGCGGACATCACCACCGGCGCGGGCCTGCGCCAGGCGATCCTGCGCAGCGGCCTGTTTCTCGAATCCCAGCTGGCTCAAGCCCAGTCTCCGCCGAAGGGCAATATGGCAACCCCCGGCAGCATGGCCGCTGACGACTGGAAAGGCGCGCTGCTGCGTCTGCTCGGCGTACTCGAGCAGACCCCCTCGGCCAGCACGCCATCCAGTCGCGCCGATACCCCGCCACCGCTGCAGCAACGGGGGTTGCAGACGCAGCCACGCTCACCTGTGCCGCTGCAAAGCGAGGGCCATGGCGTCGACACCCTGCTCAGCAACCTTCGTGGGGACGTCAAGGCGGCCGTGGCCCGGGTCGAAGTGGCTCAGCTCGACGCGGCGACGGCGTCCGCCTGGATGATCGAGATTCCGGTTCAGGCCAGCGACGGCCGCGACGTACTTCAATTGCATCTGGAGTACCTCAACGACGCCCCCGAGGGCAGCCCTGGCTGGACGCTGGGCTTTGCGCTCGACCTGCCCTCGCTGGGCCCTGTGCAGGGCGAACTGCAATTGCGGGAACCGCGGCTGTCGGTACGCATGTGGGCCGAGCAGGCGGAAACGGCGCAGCGCCTGGAACGTCAGTTCACGCCCTTGCGCCAGCGTTTGTCGGCCTGTGGCCTGCTGCTCGATCAACTCAGTTGCCAGGTCGGCATACCGCAACCCACCAGCAAGCACAGCGCCGTGCTGCTGCAGACCACCGCATGAACACGCCCCTGCCACCCACCTACCGCAAGGTCAGCCTGCGCCTGGCCAGCGGCGGCAGCGAATTGAAGGGGCTGCCGCCTGAGTCACTGGAAGCCCTGCTGGGGCGTGCACGGGCGATGGGCATTCCACTGCACCACGATCCCCAGGTGGCCGCGCTGCTGGCCGCGCTGAGGCTGCGCGATGATGTCCCGGTGCAACTTTATGCAGCGGCCGCGTCTGTGCTGGCGACCATTTACGACGCCGCGGAAGAATAATCGCGCCACGGCGCGAGCTGGCAGCGAGGGAATTCAGCGCGAGGCGGGATGCAACTGATGCACCAGCACGGCCTCGTCACGGGATAGTCCGCAGCGGCTGATCAGCTGTTCCACGTCAACTCCCTCGCGGGCCAGTTTCTGGGCCAGCTCATACGACACACCGGATGCAGGCTGCTGCTGTTGCTCAGCCTCGCTCAGTCGCCGCTCCAGTCGGCCCAGCACAGTCACCAGCATGGATGTGGGCACATCGGTGTAGTCGTGCGATGTGCTTGTGTTTTTGGTGAGTGCACTCACGTCAAGCGGAAGCTGGTGTACCCGGCGCCACAACTGAAACAGCAGGGCGGACTGCAGCAACAGCAACAGCAGGACCAGCCCGATACTGATCTCAAGCCCCATGGGTGTTCTCCGTCGTCAGTCGGCATAGTCGGCCAATGTCCAACAATGCCACGAATCCTTCCTGCCAGCTCAGTACGCCACTGACCGGGTCGTCCGTGCGATTGGCACGGCCGATCTGCGGTGGCGCCACCTCCGCACCAGCGATATTCAGCAGCTCGCCCACGGCATCCACCCGCAACCCCACCATCTGGCCGGCATGGGACAGCATCACCACGCGCACGCGCTCCGCATCTGCGGGCGGCTGCTCCGGCAAGCCGAGCCGGCGACGGCCATCCAGCACCGGCATGATGCGTCCGCGCAGATGGCGGATGCCCAGCAGGTCGGATGCAGCCCCCGGCACCGGGGTCAACTCGCCATCGCGCAACACTTCACTGACCTCACCCAACGGCGCCGCATAACGCTGGTGCCCGATCTGGAAGGACAGCCAGAGATCACCCTTGTCATGCGCACTCGTTGCGCGAGCCACCGTATTCATTGCATCACTCCGCAAGGGGACAAGCAGATAGCGGCGACATTGCCGCGATCGCCAGCCGACACCACGGCAATCAGCCGCTGCACGGCGGCGTGAACCTGGCAGGCTGCAACCAGGCCGCTCAACGGTTACGCGCCGCAGAAAGATCATGACCGGGGCCACCACCGGCGTCACCCGGGTTTACGTTGGAAACCGCCGCCTTCGGGTCAGGGGTGACAGCGGCCGTAGGCGCCTGTGCCTCGTTGGCCTGCGGGCCGGGGGCGGACATTGCGGCAGCGGCCGGCAGTCCGGCGGGGACCGCCGTACCGGCAATTGCCGCGACCAAGGGCACGTTCCCGGCGACGGCCTGTGCCGGCGGCGCTGATGTATCGGCCGCCAGCGGGCTCAGCGCAGGCGCCTGGCCCAGCCGATCGGCATGGCCTGGCGCGCGGGCGCTGCCGCTCCGATCAGCTTCCACCACCACCAGCACGCGCCGATTGTGGTTGCGTCCGTCGCTGGTGCTGTTGTCGGCAATCGGCCGCACATCGCCCCAGCCGACAATGCCAAGCCGGCCCGACTGCACCCCGTGCCCGGCGAACAATCGCGCCACGCTGGCCGCACGCGCGGCGGAAAGCTCCCAGTTGGACGGGTATGTCGGGGTGCTGATCGGCACGTTGTCGGTGAAACCTTCCACCCGCAATGCGTTCGGGAACGGCGCCAGGATCGAAGCCACGCTGACCAGTGCCTTGCTCGCCGAGACCGACAACTTCGCCTCGCCGCTGGTGAACAGGATGTCAGTACGAATCTCGATTTCCAGCCGGTCCGGCGTGCGCCGCAGAACCACCAGCTTTTTGTCGATCAACGGCTGCAGCGCCAGCTGAACCAGATCCTCGATGCGCTCCAGCGTGCTGGGCTTTGACGACTGCTCCGCCGCCGTCGACGGGGTGTCACTGCCGCGTAATGGCATCGGCAGCCTGATCACCGCGGCGGGCGCGTTCGCCGCCGCCGGCGCCGACGCGAGAATAGTCTGGCTGGCCTTTGACGCGGAAAGCGGCACGATCACACGAGGCTGGCCATTGAAGGCGTCCTTCAACGATTCGGACATCACCCGGTATTTGCCTGTATTGACCACCGACACGGCGTACATCACCACAAAAAATGCCAGCAACAGGGTCATCAGATCCGCATAGGGAATCGCCCATGCCTCGTGGTTGAGGTGCTCCTCATGGCGCTTTTTTCTCATGCGACATATCCCTGCAGCCGGGACTCGATCTGGCGTGGGTTGTCGCCTTGGGCGATCGACGCCAGGCCCTCGATCAGGATCTCGCGCATCTGTGTCTGGCGGCCGATCAGGCCCTTCAGCCGGGCCGCCATCGGCAACATGAACATGTTCGCCAGCGCCACACCATAAATCGTGGCGACAAAGGCTGCTGCAATGCCGTGACCGAGCTTGCTGGGATCGGACAGGTTCTGCATCACCGCCATCAGACCCATCACGGCACCGATGATGCCCAGGGTGGGCGCGTAGATGCCTGCGTTCTCGAATACCTTGGCGGCGGCAAGGTCGGCCGCCTCGCGCGTGTCGAGGTCGACCTCCAACGCACTGCGCAGGGCCTCCGGCTCACTGCCATCGACCAGCAATTGCAGCCCCTTGATGGTGAACGGGTCGCTCTCCTGGTCGATCTGGGGCTCCAGCCCAAGCAGGCCTTGCCGGCGGCACAACTCGCTCCAGGCCACGATGCGCTTGATCAGGTCTTCGGGGTGATGCCGCGGCGGGCGGTAGATCATCGACATCATCGCCATCGCGCGCTTGAGCACCTTGCCCTGGTTCTGCACCAGCAGCGCGGCCAGCGTGCCAAAGAAAACGATCACGAAGGCAGCCGGATTCCACAAGGCACTCACCGTGGAGCCCTTGAGCACGGTACCGATGATGATCACCAGGATGCCGAGAATGGTGCCGACGATGCTTACCGGATCCATGCTGTCAGCCGGTCATTTGCAGGGACGGGAGCAGCTCGCCTGCACTGTCGGCCAGACCGGCCAGATCAACCACCAGAGCCAGCCGACCGTCACCGGTAACCGTGGCGCCGGCAATCCCCGGCACGCCGTCGAACAAATGTCCCAGCGGCTTGACGATGACATCCTCGCGCCCGATCACGGCATGCACCAGGCAACCCAGTCGCAGGTGCCCGATGTGCAGCACCACCACGTGCCGTCCACTCGCCCCGCCGGCGCCAGCCCAGCCAGCCAGGTTGGCCAGCGGCAGGGCGCGGCCGCGATGGCGTGCCACCATGCCGCCATCGAGCAGGCTGTCCTGGCCATCATGAAGTTCAAACACTTCCTCGACATTGCTCAGCGGCAGGGCAAACAGGCGTGACTCGACCCGCACCATCAACACGCGCAGGATCGCCAGCGTCAGTGGCACGGTCAGTTCCAGCTGGCTGCCCTCACCCAGCCTGGAATTCACTTTCAAGGTGCCACCAAGCTCGGCGACCCGGGTTTTCACCACGTCCATGCCGACACCACGCCCGGAGATATCCGAGACCACGGCGGCAGTACTGAAGCCCGGGCGGAAAATCAATTCGTAGCATTCGCTTTCGGTCAGCCGGCTGGCATGGGCCTGGTCGATGACGCCCTTTTCGACGGCCTTGCGACGCAGGACCTCCGGATCCATGCCACGCCCGTCGTCGCTCACGGCGATCACGATGCGCTCGCCGCGCTGACTGGCCGACAGGCATACGCGGCCCTTGCGCGGCTTGCCGTTGAACTCGCGCTGATCGGGCATCTCCACGCCGTGGTCCAGCGCGTTGCGCAGCAGGTGGATCAAGGGGTCAGCCAGCGCTTCCACCAGGCTCCGATCGAGGTCGGTGCCCTCGCCTTCCAGCACCAGTTCCACATCCTTGCCGAGCTGGCGAGCCAGGTCGCGAACGATCCGCGGAAAGCGCTGAAACAGCCGACCCACCGGCTGCATGCGCATGCCCATCACGGCCACTTGCAGTTCGTCAGCCACCCGGTCCAGTTCGCCAGCGGCCGTCACCAGCGCCTCATTGCCATCCTGCGCGGCCAGGCTGAGCAGGCGATTGCGCACCAGCACCAGTTCACCAGCGTGATTGACCAGCACGTCCAGGCGTGCGGTATCCACACGCACCGTGTTTTCGGCGGGCACCGCGGCTCGGGTCAGGGCTGTTGGAGCGGCGGCGCCAACCGGGGCGACGGGCGGCGTGGCGGCCATGATCGCTGGAGCGGCGGCGGCCAGCGGCACCGCCGCAGGTGCCGCACCCTGACCATGCAGGGCATCCAGCAGTGCCTCGAACTCGTCGTCGCCCATCGCATTCGGTGCCACCGACGACGCCGGCGGCGGCGCCGGCTCCACCGCACCGGGTGCGGCGTTGCCGTACATGCTGTCCAGCAGGGCCTCGAATTCGCTGTCGTCAATCGCCCCACCCGCCACCGGGGCCACCGCCGCAGCGACCGGAGCAGCGACACGTGGCAACAGCGACTGCAGCAAAGCCGGCGGCGGCACCGGCACCGCCGTACCGTCGCTGACCGAGGCCATCATGGCATTGAGCAGGTCCAGCGCCTCCAGCAGTGCATCCATGTGTCCGACGCCCAAAAGCACCTGACCGCTGCGCGCTTCGTTCAGCAGATCCTCGGCGTGGTGGCACAGCACCACCATCGGTTCGATCGCCAGAAATCCCGCGCCGCCCTTGACCGTGTGGAAAGCCCGGAACACCGCATTGAGCAGTTCACTGTCCTGCGCGGCGCTTTCCAGCCCGACCAGCTGCTCACCCAGACGCTGCAGCAGTTCGCCCGCTTCGACCAGGAAATCCTGACGCAGCTCGCTGTCGAAATCTGCATTCACGGCGCCAGAGCCTGTTTATGGTCCCCAAGTGCCCCGCGCCGGGAGCTGTTTGCGCGCAGGCCAAGGAAGAACGAAGGAGTGGACGTCCGTCCACGACTGAGTGATGACGCCGGCATGCGGGCAAACAGACCCGGCCCTTCGGGTTGCCATCGAGTGGCCGCCATGCGGCAGCGCGCGGCTTGACCTGACGGCCAGTCAGGCGCTGCGCCACGCACTACCACCTGGCAGCCACTCGATGACAACGCGGGGTGCTTGGGGACCATAAGCAGGCTCTCGTCAAAACCCGAATTCGCTGAGCAGGCGGTCCGCATCTTCCTGGCTGGTCACCCGTTCCACACTCACCGGCACTTCGCTGCCAGCCAACGCACCGGTAAGCCTGACCAGCTCCAGCATCGAGGATTCCACCGTGCCGATGAAACTGCTGACCTTCTTGATGCGCTGACCGGTCAGATCCTGCCAGGACTGCGCCAGCATCAGGTCGGACAGGCCATCACGACAGTCCGTGGCAAATTCCAACGCGTGCCGGGCCAGGATCGCCGCCGCCTCATTGCCTTCGGTCCACTTCAGTACTTCGCCGGCATTGTTGGCCAGTTCGTCGGCCTGGGGCAGCATGCGTTCGGCAAAATCGATACTGCGATGGGCCGCGTTGCCACTCATTTCCAGCGCTTCCTGCAAGTGCTGCCTCGCGTCGGCAACCATATCGGGCAAGCCGTCCTGGGACAGCTCGCCACCGAGCCGGCGCACGGCGTTGTGCAGGTCACGAGCCAGTTGGCCAAGTGCGCGGAACAGGCGCTGCTCGCGTTGCCGCACCATCACATCCAGCGCCTGCTCGAACGCGGCGCCGTCAGGACTGTTCAACAGCTCGCGCAACTCGGCCGGCAGCACGTCATCGCCCGCGAGTGGGTTGCTCACGCTCATGTTCATGCGCTCGCTCCGCTGGCGGCGATCCGTTCAAAAATCTTGGTCAGCTTCTCTTTCAGGGTGACGGCGGTGAAGGGCTTGACCACGTAGCCATTAACGCCGGCCTGCGCGGCGGCGATGATCTGGTCGCGGTTGTTCTCGGCGGTGACCATCAGTACCGGCAGCGCTTTCAGCGCCCCCTCGGCACGGATCGCCCGCAGCAGGTCGATGCCCGTCATGTTCGGCATGTTCCAGTCGGTAACGACCAGGTCGAAACTCTGCGCGCGCAACATCGTGAGGGCGCTCTCGCCGTCATCGGCCTCCTGGATCAACGCACTGCTGAAACCCAGCTCGACCAGCAGGTTGCGTACGATTCGGCGCATGGTGGAAAAGTCATCCACCACCAGGATTTTCATGTTCTTGTCCAACGTTTCTCTCCAGATGCACGGTGCTGGCCAATGCGCGGCCTCAGGAACTCAGGTGTAGCTGTTCAAATTCGCCAGCCGGTCATCCGCGCGCGCAGCCGGATGATCGCCTGGCCATGGATCTGGCACACCCGCGACTCGGTCACCCCGATCACGGCGCCAATCTCCTTCAAGTTCAGCTCTTGTTCGTAGTACAGCGACATCACCAGTTTTTCCCGCTCGGGCAGGCCGTCGATCGCCTCCGTCAGCGCCTCGCGCATGCCGTCGCGCTCAATGCCCTCGTGCGGACCGAGCCCGCTCTCATCGGCCACATCGAGTACCGAGCCCTCCTCGTTGTCGTCTGAGGTGGTGAGGCTGAGCAGTCGCACGCAGGCCGCGTCGGCAAGTATCTGGTGATATTCCTCGGCGCTGATGCCGAGCCGGCGCATGACCTCGGCGTCTTCGGCCTCCGCTCCCGTCTCGGTTTCGATCTGGCGCACGACCTCGGCCACTTCACGGGTCTTGCGGTGCACCGAACGCGGGGTCCAGTCAGTTCGCCGCAGTTCGTCCAGCATCGCGCCACGGATGCGGATACCCGCATACGTTTCGAAGCTGGCGCCCCGATCGAGGGCAAAATGTCGTGATGCTTCCAGCAAGCCGATCATCCCCGCCTGTATCAAGTCACCCACGTCGACGCTGGCCGGCAGCCGCCCCATCAGGTGATAGGCGATCCGCCGTACCAGCGGCGCATGCTGACGAACCAGCACGTCAGCACTTTCGCGGGAATGTTGTAGGTATTCCGAAGCCACGCCCATTTCAATACCCTGCCGCCGGTGTTACCGGGCTACCAAAAAAGGCGATCCGGTCAGACGCGCGCTCAGGCTCTGCCCATGTATCGACCGCACCTGCCAATTGCTTGAATGCGAGTGATGAACGGCACGACGGCCACAAATCCACCACCGCGCTCTGGCGGCGAATGGCCTGGCGCAGCCGTTCATCGTGGGGTACCCAACCGCAGAAAGTGATCACCACGTCGAGGAACCGGTCGCTGACCCGGGAAAGCTTCTGGTGCAACTGCCTCGCCTCGCCCTCGTTGCGAACCATGTTGGCCACCATGCGGAAACGACGCACGCCGAAATCGCGGCTGAGGATCTTGATCAGCGCATAGGCATCGGTGATCGACGCCGGCTCGTCGCACACGACCAGCAGCACCTCGTCGGCGGCGGAGGCAAACATCGCCACGCTGTCGCTGATGCCTGCCGCGGTGTCGACCAGCAGGTATTCAGGTGGCCGCGCCAGTTCGTCGAAGGCGCGGATGATCGCGGCATGCCCGGCGCTGTCCAGCTGTGCCAGCCGGCGCGCGCCCGATCCGCCCGGAATGATCTGCAAGCCGCGCGGCGCGGTCAGCATCAGGTCCTGCAGGCTGCACTCGCCGTCCAGCATGTGACCGATGTGCCGTGAAGGCACCAGGCCGAGCAGCACGTCGACATTGGCCAGCCCCATGTCGGCATCGAGCAACATCACCTCATGGCCGGCCATCGACATCGCCATGCCCAGGTTTACCGCCACCGTCGTCTTGCCGACGCCGCCCTTGCCACCCGCCACCGCAATGGCGCGGCAACGGCGGCGGGCCGGTTTCGCCGCCGCGCGGAGCAGGCTGCTGGCCTGGTGGGTGGGTGGCATGGGCGCCTCCGGCAGGGAGACCATCGCCGACAACATGTTCTTCAGACCCCAGGCCTGATCCATTGCGAGTACTCCGTTCATGCGCTGGCCACCGCAAGGCCAAAGCGCTCGGCCATCAGGGTTTCATCAGGGACGTAGCTTTTGAGCGACTGGGCCGCGCGGCACACCAGCACGCGCGCGTCGGCGGCGGCAATGTCCTCCGGCACGCGCTGTCCATCGGTGGTGTAGTCCAGCGGCAGGCGATGGCGGATCAGTACCGACAACGCGCCGCCAAGATTCGGTGCCTCATCCAGCTTGGTCAGGATGCAGGCTTTGGGTTTCAACGGCAGATAGGCGCGCACGGATTCTTCCAGTGACTGTGATTGGGCGTTCGCGGCCAGCACCATGCAGGCGCGCAGTTCGCTGGTCTGCGAAAAAATTTCCATCTGCTGGGCCAGGCGCGGATCGCTGCCGGCCACGCCGGCGGTATCGATCAGCACGGTATGCCGACCGCGCAGCAGCTCCAGCACCTTGCGCAGGCTTTCCGCGTCGTAGGCGGGGTACACCCGCACACCGAGGAGCCGGCCGTAGTGCTCCAGCTGGGCCGAGGCGCCGATGCGGTAGTGGTCGGTGCTGATCAGCGCGACCTGCTCCGGGCCATGGCGCAACACCGCGCGCGCGGCGAGTTTGGCGATGGTGGTGGTCTTGCCTACGCCGGTGGGGCCGACCAGGGCGGTAACACCGCCGACGGTGGAGACGCCGCGACCGCTCACCGTCAGATTGCTGCTGAGAATGCCCAGCGGCAGGTAGCGTGCCTGTTCGGCATTGATCTGTTCCGGCAGCTCGGCCACCAGGCTGCGCGCCACATCGGCGTCGATACCCATGCGGGTCATTTCCCGCAGCACCCGCGAGCGCAGTGGATCACGCCGCTCCATGTCGTTCCAGGCGAGGCTGGAGAGTTGCGTTTCAAGCATGTCGCGCAGGCTGCCCAGCTCGTTGCGCATGCGCGCGGTGTCCTGCATCGCCTGCTGGATCATCGGATGCGTCGCGCTGGATTCGTTGGCGACCGGCGCGGCGGGAACGGGCACCTGCACCAGCGGCGGCGGTGGCCTTCGCGACGGCGAAAATGGCGGGGCGGCCGTCAGCTGCTCATCGGCAGCGGTTGCCCGCGCGGCTACCCGGGCAACCGCCGCTGCTCGCGCACGGGCGGGCGTCATGGCCACTGCCGCCAGCGGCGCGCTGACCTGCTCCGACGCATCCACCGGCATGCCGTGCCGCGCCGCCTCACGCACCAGCGCCTCGTCGTAATCGATCGCGGCAATGATCTCGATGCCGTCGTCGATCCGGCGGGTGGACAGGATCACCGCTTCCGGCCCCTGATCCTCGCGCACCAGGCGCATCGCCTGACGCATGTCTGCGGCCACGAATCGTTTGATCTTCATGCTCGCTGACTCCGCGGGGAACAGCGGGGAACCCCGAACGGGGGGCAAGCGGGAAATGGGGAACCCCGAAAAGGGGGCGAGCGGGGAACGTCGGCACCGAGGGCGGCAAGACCAAAACGGGCTGCCGTGCGGAGGGCACCTGCCAGCGCAACACGCTCCCTGTTCTCCACTTGCTCCCTTTTCGGGGTTCTCTGTTCCCGCTTCAAGCTCTTCATCACATCACCCTCGTTGAACGGCCCGATTAACGGCCCAATGCCTGTACCAATCGCACACGGCGGTTGTCGGGCACCTCGTTGTAAGCCAGTACGTGCAGGTTCTGTGCCACGTGACGTGTGAAGCGTGCCAACCATGGACGAAGCTGTGGCGCGACCAGCAAAACGGCGGGTTCGCCACTGGCTTCCTGACGCCGCGCGGCGTCGGCCACGCTCTGCTGCAAACGGTCCGCCAGGCCCGGTTCCACGGCCGCTCCGGCCACGCCACCGCCGCCTGAAAGTGAGGTCAGCAGGATCTGTTCGAGCTCCGGCGCGAGGGTGATCACCGGCACCTCGGTACCGAGCCCGGTGATCTCCTGCAGGATCTGCCGGCCCAGCGCCACGCGCACTGCCGCCGTCAAAACGCCGGGATCCTGACTCTGGCCCGCGTGCTCCGCCAAGGATTCGACGATGCTGCGCATGTTGCGGATCGGCACCCGCTCGGCCAGCAGGTTCTGCAGCACCTTGACCACCACGCCCAGGGTCAGCCGCTTCGGCACCAGATCCTCCACCAGCTTAGGCGCCGTGGCGGCCAGACGATCCAGCAATTGCTGCACGTCCTGGTGGCTCAGCAGTTCGTGTGCATGGTTCTGCAGGATGTTCGACAGATGGGTGGCGATCACCGTGGCCGGATCGACCACGGTATAGCCGTAGCTCTGCGCCAGTTCGCGCTGGCCGCTGTCGATCCACACCGCCTCCAGGCCAAAGGCGGGGTCCTGGGTGGGGATGCCCTGCAAGGTGCCGTGCACCTGGCCGGGGTTGATCGCCATCAGGCGGTCGTTGTGCACCTCGGCCTCGCCCATCGGCACGCCCATCAGCGTGATCCGGTAGATGTTCGGCGCCAGGTCCAGGTTGTCGCGGATATGCACCGCCGGCACCAGGAAGCCAAGCTCCTGCGACAGCTTGCGCCGCACCGACTTGATCCGCCCCATAAGCTCGCCACCCTGATGGGTGTCGACCAGCGGGATCAGCCGGTAGCCCACTTCCAGACCCAGTGGGTCCACGCTGGCCACATCCTCCCAACCCAGCTCGACGCGCTCGGTCGGCTTCGACGCCGGGGCCTCGATGGCCCCTTCGGACAAGTTGGCCAGCGTCTCGCGCTCACGCTTCCACAGCAGCCAGGCGGCACCACCACAGCTGCCGCCAAGCAGCAAAAAGGCCATGTTCGGCATGCCAGGGATCAGACCCATCACGGTCAGCACGGTGCCGGCCACGGCCAACGCGCGCGGCTGGCCGAATACCTGGCTCATCACCTGCTTGCCCATGTCCTGCGACTTCGACACGCGGGTAACGATGATCGCCGCGGCCACCGACAGCATCAGCGCCGGCACCTGCGCCACCAGGCCATCGCCGATGGTGAGCAGGGTATAGGTCCTGGCGGCCTCGCTGGCCGACAGGCCATGCTGCAGCACGCCCACGAAGAACCCGCCGATGATGTTGATCATCATGATCAGGATGCCGGCGGTCGCATCGCCGCGAACAAACTTGGAGGCGCCGTCCATCGAACCGTAGAAATCCGCTTCCTCGCGCACTTCCTGGCGCCGTTCACGCGCCTGCTCCTGGGTCAGCAGGCCGGCGTTGAGGTCGGCGTCGATCGCCATCTGCTTGCCGGGCATGGAGTCGAGGGTGAATCGAGCAGTCACTTCGGACACGCGGGTGGCACCCTTGGTCACCACCACAAAGTTGATGATGGTGATGATGGTGAACACCACCAGGCCAACCGCGAAATTGCCGCCAATGACGAATTCACCGAACGCCTCGATCACCTTGCCGGCAGCGGCGGGGCCGTCGTGGCCGTGCAGCAGCACCACACGCGCCGACGCGATGTTCAGCGCCAGTCGCAGCAAGGTGGCCATCAGCACCACGGTCGGGAACGCGGCAAACTCCAGCGGCCGCATCACGTAGATCACCGCCAGCAAGATCACCAGCGAGAGCGCGATGTTGAAGCTGAAAAGAATGTCCAGCAGAAACGGCGGCAGCGGCAACATCATCATTGCCAGCATCACCAGCACCGCTACCGGCGCGCCGATACCGCGCCGTGCCAGGTGCTTGAAATTGCCGAGTATGTTTTCGCCCGTCATTGGCATGGCCTGTTACTGATCACGATAAGGTCCCATCAGGTCGGGATCGACCTCGGGGCTCGGCGGCACTGGCGGGATGTCACCCTGCGCCGTCGCCTGCTTCAACTGGTAGACATAGGCCAGCACCTGCGCCACCGCGACAAACAGCGCGGCGGGAATTTCACGACCCAGTTCGGTGGTTGCATACAGCGCACGCGCCAGTGGCGGCGCCTCGACCAGCGGAATGCGATGACTGCCGGCCACCAGGCGAATCTGCTGGGCCAGCACGTCCACGCCCTTGGCAATCACCCGCGGCGCGCCCATGCGGCCGTCGTCGTAGACCAGGGCCACGGCGAAGTGGGTGGGGTTGACCACCACCACATCGGCCCGTGGCAGGTCATCCATCATGCGCTTGCGCGACTGCATCTGCTGCACCTGACGAATACGCCCCTTGAGCTCGGGGTTACCCTCGCTCTCCTTCATCTCGTCGCGAATTTCCTGCTTGGTCATGCGCAGACGCTTGCCGTAGTCATACCTCTGATACAGCGCGTCGATGCCACCGATGAACGCCAGAATCGAGCCGAACCACAGCGCCGCGCTGCCAAGCAAGCCGACTGACAGGGTGATCCCCGCCACCACCGAGCCCCGACCGGTGGCTTGCAGCGGCGCCTGCCAGTGGCGCAGCAAAAGCAGCAACACCGCACCGATGAACAGCAGTTTCAGCAGCGCCTTGCCCAGTTCGACCAGACCGCGCATGGCGAAGATCTTGCCAAGACCCTTGAGCGGATCGAGCCGCTCGAACTTGGGCTGCAAGGCCTCGGCGCTGAAGCTGATGCCGCCCAGCAGCAGCGGTGCGGCGAACACCGCGGCCAGGGTCGCCGCCGCCACCGGGCCGAACATGCCCAGTGCCTCATGCAGCGCCGCATGCAGGGTGCGGGCCGGCAACTCGTCGGAAAACAACGCCTCGCGCGAGTAGCCCATGCCCAGCGCAAAAATTTGCCGGGCATGCAGGAACATCGCCTGCGCGCCGCTGATCAATACCCATACCCCGGCCAGCACCACCAGCGCACCAGAGAGATCCCGCGAGCGCGGAACATCGCCCTTTTCGCGCGTTTCACGCAGGCGCTTTTCGGTAGGTAGTTCGGTTTTTTCCTGGTCACTGTCTTCGGACATGAGCCTAGCCTCCGATCAGTTCATGCATCAGCGACCAGGCGTTGCCCTGCAGGGCGTCGAACGCCCCCGGCAGGCTGCGCAAGGACAGCCACAGCGCAATGAAACCCAGGCAAATCGTGATCGGAAACCCGACCGCGAACAGATTCATCGAGGGCGCGGCACGACTGATCGCCGCGAAGCCGATGTTCACCACCAGCAACGAGGTCATCGCCGGCAAGGCCACCAGCACGGCACCGGAAAACAGCTGTGTGCCGAAGCTGGCCACCGCATGCAGGCCATTCACGCCGATCGCGCCGCTGCCCGGCGGCAAGGTGTGGAAGCTTTCGGCAAGCAGGCTGATCAACTGCAAATGGCCGTTCATCACCAGAAACAGCAAAGTCACCAGGATCAGGTAGAACTGGCTCAACACGACCACCGAGCTGCCGCCACCCTGCGGATTGGCCACTTCGGAAAAGCCCAGGCTCATGCTCTGCGCCACCAGCCCGCCGCCAAACGACACGGCTTCGAACACCAGCCGCAGCACGAAACCCACCGCCGCACCGATCAAGATCTGGCTGACCAGGGTAGCTACGCCCTCGGCACTGAGCAGATCGATGGTGGTCGGCGCCAGCGGCGCCAGCACCAGGGTCAGCACCAGCACCAGGCTGATGCGCACCCGCGGCGACAGCACCGAGGAGCTGAACACCGGCGCCATCAGAAACAGTCCACCGACGCGACCCATCGCCCAGAACAGGCCACCAAGCCAGGCCGGGAGCTGCGACAGATCCAGCGCAGTCATCTCACCGCATCCGGCAGGTTCTCGATCAAATGGCGGGTGAACTGCACCAGCACGCGCAGCACCCATGGGCCGGTCACCAGGCCCACCACGGCCATCGCCATCAGCTTGGGGATGAAGCTGAGCGTCATTTCGTTGATCTGCGTCGCCGCCTGGATCACGCCGATCAGCAGACCCACCGCCAGCGCGGTCAGCAACAGCGGCGCCGCCACCAGCATCGCCACGTACAGCGCTTGCTGACCGAATTCCATGACCGATGCGGGCGTCATGTGTAGAAGCTCCCCGCCAGCGTGCCCAGCAACAGGGCCCAACCATCCACCAGCACGAACAGCATGATCTTGAACGGCAGCGAGATGATCATCGGCGAGACCATCATCATGCCCATCGACATCAGCACGCTGGCCACCACCATATCAATGATCAGGAACGGGATGAACAGCAGAAAACCCATCTGGAACGCGGTTTTCAGCTCACTGGTGAGGAACGCCGGCATCGCCACCACAAACGGCACGTCGGCCTTGCTGGCATAGGGCTTTTGCTTGGCCAGCCGGGTGAACAACTGCAGATCCGCGTCGCGGGTCTGGTCGAGCATGAAGTGCTTGAACGGCGCGGACGCGGCCGGCAATGCCTGCTCGGCGCTGATCTTGCCGTCCATGTAGGGTTTCACGCCGTCGGTATAGCTGCGGTTGATTACCGGCGACATCACGAACAGGGTCAGGAACAACGCCAGCCCCAGCAATACCTGGTTTGGCGGGGTCGACTGCGTACCCAGCGCCTGGCGCAGGAAGCTGAGCACGATGATGATGCGGGTGAACGAGGTCATCATCAGCACAATCGCCGGCAACAGGGTCAACGCCGTCATCAGCGCCACCACCTGCAACGACAACGTCCAGTTCTGCGCACCGCCCGGACCGTTGTGCATGGTCAGCACCGGAATACCCACAGACGAAGGCGACATCGCAGGCATCGAGGGCATCGAGGGCATGCTCATCGGGGTCTGCGGTGGCGCCGCCATGACGGCCGCGGGCATCAGCATGGTCCACACCGGCAGCAGCCACAGTGCTGCCAGCAACCAACGGCGCCAGCCGCTTTTCTTGCCGGCAGTCATGACGTGCGCCTCAGGCGGGCGAGCAGCTCGGCAAATCCGGGCACCACCGGTTTCGCGGCAACGGCTGCCTCGGTCGGCGCGGAATCGCCGCCCTCATACACGTGCAGCGTATGCATGCCGCCCTGGCCGACACCGATCAGCAGGCGCTGGCCGTCGGCCTGGATCAGCAGCAGCCGATCGCGCGTGCCCACGGCAAAGCTTTCCACACAGTGGATGCGCCGGCCACCGGGCGCCCCGCGGCCTCGCACCCGGCGGCTCAACCAGCCAGCCAACAGGATCAGCACGATGATGCCCACCAGGCTGAGAATGACCCGCAGCAGCTCCGCACCGACATTGAGGTCGGGCGCGGCGAGGGTGGGCGCGGCAGCAATCAGGGCCAGCATGATCAGCGCAACTTGCGCACGCGCTCGGCCGGGCTGATCACGTCGGTCAGGCGGATGCCAAACTTCTCGTTGATCACCACGACCTCGCCATGAGCAACCAGGGTGCCGTTGACGAAAACGTCCAGCGGCTCGCCAGCGGAGCGATCGAGTTCCACCACCGAGCCCTGGTTGAGCTGCAGCAGGTTGCGGATGCTGAGCCGGGTGCGGCCAACCTCCATTGCCAGCGTTACCGGCACATCGAGGATCATGTCGAGATTGACGTCGCCACCCTCGCCCGCACCGGCGGTCAGATGATCGAACTCAACACGTTCGCCCTTGTCGGCAAAGACTTCTTCAGTGGACTGGCTCATACGGGGTTCTTCTCTGTGGCTGGTTCGCCGACCGCACGCCTTTCGCGCCGGCCAGCATGGGTGTGAAAACGTACGGCATTACTGCCGTTGGACTGTCCGTAGCGACCGCGAAAAACCGGTACGTCCTCGGCATAAACCGTGACCAGTTCCGGCAACTGCACCGGAATCACGTCGCCGGGGCGCAGGTGCAGAAAATCACCAATGGTCATCTGCGCCTCCAGCAGCAGCGTGCTGATCTCCACCTCGGCATCCAGCACTTCCTCATGCAGCATCTCGGTCCAGCGACCATCGCGATCGGCGCGGTCGCTCTGCACGCCCGCATCGAGCATGGTGCGGATCGGCTCGATCATCGCGTAGGGGAAGGTCAGGTGAATTTCGCCGCCCCCGCCATCGAGCTCGACGTGGAAGCGGCATACCACGACGGTCTCGGTCGGACTGACGATGTTGGCGAACTGCGGGTTGATCTCCGAGGTCTGGTATTCGAACTCCAGCGGCAGCACCGGCGCCCATGCCTCGGTCATGGCGGTGAAGAACTCCGCCAGCATGATCTGGATCACGCGGTTCTCGGTGCTGGTGAATTCGCGACCCTCGATGCGTGCGTGGTAGCGGCCATCACCGCCGAAAAAGTGATCGATGACGGTGAATACCAGGCGCGGCTCGAACACCGCCAGCGCCGTGCCGCGCAGCGGTTTGATGCGAATCAGGTTGAGGTTGCTCGGCAGGGTGAGGCTGTGCACATATTCGCTGAACTTGAGCATTTTCACGCCCAGCACCGAGACCTCGCAGGTCTTGCGCAAAAAGCTGAACAGGCCGGTGCGGAAGAATCGCGTGAAGCGATCGTTGACCATCTCCAGCGTGGGCAGCCGTCCACGCACAATCCGGTCCTGCTGGGTGAAGTCAAACGACAACACCGTACCCGGCGGCAACGGCTCGTCATTGCCGGTCTCAACCTCGCCCCCTTCGACGCCATTCAACAGCGCGTCGATTTCGTCCTGGGATAGCAAATCGCTCATGCGCCGGTCGCCCCTTTCACTGGATCACGAAACTGGTGAAGTACAGCGCTTCGATGCCGGGACGGCCCAAACGCTCTTGCACGATCTTCTGCACCGTCGCCAGCGCCTTGGCCTGCAGTTGCGTACGACCGGCGGGATCAATCATGGTCGTGTAGTTCTCACTGCTGAACAGCGACAGCAGCGCATCACGGATCACCGGGTCGGCTTCCTTGACCGCGTCCAAGGCCTTGGAATCGTGCGCCATCAAGGTGATACCCACTTGCAGGTAACGCAGTGAGTCCCCGTCGCGCAGGTTCACCACGAAAGCCGGATCGAGCGGCAGGTAGAGTGCGGTCTTTTCGACCGCGTGTGCCTCGTCGGCCTTCGCCTTGCCGGCATCAGGAGCCGACTTGTGCATGAACGCAAAGACGCCGCCGCCCACTGCCAGCAGCAGCACCACGACACCGACCACCAGCAACTTGCGTTTCTTGCTGGGTACGGGTGTTTCAACGACTTCTTCCAGTTCTGGCTCGGCCATGAATTTCTCGACTCTTGATGGGATTGAAGAGCAAGCACCCGACGCGAAGCGGGGCCTTCACTGGACGAAAGCAATCTGCGTGCCATCACCTGAAAACGTTGTCAGGACTCAGCTTCGAGGAATTTTCCGTACGACCCGAGTGGCCCGTGGCGCTTTCTTGACGCCTGTCGGCGTGATGCCGCGACGCGATCACGGCAGCTCATCGGGAGCACCCGCGAGAGGCCGCTCGCATCAGCGGCAAGGCTCGCGCGGAAATCGTCCGGGGGTGGTGAGCCGGATGGCAACCAGGTCACCATCCAATCCTCGGCCGCAAGCGCGGTCTTGACTGCGCCTGGGCGTGCCTCAGGCGTATGTGCTCAGCAGAGCGAAACAGCGATCAAGCTGGCATCACGCAAACGCGTCGAGCAAGCCCACGCTGGAGATTGAGACTGGCATGGTGATGCCCTGGGCCTGCATATCGTCGATATCCGCCGAGCGCGACGCCGAGCCTTGGCGGCCGTCCTGGCGGTCGGAACGATCCTGCTGACCCACTTCGGCATGACCGAGGGACAAGCCGTGTTGCGCGAGCAGGTGATTCAGCTGCGGCAGCGTCTGTTGCACGGCGGTCACCGCCGCGGGTTGTTGCGCACTGAACACCACGTCGACCTTGCCCTGGTTCATGCTGATTTTCACGTCGAGCTGGCCGAGCTCCTCCGGGTGCAGGCGGATGGACGCCTGCTTCACACCCTCACCCGCCTGACCGCCCAACCAGGCTACCTGCTGGCCCAACTCCTGGTGGAATGCCTGGCTGCCCACCGGCGCCTTCATCATCAGCATCGGCGTGAACGGCGCGGCGGTACTCGATGACGCCGCCAACATCGCCGTTGGCTGGTCGAGCCCCGTCTTGGCGTGCTTGCCAGGTTCGAGATTCGGCAGCCCGGTGACGGCCGCTGAGAGCAGCTCCTTGCTGACGGCGGAGGCGTTGGTTTGCGCCGCAACGGCCGCGTTGCCGGCCCGCCCCAGTTGCAGCAACACAGCTGCCTGTGGATCAAGTGCACTGCCCGCGCCGTTGCCGGCGCTCGCCTTTGCCACCGCCACGGAGCCGTCGACAGCGCCTCCCGTGGCAGGTTTCAGCGCGGCTGCCGCCGTTGGCAGCAACGCCAGCATGGCGCCGGCCAGGGTGGCTGCCCCCGCCAGACCAGCCGCATCATCCTGGACGGGGTGGGTTGCCTTGTCCGGGCTTTCGGCCGTGTCCTCGTGCGACGCACTGGAAGGCTTCGAATTTCCTGCCGTCGCCGTCGAAGGCGCCGAAGCCTTGGTCGCTTTCTGTGACTCGGCGGGTTCCGTCGAACGTTGCTGCGACTTCGCCGGTGAAGGCCGCGCGGAGGACACCGCACGCTCACCAGACGCTGAGGATTCACCACTGGGCACGTGCTGCTGCCTCGCCGCATCGAGCTGGCGATCAAAGCTGTTGCCGTCATTGAACGTCCCGCGCGTGTCGAGCGCGGTGGGCGTACGCAATGCAGCGGATGCTGAACCTGGTGATGGAACGGCGGCCGTCGTCATGTCGAATTTTCCCGTCGTGGACTATTGTATTGGTGGATGGCAGCAGCGATATCCGGCCTGGATCCGCCCTTGCTCACAGCCGAAAAACAGCGGCAGCGGCGCATCGGCCTCATCGTGTCCGCCGATACTGCGCGCGCTCGTCCATCTCTGCCTGCTCGTAGCGATCCTCGGCTTGACGCTCTTGCTCCAGATAGCGATCGACCACCGAGCCCAGGGCACTTTCCCGCGCATGCGCCTGCACCCAGCGCGCACGAACCTGATCAAACTGACGCTGCAGTCGACTGATCTCAGCCGCCTGCTGCGAGATGGCCTGATCAATGCGATCGACAAAGATCTGGCGATTGAGCAGGGCGGTGACGCTCAATGAACCTGCACCGCCCGAAGCGTATTCGAGCCGGTAGCGGTGAAGCTCCGCCAGCTGGTGTTCGGCCTTGGCCAGCCGTTGCTGGTGCGAGGCCATATGCGCCAGCGCGTCCTCGCTGCGCTGCCTGGCCTGGTCCACGGCGGGCTGCAGAGGTTGCGCGCGCGAGCTCATGTGGTGACCTTCTCGACGAGCGCGGCCAGCCCTGTGATCGCGTCATCCAGGTTCATCGGTTCATCCACCTCTTGTTGCAGAAATGCGCGCAGCTGCGGCCACATCTCAATCGCCTGATCGACTTGTGGATCAGATCCCTTCTGGTACGCGCCCACGGCAATCAGGTCTCGTTGCTGGCGATACGCCGAATAAACCTGGCGAAAACGCTGTGCGGCGCGCAGCTGCTCGCGTGATACCACCGCCGGCATCACGCGGCTGATCGAGGCCTCGATATCGATGGCCGGGTAATGTCCGGCCTCGGCCAGATCCCGCGACAGCACGATATGGCCGTCAAGAATGGCGCGCGCCGCGTCGGCGATGGGGTCATGCCGATAGTCATCGCCCTCGGTCAGCACGGTGTAGAAAGCGGTGATCGACCCGCGCCCCTCGGCATCGTTGCCGGCGCGCTCGACCAGCGCCGGCATCATCGCGAACACCGACGGCGGATAGCCCTTGGTGGCCGGCGGCTCGCCGATCGCCAGGGCAATCTCGCGCTGCGCCTGGGCGTAGCGGGTGATCGAATCCATCAGCAGCAGCACGCGCATGCCACGATCGCGAAACCATTCGGCGATCGCGGTGGCGTATTGCGCGCCGCGCAGGCGTTTCAGTGGTGGTGCGTCGGCCGGTGCCGCGACAATGACGGCGCGGCGGCGCCCCTCCACGCCCAGGGTATGTTCAACGAATTCCTTGACCTCTCGTCCACGCTCGCCGATCAGCCCCACCACCACCACGTCGGCATCGGTATAGCGGGTCATCATGCCGAGCAGGGTCGATTTGCCCACGCCGGAGCCGGCGAACAGACCCAGGCGCTGACCGCGACCCACGGTAAGCAAGGCATTGATCGCACGCACGCCCACGTCCAGCGGCGCATCGATCGGCTTGCGTGCCATCGGGTTGATCGGCTGGCTCTTCAGCGGCGCCTGCTCTTCCGTGTCGAGCGGGCCCAGGCTATCCAGCGGCACGCCGTCGGCGCCGATCACCCGGCCCAACAAGCCCATGCCCACCGGCAAGCCGCCCCGACGTGCGCAGGGACGTACCCGCGCATTGGGCAGCACGCCGTGCATATCCTCAACCGGCATCAGCAGCAATCGTTCGTCGGCAAAGCCAACCACTTCGGTATCCAGCTCCGCGCCGTCGGCGGTTTCTACCAGGCAGCGCGAACCCAGTGCAGCCTCGCAGCCTTCCGCCTCCAGGGTCAGGCCAACCACGCGGCGCAGGCAGCCCTCCACGGTCAACGTGCGCGCCGAATGAACCTGCGCGCCACGCTGCGCCAGCACGCCCTGCCAGCACGCCTGTCGCTGGTTGAGTACGGCGTCGGTGGCGCTCATGCAGCCCCCTCCTCAGCCAGCACATCGTCGCCGAGCACCACATCGATCACCGCGGCCAGGCGGGTATCCAGGCGCAGGTCCAGCCGCGAGCGGCCGCTCTCCATCATGCAGTCGCCGCGCGCCAGCGCCGGGTCGGCGCTCAACTGCCAGTGTGCTTCGACCAGGCCGAGTTCGCGCAGCAGAACCATATCGTCAGGATGCAGGCATACCCGCAACTCCCGGCTGGCCGAAGGCAGTGCCTTCACCCCCTCACGTACGCTCTGCGCGATCAGCTCGGGCGACAGCTTCAGCTCGTTGGTCACCACGCGGCGGGCGATCACCGTCGCCAGGCGCACGAGCTCCTGCGCCGTCTGGTCGTCCAGCATTTGCAGCGGCCGCGCCGCCGCTTCATACAGGCCGCGCAAACGCGCCATCTGCTGATCGGCCTGCTCCCTTGCAGCGGCCAGACCTTCGTCGCGACCGGCCGCAAAGCCTTCTTCGCGCGCCTGCCGCTCCAACGCCTCAAGCTCTCGCACCGTCGGCTGCGGTGGCGCCGCAGCCTTCTCAGCCCCAGGCGCGCTGCCCACCTCGGGCAACTCCCAGCGCTGGAATTCCGACGCGGCGTTGGTGAGTGACGCAGGCATCAGATGAATTCCTCACCGCCCGCGGAGAGACTGAGCTGACCGGCATCGGCCAGCTTGCGCGCAGTCGCCAGCACTTCTTTTTGCGCGGCATCGACTTCGCTCAACCGCACCGGAGCCGCCACTTCGAGATCGTCGCGCAGCATGTCGGCGGCACGCTTGGACATGTTGGCGAAGATCTTTTCGCGGATCGATGGCTCGGCGCCCTTCAGCGCCTTGATCAAGGTTGCCGAAGGCACTTCGCGCAGCAGCACCTGCATCCCTCGATCGTCGAGATCGGCCAGGTCGTCGAAGACAAACATCAATTCCTCGATGCGTCCGCCCAAGGCCTCGTCCTGGGTACGGATGGCCGAGATCAACTCCGCTTCCTTGACACTTTCCATCGCGTTGAGAATGTCGGCCGCGGCCTTCAGACCACCGACGCTGGCCGACTTCAGTTTCTTGCCACTGCCGGAAAACTGACGTTCCATGATTTCGTCCAGCTCGTTCAAGGCGTGCGGCTGCACGCCATCCAGCGTGGCGATGCGCATCACGGCGTCCGAACGCACGCGTGCCGGCAGGTAGCCGAGCACCTCAGCCGCCTGCTCCGGCTCGAGATGGGCCAATACCAGGGCGATGATCTGCGGGTGTTCCTGGTTGACCATTTCGGCAATGGCACGGCTTTCCATCCACTTCAGCGACTCCAGCCCCTTGCCGCTGCGGCCGAGCAGGATCCGGTCGATCAGGCCACCGGCCTTGCTTTCGCCCAGTGCACTGACCAGTACCTTGCGGATGTAGTCCTCGGTGCCCACGCCTAGCGAGGTCTGGCTACCCATGTCCTCACCGAGTTTTTCCAGCACCTTCTCGACCTGTCGGCGTGTAACGCCGGAGAGCACCGCCATGGCCGTGCCGACCGCCTGCACGTCGCGGGCGCTGAGATGCTTGAGCACCTCGGCGGCATCGCGCTCACCGAGGGTGAGCAGAAGAATCGCGGCGCGCTGCGCCCCGGTGATTGGTGTCTGGTCAGCTGGCATCTTCGCTCACCCAATTTCTCACGACTTGTGCAACCTGTTTGGAGTTTTCGCTGACCATGCGTTTGGCGGCATCGATTTGCTGTTCATAGGCAAGCCCCTGGGTCATGCCATCGAGGCGCGCAGGCTGCTGCTGACGGTCTGCCTCGTCATCGTCAACGCGGACTGATATTTTCTGTGGGTGCGCGCCTCTCGTCGGCAGCGCTCGCGCGGTCGTTTCGCCGCGCAGCACACCTTTCAGCAACGGCCGCAACAAACCGAAGGCGACCAGCAACGCAACCAGCACGCCAAGCCCCTGCTTGATCAGGTCCATCACCCCGGGTCGCTGCCACAGCGGCATTTCGGGCAGCGCCTCCATCGGCGGGGCATGCTGAAAGGCCTGATTGATCACGCTGACGGTGTCGCCGCGAGCCGCGCTGAAACCCACCGCGTTCTTGGCCAGTTCGGTCAGGTGCTGCAGCTCCTGCGCGGTGAACGGAACGTCCTTGCCGGGCGCGCCCGCCTTGCCGGGTACCAGCTTGTCGTCGACCACCACGGCCACACTGAGCCGAGCCAGCCGGCCGGCGGGGTCGCTGACATGGCTGATGGTGCGATCGAGCTCGAAGTTGCGTGTCGCGCTGCTCGAACTTTCCGAGGGGCCGCTGGCCGTGGCTGTCGCGTTGGCCGACGTGGCGCCCGGCGTCGCCGGTGTACCCGCGTTGGGCTTGGCCGCGGTCGGCTGCGCCACGTTGTTCGGCGGCTGGTTGCTCAGTGCTCCCGGTACGCCGCCGGATGCGTCGGCCGAAGTGCGCTGTTCGCTGCTGGTCTGCTCGCTGCGCATCGCGGCCGACTTGGGATCGAAGGTCTCGGTGGCCTTCTCGGTCTGGCTGAAATCCAGGTCCACGTAAACCTGCGCGTGCACCCTGCCCTGGCCGACCAGCGGGGTCAGCAATTGCTCGATGCGCGCGGCATAGGTGTTTTCCATTTCGGTGGACAGGCGCATGCGGGTATCACCGACTGCGCCGGGGCTGTTGGGATCGCTGGTCAACAACTGGCCCTGCTGATCGATGACCGATACCTGGCTGGCATGCAGGTCGGGCACGCTGGCGGAAACCAGGTGCACGATAGCCGCGACCTGGCCCGCATCCAGCTGGCGCCCGGGATAGAGCGTGAGCAATACCGAGGCACTGGCGGCACTGCTGTCACGGATAAAGGCGGACGGCTTGGGCAAGGCAAGATGCACGCGCGCCGCGCGTACCGACTGCAGGCCACTGATGGTGTTGCCCAGATCAGCCTCAAGCTGTTGCTGATAGCGCGTACGCTCGGCCAGGTCGCTCATGCCGAACGGCGAATCACCTGCGGTCGAGGTGCTTGAGGCCGTGCCCTGCGGCAGGCCGCGCGAGGCCAGCTTCAGGCGCAGCGCGGCCAGATCCGCGGCCGGCGCCATGATGCTGGAGCCGTCGGCACTCAACTGATAAGGCGTATTGGTGGCCTGCAGTTCCTGGGTGATCGCCGAGGCGTCTTTCTGAGCCAGCCCGCTGTACAGCAATCCATAGTTGGGGCCACGCGACCACAGCACCACCGCCACGCCAAGCGCCACCGCTGCCGCCACACCCACCAGCAACAAAAGCTGGCGCGTCGCGGGACTGCGTGTGATCTGCTTGAAGGGATCCAGGCGCGAACCGTTGTTCTCGGTCGTCGCGATGGCATTGTCGGCCATGCTGATGCTCGTTATCTAATTGACGTGATCAAGGGGACGTGGCTGTCGATCGACGACACGTCAGACCGGCATGTTCATGATGTCCTTGTAGGCACTGACCAACTTGCTCTGTACCTGCACCATGGTGCGTAGCGAGAGATCAGCCTTCTGCACGGCAATCATCGTGCTGGCCAGGCTGGTGCCGGGATCGCCGCGTTCGAAACTCGTCGCCATGCGCCCCGCCTCCAACTGGGTCTGACCCACCGCCGCTATCGACTGCTTCAGCAGCGTGGAAAAGTTGCCTGCCCCGGCCGTGGCGCCCGTGGACACCGGGCTGAACGCCGTTTCCGGTATCCGCGTCTGCGCCGTCATCTGGCGCATCTGGGCGAGAAGATTGCTTACGTCGATCTGGGTCATGACGGTTTTCCAACGCGTGACGGTTTGTATGAGGTGAGGTTGCACAAGCCGTGCCACGAAGCTGTGTTGTGCAAAATTGCCTTGCGCCAGGCCTGAACCCTTGCTGCCAAAACCGCCGCCACGCGGCCAGCCACAAGCCGTCAGCGGAGCGCTCCCGGCGCATGGCGCGGGAAGCTTCGCTGACCGTGGCGGTGAACAAGACTCACGAAGGCGCGCCCGCTGGCAAGATCAGATCAGGCAGCGAGACCGGCCTGCAGTCCGTATTTGCGCAGTTTCTCGACCAGGGTGGTGCGCTGCATGCGCAGCAGACGCGCGGCATGGGCCACCACGCCGCCGGTCGCGTCAAGCGCCTGACGGATCAGGCCCAGTTCGATATCGGCCAGGTGATCCTTCAGGTCCAGCCCATCCTCCGGCAGGAGGCCCAGGCTATCGAGCGTGGAGCGGTTGTCGCCCAGTTCGGCGGCGATGGCCTGACCTTCCAGCAACGCCGCCAGTTCGAGCGGGCGTACTTCGTTGCCAAATTGGCGAGCGCGGTATTTTTCCGGCAGGTCGCTCACTCGCACCTCGCCATGCGGGTGCAGGATGGCCATGCGCTCGACCAGGTTCGACAGCTCGCGCACATTGCCCGGCCACGCATGGGCATTCAACGCCTGCATGGCCCCGGCGCTGAAGCGCGCCTGCCCCAGCCCGCGACGGGCCAGCCGCTTGTTGAACTCCGACACCAGCAGCGACAGGTCATCCAGACGCTCGCGCAGCGAGGGCAGTTCCAGCGGAAACACGCTGAGCCGGTAGTAAAGATCTTCACGGAACTGGTCGTTGGCAATCGACTGCTCCAGGTTGCGATGGGTCGCGGCAATGATCCGCACATCGCAGCGCTGGGTCTTGTTGCCACCGACCCGCTCGAACACGCGCTCCTGCAGCACCCGCAGCAACTTCACCTGCATCGGCAGGCTCATGTCGCCGATCTCGTCCAGAAACAGGGTGCCGCCCTCGGCCATCTCGAAACGGCCCTTGCGCGTACTGATCGCGCCGGTGAACGAGCCCTTCTCATGGCCGAACAGTTCGCTTTCCAGCAACTCGGCGGGAATCGCGCCGCAATTGATGGCCACAAAGGGCTTGTCACGGCGGGGGGAGCCCTCGTGAATGGCGCGCGCCACCATTTCCTTGCCGGTGCCTGACTCGCCCAATACCAGCACGCTGGAATCGTAGCGTGCCACCTGGCGAATCAATGCATTGACTCGTGCCATCGGCGCTGAGTTGCCGACCAGCCGCAGGCTGTCGGACTCGCCACCTTGCTGGCGGGCCTGGATGCCACGCATCGCCTCGGCCACCTGCTCGTAGCGCAGCGGAAACTCGACCATGCCGATGCGCGGTGCAAACGCGGAGCTGGGCGCAGTCAGCCGCTCCATCCACAGCGAATCCGCGGCAAGCAGCACCGGTACATAGGCTGCCGCCGAGCCCAACAGGGCCAGTTGCCGTTCCGCCTCGGTGTTGTCGGCGACAGAGCCGACGTAAACCGCACACCAGTTGTGAGTGGCATCGGTTATCGCTTGGCATTGAGTGCCAAGCTGGGGGTGGTAACCAAGAAATTGCAGCGCCGACATGACCGAAGCGGTACGTGTTTCATCCGATTCGATGACGAGGAAGTCCATTTTGTTCATGGGAATGGGGAACTCTCTTTTGCTGGTTGCCGTTGCCTGGATCAAAACCACTCTGCCCTGCCCTGGTCGCGGCGCGGGACCAGGAGTGGTTGACGAGGAAAGAGCGAGCAAGAACGGGGCCAGCCATGCCAGCGAAAGTGTCGAAAAAACATCATCAAGAGGATTGACTTGGATTGAAAGGCGAAAAGTTCCACCCGAACAATCTTGAGAAAAGGCACGTAAATCCCTGCCGTGTAATCGTTTTCACCGGATCTGTTGGCGAATCAAGAATGGTGTGGCATCGCTGACGGGCGTCAAATTAGTTTCGCGTCAAACTTCCATAGCGTGACCTACGTCACACTGATGTTTGACGCAGCCGGCATCCAAACGTGACGCAGCTCACATTTGCTTTTCCCGCGGCCGCGGGCGTCACAACGCCGACTGACGCGTTTCGGCAACTTTGCGACGATGAAGGCGGAACACGAAGCGCTCAAGTGCGTCACATGTCGCCTCGCCCAGGTTGGCAAAAGCCAGGAACGCGCGCCCGTCATCCAGTTGACGCACGACTCGCGCGGGCAACTCCAGCGGCAGGCTCGGGCACACCTCCGGGTGAAGTCGAAGCAGCACCGCCCCGGCCCGGCCCAGCAGCGCCGCCGACACCACCGCGCCGACCGCGTTGAAGCGTATCGATTGCCTGGGCGGAAGGCCCTGCGCTGGCAGCAGCACGCGATTGACGATCTCGATCAAGGCCGTGAGCTTGGCGTCCAGCCGCGTCATTTCCTGCAGCAAGGGGTTGTTCTCGTCCACCCCTTCCTTGCGGCGCTCCTCGAGCGCGGCAATCGTGGACAGGGTATTGGCGTTGCGCTCGGCCAGCCGCTGAAGCTCAGTGGCCGGCAGCGGCCATTCGATCCTCTCGCATTGCAGCGGCAAGCGGTCTTCACAGCTGATCCGCTCGGAAAACGCCAACCAGGCTTCATCTTGCATGAGGGATTCGTCCTGCATCGGATTCAGGTGGGCAGCACGGCAGCCCGGTTCGGCTTGCCGACGACGGTGAGCGGGCAAACCGCGTGGTGGCAACCATAGCCGATGTGCTCCGCGCGACTTGGCCAGGCGCCCGGGCCACGACTCAATCTTCGTCGCAAGGCATCAGGTAGGCGTTCAGCGCCCGATGGTTGCGCTGCTGCTGCTCCAGCTCCATGGCGATCTGCTCCCGCGCCTGATCGGTCAGCTGCACCAACAGCTGATGCTGGTGCAGGAGTTCCGTCAAGATCTCGCGACTGGCGTCGGTCGCCGGCGTGCCCCGTCGAAGCACGTCATCGTAATCGGGTCGCAGCTCGGCCACCGTGCCCCAGTCCTGCGCCTGGGCGGCGCCGAGCATCTGCGAGCTCAACTGCAGCGCCTGCTGCAGGGCGGCGTGGCCAACGGCGCTCATCGCGCCGCACCCGCCGCTTGTCGGCTGCTGGTCAGGTAGCTGCCACGAATGCCCTGCCAGCCATCGCGGACCGGGATGAGCAGTTTCACCACTTCGTCCAGCGCCGTCGGGTCATTGTTGAGTTGGGCAAACAGCAGGCGGCGTGAAACATATTCGTACAGCGACTCGAGCCGCTCGCTGAGGGCACGGTCCGCCTTGTGATCGAGGCTGTTGCGCAACTCGCCGACAATCGCCACCGCGCCGCTGATGCTGCGGCCCTTGGCCGCCACGTCGCCGTGAGTCAGCTGGCCCTGCGCCTGGATGACCCTGCTGATGGCGCCATCCAGCAGCATGCCGATCAGCTGGTGCGCATCGGCATCCTCGACACCGCCGCGCACGCTGTTCTGCTGGTAGATCGCGCTGGCTTTGCGCATGTATCCGTTGGTCATGTCGGCGTCCTGTCAGATCAAGGCTTTGACGGGTTGTTCAACTGCGCCAGCGTGGTGGTAAGGAAGCTGCTGGTGTTGTTCAGGCTGGACATCAAGGTATCGAGGTTGGTGTATTGGGTCTGCAATTGCTGCTGATACATCGCCATGCGGGCGTTCAATGCCGTTTGCTGGGTGCTCAGCTTGCTGAGGCTGCTGGTGATGCTCTGCTGACGGGTCGCGATGATCCCGGTGCTGGACGTGAACGAGCTGAGAACCGTGCCGAGATGGGTGGCATAGCCGTTCGTGCCGGAGAAAAGATCCTGCACCGCGGCCGGGTTCGCGCTGAGCGCGCTGTTCAGCGTGGTCGAGTTGAGCGACAGCGTGCCGTCGGCCTGACGGGTGATGCCGAGGCTGGCCAGCGAACCGATGCTGTTGCCAGCTACGCTCTTGCTGAGCGCACCTGAGATCTGGCTCTGCACCGAGTTGAGCGTGGAATCCCCCAGCAGGGCACCGGATACCTTGGTGGTGGAGTTGTAGCTGGAAAGTGAGCTGACCGAGCTGGTGTAGCTGTTGTAGGCGGTCACGAAGGCCTGAATGGCGGTGGCCGTGGCGCTGGTGTCCTGCGTCACGGTCAGCGTGGTGCTGCCCTTGGCCACCAGGTTGAGCGTCACGCCACCGATGGCGCCGCTCACCGCGTTGCTGGCACTGCTCACGGCGATGCCGTTGAGCGTCAGCTGCGCATCCTGGGCTTCGCTGCTGCCCGCGGTATTCAGGTTGCTTGCCAGGCTGGCCAGTCCGGAGCTGCTGCCACTGGCGGCGCTGATCGTGTAGCCATTGATCACGCCGGTCTTGTTGGAGCTCAGCAACAGCTGTGAACCGCTGGTGCCATTGATCACCGTGGCGGTCACCCCGGGGTTGCCCGAGGCGCCATTGATCGCGGTGGCAATGTCCTGCAGGGTGGCGGTGGCCGGAACGCTGATGCTGACGCTGTTGCTGCCCACGCCGATAGTGAGCGTGCCGCTGCCGATCGCGGCGGTGCTGGCATAGGCCGCACTGGTGCGCTGTTGTGCCGTGGCCAGCTGCGTCACACTCAAGGCATAGCTGCCCGGCTGCGCATTGCTCAGGGTGCTGACGGTGCCCAGGGTGGTATCGGCCAGCGAGGCGGTATAGCTGTTGTAGGTGCTGCTGGTAGTCAGCGCGGTCACCGCCGTCTGCAGCGCATTCAGCGTGCTGCTCAGCGTACCGAGGGCGGTCAAGGTGCTGTTGGCCTGCGCGGTCGTCTTGGTGATCTGCGCCTGCGGCGCCGCCTGCCTGGCGTTGACCAGGGCAGTCACGATCGCGGTCACGTTCAAGCCCGAGCCGATCCCTGCAGAGCTGAGAATGCCTTGGCCGAGGCTTGCGCTACTGCTGGAAGTCGATGAGCTGGTCAATGCATTGAGCAGTGAACTCAGGCTGCCGCCGGATGTGGCACTGGTGGTCATGGCGAGTCTCTCGTGGGGGTGAAATCCTGCCCTGCCCCTGCGGGGCTAGAGCGACGAGTCGCCGGCAAAAACCTCGCCGAGGCAGGCAAGGGCTTTGCCGGCGGCTCCGGTCGGTCGGGCAACCATGCGTTGACATGGATCGCCCGACCGTTTCAAAGCCCGGCAAGGGCCGGTCGCGAAGTGAACGCGACCGGCCCGGTGACGGTTACTGCAGCAGCTTCAGCACTTGCTGCGGCTGCGAGTTGGCTTGGGCCAGCACCGAGATACCCGCCTGCTGCAAGATGTTCGCCTTGCTCAGGTTGGCAGTCTCCGCCGCGAAGTCGGCGTCGCGAATCGTGCTCTGCGAGGAAGCCAGGTTGTCCCGCTGCGAGCTGAGCGTGGAGATGGTCGACTGGAAGCGGTTCTGGATCGCGCCCAGGGTGCTGTTCAAGTTGCTGACCGTATTCAGTGCCACATCGATGCGCGAGATCACGTCATTGGCGCCGTCCACGGTACCCACGGTACCGGTGGCGAGGCTGCCGCCGACCGCTACCGTCGTGCCGGCCACATATGCAGCGCCGCCATTGTCGTTCGTCGCCGAAGCCGTGATCACCTGGCCGCCGGCATCGGCGATGTTCAAGCCCTTGGTGGAGTCCTTGGAGTAGAAATTGAGGCCGGTACCTGCCGCATTCACCGCTGCGGTGACGCCTGAGACATTGGCCGCGTTTACGGCGTCGGACAGCCCCTGCAAATTGGTGACGCCGGAAAGGTTGACGGCGGTTCCGTTGACCACCAGGCCCTCGCTGCCCAGATTGTTGGCGGCACCAGCCACCGAGGTCGGCGTAGCGCCGATGAAGCTGGCGGCGCCCGCGCCGGCGATCACCGGTGCCGTCGACGCAGTGCCGGTGGCGGTGTTGGTGATCTTGAATATACCGGCCACGTTGCTGACCGTGTAGGCGCCAGGCGCCGCGGTGTTCAGCTGGGTTTGGACGTCGGTCTGCAGCAGGGCGGTGGTGGTATCGCCAGCGACCGTGTTGACGGTGTGGCCGTCGACCGTGAAGGTATACGCCGTAGCTAGGGTCGCTGCCGCCGAACCGGTGACCGAGCCCGAAGTGGGCGTGAACGCGGCCGCCGGAATCGCGCCACCCGACACTTCAGCCACCGCACCGATCTGACTGGTCTTGACGCCTTGGCTCACGTTCACGCTGATGGTCTGGCCGACGTTCGCACCGACCTGGAAGCTCAGCGTGCTTAGCGAACCGTCCAGCACCTTCTGACCGTTGAAGTCGGTCTGATTGGCGATACGGGTGATTTCCGCCAGGCGCTGCTGCACTTCGGTGTCGATCGAAGCGCGGTCGGCATTGGTGTAGCTGCCGTTGGCCGACTGCACGGCCAGATCGCGGATTGCCTGCAGGTTCGCGGTGACCTGGCTCAGCGCCGACTGCGTGGTCTGCGCCAGGTTGATCGCGTCGCTGGCGTTGGAGCTGGCCTGGCCGAGGCCGCCGATCTGGGTGGTGAAGTTGGTCGAGATCGCATAGCCGGCCGCGTTGTCGGTGGCGCTGTTGATCTTCAAGCCCGAGGACAGACGCGCGGTCGCCTGCGACACGGCGCTCTGCGACTTGGCCAGGTTGTTCTGCGCGGTCAGCGAGTTGATGTTGGTGTAGATGCTAAGTGTCATGGGTATCTCCTGAAGGGAAACCTGAAGCCGGTTTGTCTGATGTTCTTCATCCCGGCGGTAAGGCTCCATTGTTGGAGTGCCACCCGCCTCAGGAAGTTTTTCGGCGCCATGCGGGAATACTTGAGCGCCAGCTATGGATTTTTTTTTCGAGTCGTGCAAGGCGTACCGATAAACCTGCCGATCGCACCCTGCACCGCTCCCGGCACGATCTGAAAAACCGGGCCCGCCAGGCCGTGTCGCTTGCCGCACAAACCATGCATCGCTCTACTTGATGTAATTGAACAACGTGGTCGACTTCATCTGCGAAAACACCTGCTGCGATGCCTGCAGCGCCGCGGATTGCGATGAAAGATTGCTTATGGCCGTATAGACGTCCACATCCCTTACTCCGGAAAGCGCCGCCTGGTACGTGACATTCAGGCTCTGATAAACGCCTTGCTGCTGATTCAAGGTACTCAGCCGCCCACCAATGGCTACCATGGTGGCGGTAACCGTGCTCTTGGTGTTGTCCAGTGACTCGATCTGCCGATTGAGCGTGTTCGACAATTGCGCCGCGCTTCCATTGCCCTGCAGCGCCACGATCATGTTGTTCAGCGTGGCGAAAATATCCTGCGTGCCGCCCGCCTTCACGCCCACCGTGTCACCCGCTGCCGGTGTGCCGCTCATGCTGATCGACATGCCGTTGAAACTTATGCTGCCGCCGTCCTGGTAAGTGCCGGTGACCGGGTTGCCCGCGCTGTCCTGCACCGGGGTGCCGTTCGCGTTGGTGGCGGCCCAGCTGCCGCCGGCGCCAAAGGTGATGGTGTAACCGCCGCCGCTGGCGGCGCTGGCGCTGCCCCAGGCCGCCGGGTCGGTGACGCTGTTGGCGCCGACCACCAGGGTGCCGGTGTTCGCCACACCCGCGCTGGCACTGAAGCTGCCGTTGCCGGCGGGAATGTTCATGAACAGCCCGCTGCCGGCGTCACTGGTGGGGATCTGCAGGCCCGGGCCGGCTGTGGCCATCTGGGTTGCGTCGGTGCCGGTGTAGCTCACCGCACCCGCGGCGCCCTTCACGAACGGCGTGGTGTTGGTGCTGGTGCCGGCAAACAAGGCGTTGCCATTGGCGTCACTGGCATTGGCCTGTTGCACCAGTTGGTCGCGCAGTTGGCCCAACTGGGTGGCCATGGCCGAACGATCACTGCTGGACAGCATGCTGTTGATGCCCTGGATGGCGATCGATCGCACGCTGTCGAGCACGTTGCCGACCGAGCTCAGGACCGACTGCTCGCTGGAGAGGCGGGTGCTGGCGTTGTTGATATTGCTGGTGTACTGCGTATTGGCGGCCAGGATGTGATTGAGGCTGACCATCTGCCCGGCGCCCGCCGGATCATCCGACGCCACGTTGATGCGCTGCCCGGTGCTGACCTGATTTCGGGTCACGGCCAGCGTGCTTTGCTGGTTGAGCATGGTGCTGGTCGACTGCTGGTACATCCAGCTGGTGGAAAGGCGCATGACGATTACCTCTGGACGGCTGACAGCAGGCTGGAAAAGATGGTTTGCGAGGTGGCGATGACTTGCGCCGAGGCTTGATAGGCCTGCTGGAACTTGACCAGATTCGCGGCCTCTTCATCCAGATTCACGCCGGACACACTCTGCTGGGTGGAGACCGCCTGATTGTTGAGGCTGGTTTGCGTGGTCAGGTTGACCGCGGCCTGGCTGCCTGCATTGCCGATCACGGTGGTAAGCGTGGCGTAGGCGCCCAGCACCGAGGTGGTGCCACCGCTGAGCACGCCGAGGCCGGCCATGCCGGACAAGGTCAGCGCATTGCTGTTGTCGTTGAGCCCGCTGGTGTTCGCCGCCAGGGTGAAGCTGTCGCCCGCCACCGGCGTGCCCGAAAAGGCGGTGCTCCAGCCGTTGGCCGAAATCGGCTGACCGGGCACATAGGGCCCGCTGGCCAGCACGGTGCCGCTGCCATCGGTGACCGAATAGGCATTGGCTGCGGTGAAGGTCACGGTGGCATTGCTGAGCAGGGCCGGATTGGAAGGATCGGTGACCACGACGGCACCGGCCACCGCACTGCCCGTGTTGGCAGCGGCGGGGTTGCTGGCGAGCGCGGCGGCGCCGGCGATGCCCTTGGGGTCGGTCATCACCACCGCCAGCCCGACCGCCACGTTGCGCGTAGGCTGGATCTGGTAGCTGTCCCCCGCCTGTGCCGTGCCGGAGACACTGAAGGTGAGCCCATCGGCCGAAAGACTGCCATTGGCATTGATGGTCAGCGCCACGTTCTGCCCGGCGGTGGTTTGCAGGTTCCACTGCGTGCCGTTGTAGCTGAGTTTGTAATCCGACGCGGTCAGTTGGGACACATTGCTGATGGTGGCCGTGACCGTCGCCGTGCCCAGATTGCCCGCCGCGCCGAGCACGCCAGGTGCAGGCACACTGAAGATCGGCGCACCCTGCTTGCCATTGAGATCCAGTCCCTTGGCCTGCTGCGTATTCACGCTGGAGGCGAGCGCCACCGCCGCCTGACCCAGTTGGTTCTGCACCGGATCAAGCACATTCGCCCGATAGTCCAGCAGCGCGCCGAGCGTGCCGCCACTGACCCGTGCGGTGATGTTGTTGCCCGAGCTGTCGAGCACATCCGGGCTGGTCGGGTCGTAGGCATTGCGGCCGGTGGACAACGGATAGGCGTTGCTGCCGCTGACCAGCGACTGCCCGCTGGTGGAATACACACTCACCGAGCCATTGTTCTCGTTGACCGTCGACACCCCGATGTAACCGGACAGCTGGCTGACCAGCGCATCGCGCTGATCCAGCAGCGCATTGGGCTGGCCGTTGACGTTGGACTGGCTGATCTGCTTGTTGAGGTCGGCAATATTGCCGATGACGCTGTTGATGCTGGTGACGGTGCTGGTGATCTGGCTGCTGACCTGGCCCTGCTGCGAACCCAGCTGCTGGCCCAAGGTGTTGAACACGGTCTGCAGCGCACTGGCGCTGCCCAGCAATGCCTGCCGCGCCGAGGTGCTGTTGGGCGCGCTGGCGACCGTGCCGAACGCGCCGTAGAACGTGTCCAGCGAACCCTGCAGGTCACCGCTGGCACTGAGCGCGCTGTTGAGCGTGCCGGTGAGGTTGTTGTACGTGGTTGCACGCTGCAGGCTGGCGTTGCTGTTCCACACGGCGGAAGTCAGGTAATCGCTATAAGCGCGCTTGACGGCCACCACATCGACGCCGTTGCCAATCGTGTAACGGCCGTTGGATTGCGAGACGGCGTCGGTCTGCTGCACGATCTGCCGGGTGTAGCCCGGCGTATTGGTATTGCTGATGTTGTTGCTGACCGTACTCAGCGCCACCTGGGCCGCATTGAGCCCGGAAATACCGGTATTGAGCATGTCAGTCATGGGTCATTCCTGGGCACATCATTCTGAATGAGTCGGCAAATGGACCACATTCTTGAGCGCGGCCAGTGCTTGAAGCATGGCGGGGCTGTTGGCAATGGCGGCAATCTTGGTGGCATAGGCCGGATCGGTGGCGTAGCTGCCACTGGCCAGCCCGCGCGCAAACCCCATCACGTCATCGCCCTTGCCCAGGGCCTCGGCGTAGCGCGGGTTGTCTCCGATCAGGCGGGCGTAGTCCTCAAATGACTGGGCTGGCGAATCGTAGGCGCGGAACTGCGCCTGGCGCCGCACCGCCACGCCACCTTCAAACTCCAGCGTGGGCACATTGACCCGGTCGCCACTCCAGCCGGCGCCGGCCTTGATGCCGAACAGGTTGTTGCTGCGGCTGCCGTCGGCGTGGGTGGGCATGTGCTTGCCCCACTGGGTCTCCAACGCGGCCTGGGCCAGTACCGCGCGCAGCGACACACCGAGTTTCTCGGCGGCTTTCTTCGCGTAAGGCGCCAGCTGCCTGACGAACTCGGTGGGATCGCCCGGCACCCATCCGGACATGGCCTTGCCGGCGGAGCTGACCGCATCGACCACCGAACCGAGACGTTCCTGCCAGCTGTCCTTTTGGGGTGTCGCCGCGGAGCGGGCAGGATCACCCGGGTTCGACGACTGCCCCGGCACCGCGGGTGCTGCACCACTGGTATGGCCACCCAGCTGGCGCACCAGCATGTCGGCGATGCCCAGGCCATGCCCCGTGTTCGACAGGCTCACCGAGAGCTGCTGGTCGAACAGGCCTTGCCAGGCATTGCCGGCCTGGCTGTCAAAAAGCGGGTCGCCGTAGTTGGCCTCGCGCATCGACTTCAACACCATCTGGGTGAAGATCGACTCGAACTGCTTGGCGACCACCGGCAAGGCGGCCTTGCTGTCGGTCTGCGCCTGCTGACGCAGTGCACTGAACCCGGACAGATCGGTCCAGGTGTTCAGGCTCTGCATCGCCGGATCGCCGCCGATAGCCATCAGATCACGACCAGCTCGGCATGCAATGCACCGGCCTGCTTGAGTGCCTGCAGGATCGAAACCAGGTCGCTGGGGGAGGCGCCCACCTGGTTGACGGCACGCACGATGGTATCCAGGCTGACCCCGGGGCCGAACTTGAACATGTGCCCGCTGCCCTCGGTTATCTGCACGCTGCTGTTCTGCACGACTGCCGTCTGGCCATTGCTGAACGGGCCTGGCTGGCTGACTTGCGGCTGCTCGCTGATGGTGACCTGGATCGAGCCATGCGCCACGGCCGCGGCGCTGACCCGCACGTCCGAGCCGATCACGACCGTGCCGGTGCGCGAGTTGATCACCACCCGGGCGGGCGGGCTGCCCGGTGTCACGTCCAGGTTCTGGATCGCACCCAGCCAGGCCACTTTCTGCGACGGATCCTGTGGCGAGCGCACCGACACGGTGCCGCCGTCGATGGCGGCGGCGGTACCGGCGCCATAGGCATGGTTGACCGCCTGGGCAATACGCGCGGCGGTGGTGAAATCGGGCGTATTGAGGTTGAGCATCAGATCGCCCGCCTTGCTGAAGGACGAGGGCACGCTGCGCTCGACCGAGGCGCCGTTGGGGATGCGCCCGCTGTCGGAGATGTTCACCTGCACGCTGGAGCCGCTCTTGCCCTGCGCGCTGGCACCCCCGATCACTACGCTGCCCTGGGCAACCGCATACACGTTGCCGTCGGCGCCGCGCAGCGGACTCATCAGCAACTGGCCACCACGCAGGCTCTTGGCGTTGCTGATCGAGGCCACGGTGACGTCGATGGTCTGGCCCGGCTTGGCGAACGGCGGCAGGTTGGCGGTGATGATCACCGCGGCCGCATTTTTCAATTGCGGTCGCGCGCTGGCCGGCACCGTCACGCCAAACTGCTGCAGCATGTTCTCCAGGCTCTGGGTGGTGAACGGCGACTGCGTGGTCTGATCGCCGCTGCCATCCAGGCCAACGACGAGACCGTAACCAATCAGCTGGTTGCTGCGCACGCCGCCGACCGAGGCGAGATCCTGGATCTTGTCGGCATGCGCGGGTATCGCCAGCGCGAACAGCAGGCAGGCCAGCACGCCCAGCCCACTCGCGCGCCAACGCTGCAGCACGCCGCGAATGGCGACCCGACGCAGTTCGCCTGCTTTCCTGCTGTCATGCAGCCCTGCGGGCAGCATCGGGGCAGGCCGCACACCCTCCGCCGTGCGCACACCCTCCGCCGTGGCTGCGACGGTGGCGTGTTCACTGACAGGCCGCATCGGCCGGCTCGCTTTCATCAGAACGGCATCCACTTGGAGTTGAAGAAGCGTGCCAGCCAGCCTTGCGTATTCGCATCGGCAAGCGACCCGCGCCCGGTATAGGAGATATGTGCATCGGCCACGCGGGTGGAAGGGACACTGTTGTCCTGCGCGATATCCTGCGGCCTGACCATGCCGGCGATGCGCACCAGCTCCTGGCCCTGGTTGATGGTCAGCCACTTTTCGCCGCGCACATACAGGTTCCCGTTGGACAGGCGCTTGGCCACGGTCACGGTGATCTGCCCGGTGAGCTGGTTGCTCTGGCTGCTGGAGCCGGCGCCGTCGAAGGCATTTTTCCCGCTCAGGCCAATGCTGGCCCCCTTGCCGTGGAGCGTCACCGGCTGGCCGAAGAGGGTCGGCGCGGCGAGCGCCACGCTGTCGTTCTTGCTGGTGCTGGTGGTGGCCTTCTTGCTGGCCTGGGTGCTCTCCTGCAAGACGATGGTGAGAATGTCGCCGACGCGATGCGCGTGCGCGTCGCTGAACAGCTCCATCGCCTGCGCCTCGTGGTAAATCGAACCATCGGCCGGCGGCGCCACATCGGTATCCTTCGGCATGGTGGCCGCCCACTGCGAATCATCGCGCACGGATTGCTGGGCGCAGCCGGCCAACAGCAGCCAGCCGATGACGGTGAACCCACGCAGGAGGGAGTTGATCGAGGTCATCGGCGTGCTCACATGCTGGTCGTCAGCTTCTGCAGCATCTGATCGGCTGCGCTGACGGCCTTGGAGTTCATTTCATAGGTGCGCTGGGTCTCGATCATGTCGACCATCTCGCCCACCACGTTGACGTTGGATGATTCGAGCGAGCCCTGCTGCAGGGTGCCCAGGCCATTCAGGCCCGGCGTTCCGGTCTGCGGCGAGCCGCTGGAGGCGGTCTCCAGGTAGAGGTTCTGGCCCTGCGACTGCAAACCGGCCGGATTGACGAAATTGGCCAACTGCAGCGTGCCGACCTGAACCGCCGAGGTCGAACCGCTGGTGGTGGCCGATACCGTGCCGTCGGTGCCGATGGTGATGCTCTGCACATTGCTCGGCAGCGTCACCGGCGGGTTCAGCGCATAGCCGTTGGCCGTGACCAGCTGGCCATTGGCATCGGTCTGCAGCGAGCCATCGCGGGTATAGGCGGTGGTGCCATCCGGCATGCTGACCTGCAGAAAGCCACTGCCCTGGATCGCGACATCCAGCGAGTTGCCGGTTTGCGTGATGCTGCCCTGGGTGAACAGTTTTGCGGTGCCGACCACGCGTACGCCGGTGCCCAGCATCAGACCCGATGGCGACAGCGTCTGCTGGGTGGTCTGGCCGCCGGGCTGCTCCTTGTTCTGGTACATCAGATCCTGGAACGATGCACGCGAACTCTTGAAGCCGGTGGTGTTGGCGTTGGCCAGGTTGTTGGCAATGACGTCCATGCGCGTCTGCTGCGCATCGAGGCCGGTCTTGGCGATCCAAAGGGAAGAAAGCATGGTCAGTCACTCCAGAGAGTTGGCACAGTCGTGCATCAGTTCGACTGCAGAAGTTTGGTGGCGGCGGCCGCGTTGTCTTCGGCCCCCTTGATCGACTTGATCTGCATGTCGTACTGGCGCGACAGGGCGATCATCTTCACCAGCTCGGCCGAGGCGTTGACGTTGCTGGCTTCCAGCGCGCCGCCGGTGACGCGGACATTGGGGTCGACATCAGCCTGCCCGCCATTGCTCATATGCATCAGGCCATCACTGCCCTCGGCCATCTGGCTCGGGTCGGGGTTGACCAGCTTGAGCTGACCCAGTGCCGCGACAGTGTTGGGGGCACTGCCGGCAGACACGGCGGAAATCGTGCCGTCTTCTCCGATCCTGATGTCCTGGCTGTCGCCCAGGCTGATCGGGCCGGAGGCACCCATCACCGGGTTGCCCTTGGCATCCGTCAGTTGCCCGTCCGCCGTGAGCTGCAGTTCTCCGGCCCGGGTATAGCCCTCCGAGCCATCGGGGGCCTGCACGGCAATCCAGCCAGGACCGTTCAACGCCACATCAAGCGGGCGCCCGGTACTCGTCATCGAACCCTGGCTTGGATCCTGCCCGATTCCCACCGCAACGGCGTTGACGCGTGTGACCAGGCCACCGCCCTGCACCGGCAGGCTTCGGAACGCGCTCAGCTCGCTCTTGAAGCCCACCGTGGAGGCATTGGCCAGATTGTTGCTGACCGCCTCCTGCGCACGCATGATCTGCGTGGCCCCGGTCATCGCCAGATAGAGTGAACGATCCATGGCGGCCGATTACCTGGAGACAGCCTGGAACAGCGCCGAGGTGAGCACGTTATCGGTACCCAGCACCTGGGCATTGGCCTGATAGTCGCGCTGCGCCTGGATCATGTGAACCAGCTGCTCGGTCGTATCGGAGGTGTTGGAACTCTCCAGCGCGCCCGACTGGACGGCTCCGAATTGGCCCATGCCCGCGGCACCCATCACCGGAACACCGGAGTCACCGCTGGCGGCCCAACTGCTGTTGCCGAGCTGGCGCAGGCCCTGCAGGTTGGGGAAATTCGCCAGCGCAATCTGGCCGAGCTGGACGGCCTGGTTATTTGAGTAGTTCGCCGTAACCACGCCCTTGCTGTTGATATCGATCGACGAAAAGGTACCGGCGGGAAAGCCATTCTGGGTGATCGCGCCGGGCGAATAGGCGGTGCCGAACTGGGTGGTATTGGACACATTGACGGTCAAGGCCAGGGGCGCCGATCCGTTGCCCAGGTTCACCGGCGTGAATGCCAGATTGCCGCCGGCCGGGGTCAACAGGTTGCCGTTGGTATCAAACGTCATCGGCTGCGTGCCGGCGCTGCTGCCGCCCACGTACAGATTCGCGTTCCAGCTATTGGTGGCGGTCTTGACGTAGTACACGGTGCCCTGGTGCGAGCCCCCCTGGGAGTCATACACCGTGACCGGCGTGGCCGCGTTGTAGCTGGTGGCATCGGTGGGGCTGAAGGGGTTGACCGGCACCGTCGCATTCGCCGGCAAATTCGAGGTCATGGTGACCAGCGAGGTCGGCTTGGCATTGCTTTGCGTTGCCGGCAACTGCAGGTTGCTCAGGATACTGGTGTCGAAACCGCCAGCGCCATTGGGCGGATAGATCTGCAGAAACGCCCCGTTGGGGGTCACGATGTTGTTGTTGGCGTCCTTCAGGAAATTGCCGGCGCGCGTGTAGGTGATGCCGGTTCCGCTGCTTGTGGTGAAGAAGCCATTGCCGCTTATCGCCATGTCCATGCTGTTGTTGGTGGTGGTGATCGCACCCTGCGCAAACTGCTGCGCCACGTTTTCCAGGCGCGTGCCGCCGCCGGTCGCGGTCGCGTTGAGGTTTGAACCGGTCACCGCAAAAATATCGGCGAACTGCGCACGCGAGCCCTTGAAGCCGGTGGTGTTCGCGTTGGAGATATTGTTGGCGATGACACCGAGATCCGCCTGGGCCGCGTTGATTCCTGAAAGTGCCGTACTCAAAGCCATGATGTATTCCTCGAATTAAGTTGGAGAGTTGAGCCCGTGCTTCTAGAGAATCTGCGCGACCTGCGTGAGTGGAACCCCGCCCACGCCAGCCACCTGCAGATAGGTACCGACGCCGCCTCCGCCGTAACCCACGGCGGTCACGGTGCCTGCCACATAGGTATTCAGCGCGCTCCCATTGCTGCTCGCCGACACGCTGTACGCGCCTTGCGCCACCGGGTTGCCGCTGTCGTCCTTGCCATCCCAGCTGAAGGGGGAGAGCCCCGTGTTCTGGTTGCCCAGATTCAGGCTGCGCACCACTTTGCCGCTGGCGTCAGCGATGCTCACGGTGACCGGCCCGGTACCACTGACACTGGCCGCGCCGGTGATGCCGCCGCCGCTGTAGTTGAGCGTTGACGAGGGCACCATCACCTGGCGACTGACCAGGCTGGAGGAGCCCAGCATCTGGGCGGTCTGCATCGAGCTGTTCAATGTGCTGCTCAGGGCGTTGACCGAGGTCAGCAGATCCTGCGAGCTGGACAACTGGCTGAACTGCGCCATCTGCGAGACAAACTGCGTGTTGTCCACCGGCTTGGTCGGGTCCTGGGCCTGCAGTTGCGCCGTCATCAGCTTGAGGAAATCGGCCTGCGACAGGCTGCCCGAGACGGCTGCACTGAGCGACGAACTGGCCGCCGACGGATTGCTGGCGGCCAGGGTATTGTTGGTGTTGATCGTGGTCATGGTGCGCTCCGAATCCTCTACTGGCCGAGTGTCAGGGTCTTCAACATCAGCTGCTTGGTGGTATTCATGACCTCGACGTTGTTCTGGAAGGAACGCGAGGCGGAAATCATGTTGACCAGCTCGTCGATGGGATTGACGTTGCTGGAATAGACCCTGCCGTCGGCATCGGCCAGGGGATTGCCTGGCTCGTAGCGACTGGGAATGGCGGCCTGGCTTTCGGTAACGCCGACCACCTGCACGCCATTGCCCGCCCCATCGGCGGCACTGTTGCTGCCACCAGCGGCCAGCGACTGTTGCTGCTGGATCTGCGCGAACAGCGGTTCCTTCGCGCGGTAGGCGGTGGCCGCCGAGCTGGCCACGCTGTCGGCATTGGCCAGGTTGCTGGCCACGGTATTGAGCCGAACCGACTGGGCGGCCATGCCGGAGCCGGCCACATTGAAAATGGAAAACAGTGACATCAGCCCTACACTCCTGTGATCGCGGTGCGCAGCATGTGGATCTGCGCCGTGATGAACGACAGGCTGGCCTGGTAGTGCACGCTGTTGGCGGCGAAGTCAGCCTGCTCAACCTGCTCGTCGACCGTGTTGCCATCCATGCTTGGCTGGCTCGGCACCTGGTAGGCCAGTGGTGCATCCGCCGCCGTGCTGGCGCCGCCGATCTGTCCCGCTGTGGTGGTCTGCAACGCGAGGCTGCCGGAGGAGCCATTGGCCGAGGCCAGCGCCTTGCGGAAGTCGATGTCACGCGCCAGGTACCCGGGCGTGTCGGCGTTGGCCAGGTTGCTGGCCAGCACTTCACTGCGACGCTGCCAGAGGTTCAGCGCCTGGGTGTTGATTCCGAATAAGGTGTCAGGGGTCAGACTCATCGCTTCGCTCCGCATGGCAGTTGCTGCACGGGAGAGTAGGCAAATTGCATGCCACTGACCTGAAACCCTTGCTGTGACTGGGTTTCAAGCACGGATGGCGGAAATGCCGCGCGTCGGCGCGGTGCTGGAGACGGTTTGTTGACGCGCGGTTGGCCCGCCGTCGCTCAGGCGCTCGGCAGCGACTCGTCCACCGGCAGCATGTCGAGCACGGCCTGGGCCAGCACATCGGGCTGGAATTTGGCCACGAAGCGGTCCGCCTTGACCGCCCTGATCATGGCCTCGTTGAACAGACCGCTCAACGAACTGTGCAGCACCACCTTGAGTCGACGCAGGCTCGGGGTCTCGCGGATGGCGCGGGTCAACGCGTAACCGTCCAGACGCGGCATCTCGATGTCGGACACCACCAGGCCCACTTGCTCATCCTCGCCCGCCTGCGCCAGTTCAAGCAGGCGGTCCAGCGCCTCGCGGCCGTCATGGGCCACCACGCATTCGATATTCATCTTGCCCAGCAGGCCGACGACCCGACGGCGCGCAATCAGCGAGTCGTCCACCACCATCACGCGCCGCGGATGCTGCGCGCAGCGGCTGACCTGCCGCTGCATCTCCACCGACAGCTCGGCCGGGGCCGCGTCGATGCTGGCCAGCACGTGCTCCACATCAACCACGGCCAGCAGGGCGCCATTGATACGGGTGACCGCATTGACGCGGGCGCCGTAGCCCAGCGCGCTGGGCGGCGCCACCAGCGACTCACCCTCGCAATGCACCATGTGCTGGAGGTCAGCCACCAGAAAGCCCTGCACCGAGCGACTGAACTCGGTCACCATCAAATGGGCCGATTCCACGTCGCGCAACGGTGCATAGCCCAGCGCTGCTGCCAGGTCGATCACCGGAATGGTCTGTCCGCGGTAGTCGCAGGTTCCCGCGTGCATCTGGTGCTGTCCGGGCATGCGCTCCATCGGCGGGCGGCGCAGCACCTCGCGCACCTTGAATACGTTGATGCCGAACAACTGCGCATCCCCCAGCCGGAACAACAGCATGGCCACGCGGTTGTGCCCGGCCAACCGGGTATGTTGCTCAACCTTGTCCAGCAGCGTGCCGCCCATGCAGTTTCCTCAAGCAAGCAGGTACCGCGCCGGCGACCTGTGCCACCGGTATCGACCGCAGGCCGCCAGGCTTGAGCAGGCAGCCTCGCGTCACGGCCATGTTGCTGGCACGTGAATTGCTTGTTCAAGTTTTGGACGATTCTGACGATGCAGCATCCAGCGAACCCCGCCATACAAGGTGATTTCCACCCCATGAGCTTTATCTGGAAACAGCAACTGGCCGCGCTCGTGCGGGCCGCCGCCGCAGGCAAGCACGCGGAGGTGGGGCTACTGCGACAGAAGTACCCGCGCGCCGCGCAGACGCTGGCACCGCTGCTGGCCATGGTGGCCGAGCGGCCGCCCGGGGCCGTCGCCTTGCAGACCATGGAACAACAGAGCCTGGTGCTTGGCGCTGCGCAACAGTTGACCCGGGAACAAGCCGCCATGGATCGGGCCGCCATCGAAAGCCGCGTCAGCGTCGATCATTTGACGGATGGCAGCGCCGGGATCTCGACGGCGTTGCAGCAGGTAGGCAGCGAGCTGGATCGTGCCGGCAGCTCCGGGCTGGCCGGCCAGAGCAGCGTCAGCGAACTGGACGGCCAGCTGCGCCTGTTGCGCAGCGCGCTATCCGCCATGAATCGCAACCAGAGCAAGCTGGCCGAGCAGGTCTCGCAAATTCGCAAGCTGACCGGGGTGGTTCAGGAAATCGCCCATCAGACCAACCTGGTGGCGCTGAACGCGGCGATCGAAGCGGCACGCGCCGGCGAGGCTGGCCGCGGCTTCGCCGTGGTGGCCGACGAAGTGAAGCAACTGGCCGAAAAAACCGCGCTTGCAACGTCCGAGATCGAGTTGGTCACGGGCTCAATCGGCGATTTTTCCTTGCAACTGGATGGTGACGTACAGCATGGCCTGCGCCAACTTGAACGGGCGCAGGCGGGTATCGTCCAGGCCGGCACGGTGCTGCGCGAAGGCAGTGAGGCGCTTGGCGTGGTCAGCGGACGGATCAGCACGCTGAAGCAATCGCACGATGTTCAGCACACCCGCGCTACCACGACCCAGGCCGCCCTGGGAGCGCTGCAACGCCGAGGCAGCGAGGCGAGGCGTCAGGCCGAGGCATTGAACCGCGCCGCCTTGCTGGCCCATCGACTGGGCTTGAACTGGCTGGAAAGCGAAAGCGGCAATGATCCAGCAAGCCTCAGCCTGACCGTGCGCGAGACCGTTCTCAGCCTGCGCCAGGCGATGGACCTGGCCTTGCTCGAACCAGGTGCGCTGGATCGGCGCTGGTTCGATACGCACGCGTTGCATCGGAGCCTCGCACGCCTGACCACCATTCAAAAAGATTCCGCCGCTTGCGAAGCGCTGAACCTGATCGGGGCCAAGCTGCTGGAGCAGAGCAACCAATTCGTCAGCCTGCTCTGCGATGGCCAGATCGAACGGGCCACCCAGCTGTCGCAGGAGCTGGAATCCGCTCGCGAGGCCCTGCTGGGCCAACTGAGCACCCTGCTGGCAGACGCATGAACCTTTTGCCGCAGAAAACCTGGAAGCAACTGGCGGGGGCGTGCCTCATCGCATTGCCGTGGGCCGCATCCAGCGTTGCTGCCGGCGTGGACAACGGCCCCGTGCAGTCGATGGCGCAGGTGAGCGATGTCGCGGCCGAGGCCTTGCGGCAGCACTACCAGGCGCCGGGAAGCAGGGTGATGGTCAAGGCCAACCCGTTCGACCTGCGCATGAAGCTCCCGGCCTGCCCCACCGGCCTTCGGGCCACCGTGCCGGAACGGCCAAATCCAAGCTCGCTGGTGACCGTGCAGGTACAGTGTTCGCAGCCTGGCGGCTGGATCGTACGGGTGCCGCTGCGACTGCAGCTGTTCCGCTCGGTGCTGGTCACCGTGCGTCCACTGGAGCGGGGTGACGGCATTCGCCCGGGCGACGTGCGCGCGCAGGAGCGCGACATCACCCGGCTCGGTTACGGCTACATCGACACACTTGGGCAGATCGAGGGGCGCACCCTGGCCCGTCCCCTGGTCAGCGGCAGCGTACTGACCCCTGCCGCCATGGGTGGACGCCGCATGGTGCAGGCCGGCGATCACGTGCAGCTGATTGCGCAAATCGGCGGCATCGAGGTGCGCGCTACCGGCGTGGCCCTGGGCGGAGGCGACAATGGCGCGCGCCTGCGGGTGCGCAACGACAGCTCGGGACGGGTGATTGATGCCGTGGTCAGCGCCCCCGGCGTGGTCACCGCCCTGCCATGAATCCACCCGCACGATGCTTGCCGGACCTGAACAACCATGACGCCTGTGCAAGTCGAGCTAAAGTTTCCGAAAAGATGGCCGATCTTGAAACTCACAGGGCGAACACGGCATTGAGAACGTACCCATGAATACAACCATTTCAAACAATGGCCTGCCGGGCGGCTTACCCCCGGCGACCGGCAGCAGCAAGAGGGGCGGCAGCGCAGCCACCACCGCTGCGCCGGCCAGCTCCGGCAGCCCGGCGGCTGGTGCTGACGACCAGCTCAAGCTGACTGACTCGGCTCGTGCCTTGCAGCAGGCCGCACGCCCATCCGATGCCACGACCGTGGATGCGCAGAAGGTTGCACAAGTTCGGCAGTCGCTGGCCGATGGCAGCTACCAGATCAACGCCGGAAAGATCGCCGATCGCATGACGGCGATGGATCGGCAAGCCAGTGGCACAGGCAAGGTATGAGCCGGGCGCTGCAGGGCGACCTGGACAGCGCATTGAGCGCCGCAGTCTGCGAGATGCAGGTGGCGGTGGACGAACTCGGCCAGGTCCTCGAATCCGAACGCAGCGCACTGGGCGAGAGCGACAGCGAGGCGTTGAATCGCGCCGGAGCGCGCAAGCAGGCGCTGATGCTGAAACTGGAACAACTCGATATCGAGCGCCTCCAGCTGAGCCGCCAGTCCCCCGAAGAAGCCTCACGACTCGAGCCTGAGTGGAATCACGTGGTGCAGTGCTTGCGCACGACGCAGCAGCTCAACCAGCGCAACGGCCAGGAAGTCGGCCAGCGCCTGCGCCAGGTACGCCAAGCCCTTTCGATACTTACCGGCCATGCCGGTGAAGTCGGCGTGTATGGCCGCGCCGGCGAGCTGAACGTAAAGATGCGCTCGCGCGCCCTCGCGGAAGCGTGAACACCGGCCGTCAGACACCGCACCGCTGCCCTCATCTACCGATGGCCCCACTGATTGCGAAGCATGCTTCGGCGTGATTTCGCGCTAATCGCGATGACACATCATGAGCAAGCCCAACGCCTCTGCAGCCCCCTCCCCCACGCCAGCTGCTGACGGAGCGGCTTCGCAGCTGCCGCTGCCGGTGCTGCGGGTACCATTGCTCGACCGCGATCGCCAGTTGTTCGCCTATGAAATCGTATTTCATCGCGAAGCGGGCGATGAAGATGGCTTCCTGCAACGAATGCTCTCGACGGTAACCGACGGCGCGCTGAACCGCCTGGTACGCGGCAACCGCGCCTTCCTCAAGATGCCGGTGGAGCTGCTGCCGGAAGACTCGGACGTGTTGCTGCATCAGCCGCGCCTCGGCCTCGTATTGCAGCCACACGTCGCCAACGACGAAGCACTGATGACGCGCCTGCAGAAGATGGCTGAGCGCGGCTGCCAGTTCATGCTCGACTTGACCGAACACGATCTGGATGGGAGCCAAACGTTCGAGGCATTGATGCAGATGGTGCAGTTCGTGCGCCTCGATGCGAGCCTGCTTTCGCCGGAAGTCCTCAAGGAGCGCACCGAGCAAGTTCACGCGCGTGGCGTGCACGTGGTCGCCGGCCAGGTAAACGACCACCACACCTATGAGCGCTGCCTTGAACTGCCATTCCAGGCAATCCAGGGACGCTACCTGCTGACCCCCCAGCCGATCGCCGTACCCGTATTGACCGCCAATCGACTCAGCATGCTGCGGTTGATGAGCCTGCTGCAGGAGGGCAACCCCGGCCCGATCGAGATCGGCAACATCATTCGCGACGATGCCGTACTCAGCTACAAGCTGCTCAGCTGCGTGAACTCGGCCTACTTTGCCCTGCCGCGACAGCTGAAGTCGGTGGAGCATGCGGCGATCTTCTTTGGCGTCAAGCGCATGCGCAACTGGATCGACACCATGGCGCTGTGCGGCATGGACGATCGCCCGCCGGAACTGCTCCGTGCCGCGCTGATCCGCGCCCAGATGTGTGAAAAACTCTGCGCCGGGCCACGGAGCCAGGCAGAGATGGCGTTTACCGTGGGCCTGTTCTCGCTGCTCGATACCTTGATGTGCGCGCCCATGGAGTTTTTGCTGACTCATCTGCGGCTCGACCCGGAAATCAGCGACGCGCTGACCAGCCGTGACGGAGCGCTCGGTTCGCTGCTGCAGCAGATCCTGGCATGGGAGGTCGGCGAGTTGACCAGTGCTCAGGTGCCACCGCAACGCATCCAGCGCATGGCGGCGGTTTACCTCGAGGCTACCCAATGGGCAGATCAGGTGTTTGCCACCGCAAACGGCAAGTCGGTCAGCTAGCCATGAGGCTGCCACCGGCGGTGGTTGCGCCCGCCGGCCGGCAAGTACTCAACGAGGTCGGCTCAGTCGCCACCCGGTAATCAGCAACCCGAGCAGCGCGACGGCCAGCCACCCGCCCAAGGTTGCCCCGTCGCCACCAAGCCAAAGCACGCCAGCGACCGTGCCCACCAGCAAGCCACCGAGGCCCACCGCCAACAAAGGATCGGGCCGGCGACGCTTCGCAAAGATCAGCACGAAGGCACCCAGCGAGGCGAGCAGGACAGACAATATCCGCGAACTCGTCACGAACTCCGGCGGCACCGGCAGATCGGGGAAGATGTCCAGCAGCGACACGTCGCCGACCTGCACCCGGTAACCCCTGCCATCGGCGGCATCCGTAGCCGCCACCAGCCGATCGCCATCCAGCCGGCCAACGACCGTCACCTGTTGCAGCGGCACTTCCTCCCAGCTCACGCGCACATCTCCCAGTCGCGGATCTGCCGGGTTCGCACTGGTCACCAGATAGTCGCCGTGGAGGCTGAAACTGGCTGCAAGATTGGCCGGCAAAGATGCTGGATCAGGGGTCGCCAGTTGCGAACCCGGCAACGCGCGCACCAGCTGCGGGCCCAGCTTGAAACCGCCTATCTGCACCAGCCCCGCCACGAACTGCTTGCTTTCGATCGGCATGCTCCCGGGATTGGCATGACCACGGGGAATCTTGAAATGGCTGGAATCCTCCGCGTGATCGACCCAGTCCAGCTCATAGTGCACGCTCGCGCCGATACGCACCTCGCGCCACTGGAACATTTCCACCTGACGTACCAGCACCGGTGTGTTCACATGCTGGTTGAAGTCAGAGTCATGCGGCGCCTCCACCACCTTGGGGGTGCCGACCAGTCTTGCCATGTAGCCATGCTGGCCCGCCTCCGGCTGCGCATCCCGCCCGAGCTCGATCGCTTCGCCGCCGTGACGGCTGGCCGCCTCGCGATAGTTGAGCAAGCCACGCGCGGTGGTCGCCACCAGCGCGACACCCGCCAGCATGAGCACCGCACCGATGATGTTCAGCGCGAGCGTCTGCACGGACAAGCCTTTGTGCAAATCCATCAGCGCGCTCCAGCCGTGGCGTGAACGGACATGCCTGCCAGCCGGCAACGACATGCCAACGGACTGCACTTCCGCTGATCCGCTGATGTCCAGCGCGACCCCAGCGCACGCCGGGCGTTGCCCGGCATTGCACCGCCATCCAGTTGCAGTGCCTTACCCGGGGTCGAGAGCAGCTCCATTGTATGACCCTACTGAACCTTGCCCAGGCCCGACGGACGACGCGGATCGCTGGCTGCATCAAGCTGATTGGTTTTGCGATCCCAGGTGACCACGTTCATGAAGCCCCACGATGGACGGGGTTTCAACGTGTAACCCATCCGCGTCAACGCCTCGCTGGTAGCCGTGTCGAACGTGCCCTGTTCGACGTTCAGCACATCGGGCAGGTACTGATGATGGAACCGCTTGTCCGCCACGATCTGGCTGGCGTTCTGGCCATCGATGAAATGCAGGATGCCCTCAAGCACCTGGGTAATGATGGTCGAACCACCGGGTGAACCGATCACCATGGTGCGACTGGCACCGATCACGATAGTTGGCGACATCGAGGACAGCATGCGCTTGCCCGGTGCCGGCGCGTTGGCTGCACTGCCGAGCAGCCCATAGGCATTGGGCTTGTTCAGCACCAGCGCGAAGTCGTCCATCTCATTGTTCAGCAGCACCCCGGTACCACCGGCCACGAACGACGAACCCAGCGTGGTGTTCACCGTGGAGGTGATCGATGCCATGTTGCCGTCGGCGTCGATGATCGAGAAATGCGTGGTGTGCATGCCTGGCTCGCTGGCTTCGGCAGCAGGCAGCATCGACGAGGGCGTGGCCCGATCAGGCAGGATGCTCTGGCGCAAACCATCGGCGTAGTAAGGCGACAGCAACATGGCCAGCGGCATCTTCACGAAATCCGGGTCACCCAGATATTCATTGTGGTCGCGGAACGCCCGACGCATGGCCTCGACGATGTAGTGCACACGATGGGCTCGATCCATCGCGCTCAGATCGAAGCCGGCAAGAATATTGAGAATTTCGGCAATCGCCACGCCACCGGAGGACGGTGGTGGCGCGGTGATGATGTGGTAGCCGCGATAGTCGATCTGCAGCGGCGCGCGCTCTTTGGCGCGATAACCGGCCAGATCGGCCAGCGTCCAGTTGCCGCCGGCGGCGCGCACCGCGGCAACCAGCTTGCTCGCGGTTTCGCCATGATAGAAACCCGCGTCGCCGTGGGTGGCCAGCAGTTCGAGCGTGCGCGCCTGTTCGGGGTCGCGCCAGATCGCGCCCGCCGCTGGCGGCTTGCCATCGGGCAGGTACTTGTCCGCCGAGGCGGGCCAGCGCTGCAGGATGCGCCGCTTTTCCGCAATCGCTTCGCGCAATCGCGGGTCGGGCTTGAAACCGTCGCGGGCGATCCTGATGGCTGGCGCCAGCGACACCTTCAGCGGCAGCTGGCCATAACGCTCGGCCAGCAGCACCAGACCTGCCGGCTCACCGGGGATGCCTGCGGCGAGTGGTCCGTTGAGCGCGCTGTCGCGATCGGGATCGCCATCCGGCTTCAGGTAATTCTTGGGATCAACCGCCGCAGGGGCGACTTCGCGCGCATCGATGAACAGATTGCGCCCATCCTGCGCACGATGCAGCACGGCCATGAATCCGCCGCCCAGGCCCGAGCTTTCCGGCTCCACTACCGACAACGTGGCAGCCACGGCCACCGCCGCATCAAACGCATTGCCACCCTTGGCCAACACTTCGAAACCCGCGTTGGTGGCGAGAAAATTGGCGCTGGCAATGGCCGCATGGCCGGGGGGACGCTGCCGCATCGGCGGTACATGACCATGCTGCCCGGCAGCTTGCTCGGGCGTGGCGTCGGAGGCAATTGCCGTGCCTGCAGCCAGGACCAGGCTCAACGACAACAGGGCCGGCAGCAGCCGGCGCCAGTTCAGGGACAAGTTCATGCAGCAGACTCCCGGGCCATCAGATGGCGATATTTCAGTTCGAGCTGATCCGGCGATTCAGCATGGTCGGGATCGCCGATGATGCACTCGACCGGACAAACCACGACGCACTGCGGCTCGTCGTGATGCCCCACACATTCAGTGCACAGGGCCGGGTCGATCACATAAAACTCCTCACCCAGCGAAATGGCCTGATTCGGGCAGGCGGGTTCGCACACATCGCAATTCACGCAGGTATCGAGGATTTTCAGAGACATGGCGGCTGATACTACATGCTGGTTCGTGTCGCACGGGAAGCGCTTGCCGGCATGCTGACGCGCTCCGGCAGCCGGCCCCGACCCAGCACAAACTCAAGGCAGCTCAGGGGTGCTGCTGGTGTGTCCGCCCCGGCGTCGCGGCGCGGAGCACACGCTTGTGCCGCCAATTACATCTCGACGAAGCGAATCGTGGCACCGGTCGGCTTGAGCGCGTCAGTGACGCGCTGTTCGTCAGCCTTGTCGCCGATGAACAAAATGATCACGTCCTTGAACGAGCCCGGTTTTGCGTCCTTGAACGCCGCAACTACCAGGTCGGCCGTCTTGGCTGAATCCGGGCCACCGAAGGCCAGCAGGTTGCCGGGCGTTACGCCGCGCGCGACGGTGTCCTGCACGCTCTGCAGCTGGCGGGCATTCTGCGCCACGGTCTCGTCCGTGGTACCTGCGGTGACCATATAGGCATACGGCTGCGGGGCGAGCATGCCCTGAAGGTTGGCCTGAACGATCTGGCCCAGGTAGGCGTTCCATCCCTTGGAGTCAGTCGGGCTGGTCGGCTTGGGAGCCTTCTGCACCTGCGCGGTCTGTGCCTGATCGTCACTCTGCTTGTGGCAGGCAGTCAGGGCCACACAGCCGGTCAGCGCGACCGCAACAATGAGAGCAAATTTACGCATCGTTATCACCTTCGGTTTCGGGTTGCTTGTTGGAGCCGGTAAGGCCCTGTTGCCAGCGCTGACGCATGGCTTGTTGTACCGCCGGATGCACGAAACCCGAGATATCGCCACCAAGGCGACCGATCTCGCGCACCAGCGACGAGGATATGAAGCTGTATTGCTCAGCCGGCGTTAGAAACAACGTCTCCGCCTGCGGAATCAGGTGCCGATTCATGCTCGCCAACTGAAATTCGTATTCGAAATCCGACACCGCCCGCAGACCACGGATGATTACCCCCGCGCCTACCTGCCCGATGAAGGTGGCCAGCAGGCAGTCGAAACCGCGCACCTCCACGTTCGGCAGATCGGCCAGCGCCAGCCGCGCGAGGCTGATCCGTTCGGACATGCTGAAGCCAGGCGCCTTGCTGGAGCTGTCGGCCACCGCCACGATCACCCGGTCGAACAAGGGTGCGGCGCGTGCCACCAGATCGGCATGGCCGTTGGTGATCGGATCGAAAGTGCCCGGATAGATGGCCAGGCGCGGATTGCCCAAAGGTTTTCTCACAAGACGACAGTGTTTGCGGCTAAGGAATTCATCCTAGCTTAACGGAAGCGCGCGCCGATAGAGAGCGAAGCGCACCTCTCCGGCATGGCCTTCGCGATGCAGCTGCCAGTTCGAGGGCAGCTCGGGGACCACGCCACGTGGCGATTCCACATAGATCCACGCCCGGGCAGCCAACCAGCCGCCGCGCTCCAGCGCCAGCGCCAGCGGCGACCACAGCCCCTGCGCAAACGGGGGGTCCAGAAAAACCAGATCCTGCGGCTGCGGCTGCGCCTGCAGAAACGTGGCGCCATCCAGCGCCGCGACCTGACCCGCGGTGACCTTCAGGCGGGTCAGGTTGTCACGCAGTGCCTGCGCCAGCCGCGCATCGCGCTCGACGAAGTGGACGCTGGCGGCTCCTCGAGACAAGGCCTCGATGCCCAGTGCACCGGTACCGGCGCACAGGTCGAGGCAGCGCGCGCCTTCGATCACCGGCACCAGCCAGTTGAACAGCGTTTCACGCACCCGTTCAGCGGTCGGCCGCAGGCCGGGAAGCGCGGGTACCTCGAGCCTGGAATTGCGCAAGTTGCCGCCGATGATGCGGATACGGCCCGGTGCGCCGCCACGGACCCCGCTCACGACGACCGGCCCTCAGCGGGCAGTACAGGTTGGAGTGTTAGCATGCCGTCCATTGTCTTTGAATCACGCTCGCAATGCTCAAGTTCTGGAAAAAGAAGCCCGCCGAGAAGAAGCCGGAGCAGCCCTCCGAAGGGGCTCCGGCCGACGCTTCGGCCCTCGAGACCACCGAGCCGCTGCTGAATGAGGCACTCGCGGAGACGCCCTCACCGGCTGAAATGACGCCAGACAGTGAGCCATTTGCGCTGCCCGCCGAAAAAGCCGGTACCGGAACGCCCGCCCCTGCAAAACGCGGCTGGCGCGAACGGCTTTCCGGCAACGCCTTTTCCCGCGGCCTGAGCAGCCTGTTCGTGCGCCACCCCAAGCTCGACGACGACCTGCTCGACGAACTGGAAACCACCCTGATCTCCGCCGATGTGGGCGTCGAGGCCAGCACCGAACTGGTTGAAAGCCTGCGCAAGCGCCTGCACAAGCGCGAGTTCGCCGACGCACCGGCCCTGCTGGCCGCCCTGCGCCAGGACTTGATCGCCATGCTCCGTCCGGTCGAACAGCCGCTCGACGTGGCCGGGAAAAAGCCATTCGTCGTGCTGGTTGTCGGCATCAATGGCGCCGGCAAGACCACTACCATCGGCAAGCTGGCACACCGCTGGCGCGACGAGAAGAACGCCGTGATGCTGGCCGCGGGCGACACCTTCCGCGCCGCTGCGGTCGAGCAACTCAAGACCTGGGGTGAACGCAACCAGGTGCCGGTGATCTCGCAGGGCCAGGATGCCGACGCCGCCAGCGTGATTTTCGACGCGCTGCAGGCTGCGCGTTCGCGCGGTATCAACGTGCTGATCGCCGACACCGCCGGTCGCCTGCACACCCAGGGCGGCCTGATGGACGAACTGGGCAAGATCGCGCGGGTACTGAAGAAGCTCGATGCCGAAGCGCCACACGAGGTACTCATGGTGATCGATGGCACCACCGGCCAGAACGCAGTCAATCAGGTACGCCAGTTCCGCCAGATCGTGGGCGTCACCGGACTGGTGGTGACCAAGCTGGACGGCACCGCCAAGGGTGGCGTGGTGTTCGCACTGGCGCGGGAGTTTGGCCTGCCGATCCGTTATGTCGGCCTGGGCGAGACCGCCACCGACCTGCGCGTATTCGAGGCCGAGGCCTTTGTCGACGGCCTGCTGCCAAGCAGCCTCGGCGGCGAGGGACCTGGCCGTGACTGAATCCACCCGGCGGGGCTGAGCGGATGTCACGCCGACTGCGGCGGATCCTGCTGGCACTTGGCGGCCTGAGCGCCGTCCTGGTGCTGGCCCTGATCCTCGCCGTCTACCTGCTGCTGCAACCCGAGCGCTTCACCCGCATGCTGCAGAGCCAGGCCGAGGCGGCGGGACTGGAGCTGAGCCTGGCCAGCCCGGCCAGCCCCACCCTGTTTCCCAGGCCCGGGCTGGATCTGGACGGCATCACCCTGAATGCCGAAGGCTCGAACGCGCCCATCCTGCTGGCCGCGCGCGGCCAACTGGCCCTGCCCTGGCATACCTTGTTCGGCGGCCCTACCGTTATTTCGCAACTGCGCATCGCATCGCCGCGGGTCGACCTGGGCGCACTGCAGGGCTGGCTGGCATCCCTGCCCGCACGATCCACCCTCACGCCGCCCAATATCCCGCGCATCGACACCGGCATAAGCATCAGTGATGGAAGCCTGGTCAGTGGCAACAAAGTGTTGCTGGACAACGTCTCGCTCGAAGCCGGCAGCCTGCTCTCAGGCCAGCCGTTTCCGCTGAGCCTGTCCGCTACCGCAGGCGGTTCGCCCTGGCAATTGCGCCTGTCCGCCACGCCGCGGATCGAGGGCAATACCTTGCAGTTGAACAACATCAGCCTGCACCTTTCGCAGGGCAGCGCGGTGACACTCGCGCTCAGCGGCAACGCGCACTGGCACGGCGCGGCCGACGCTTCGGCCAGCCTTGCCGGCAAGCTCGACCAGGCCGATGCCGGCCAATACGACATCTCGCTGGCGCTGACCCCGGCCGATCAGAACGAGCCCTTGCTGCTCGCGCTGAAACTCGACGGCCCCGAGAACCACGCCAACCTTCGCCTGCCGCCACTGGCGCTGGCGCACTGGTGGAGCGAACTGGGCAACGCGCAGGGGCCGCAACTGGCCGTTCCGCCCGGCAGTGGCGAGGCGACGATCGACAGCATCCACGCTGGCAGCGTGCATATCGAAGGCTTCACCATGCAGGCCGGCGACAACCTGCCTGCCGGCGCCAGCAGCGCCCCCGGCAAGCCTGGCGCCCGCCGCACACCATGAGCAAGAACGTGGCCGGCCGACTGCTGCGCTGGTTCGACCAGCACGGCCGCAAGGATCTGCCCTGGCAACATCCGCGTGACGCCTACCGCGTGTGGCTGTCCGAGGTGATGTTGCAACAGACTCAGGTCACCACGGTAGTCGGCTACTTCGATCGTTTCGTCAGCACGCTGCCCACCCTGCCCGATCTGGCCCACGCCGACGAAGACACCGTGCTGGCGCTGTGGTCAGGGCTTGGCTACTACCGGCGTGCACGCTTCCTGCATCGCGCCGCGAAACTCTGCGTGGAGCAACACGGCGGCGAGCTGCCGCAAGATCTCGCTGCGCTGCAGGCATTGCCGGGCATCGGACGATCCACCGCCGGTGCGATCCTGGCCCAGGCCCATGGCCTGCGTTTCCCGATACTCGACGGCAATGTCAAACGCGTGCTCACCCGCTACCACGGCATCCATGGCGACCCCGCCCAGAGCGCCGTGGAGAAGCAGCTGTGGCAACACGCCGACAGCCACACGCCGACGGCACGCGCCGCCGACTACACGCAAGCGATCATGGATCTTGGCGCCACCGTCTGCGTGCGCTCCAGCCCGCACTGCACGAGCTGCCCCTTGGTCGCCGACTGCGTTGCCCATCGTGACGAACTCACCGCGCAACTGCCCAGCCGCAAGGCGACCAAGTCTATTCCCACCCGCGCCACCGTCATGCTGATCCTGCGTGACGGCCAGCGCCGGGTGTTGCTCGAACGACGCGGACCGCAAGGCGTCTGGTCGGGTCTGTGGAGCCTGCCCGAGGCAACCGACCCCGGTGGGGCATGGCGCATCGCGCAACAACACGCGCGGATCGACGACGCCCAAACCCTCGCTGCATTCACCCACGTCTTCAGCCATTACCGACTCAACATCGAACCGCTGCTGTTCGACCGCGCGACAGCCCTGAGCGGCATCGCCGATAATCCGCAGTTGCGCTGGTGCGGCGCCGACGAGCTGACCGCGCTTGGCCTGCCCGCGCCCGTGCGAACGCTCTTGCTTCAGATCAACGACATCGAATGAACCCATGGCGCAGACTCCACCCCCTCACCCCGGCCGACTGACCGCGCCGATCAAGGAACCCGACCATGAGCCGCACCATCCATTGCAGCAAGCTCGGCATCGACGCCGAAGGCCTCGACTTCGCCCCCTGGCCCGGCCCCCTCGGCCAGCGTATCTACACCGAGATATCCAAGCCCGCCTGGCAACAGTGGCTAGCCCACCAGACCACCCTGATCAACGAAATGCGGCTCAACCCACTGGACCCAAAGTCACGCCAATTCCTGGGCGAGGAAATGGAGAAATTCCTGTTCGGCGGCGACTTCGCCAAGGCCTCTGGCTTCACCGCACCCGACACCGAGTCTTGACGAAAGCATGCGCATTCGGTTTAATGCGCGGCTCCACGCAACGTCAGCAAGCCTGACGCGAGCCAGTTTCTGGCCGGGTAGCTCAGTTGGTAGAGCAGGGGATTGAAAATCCCCGTGTCGGCGGTTCGATTCCGTCCCCGGCCACCACAATAGGGTTTCAGGTAGTTCCAAGCCAACCCGAAATCTTCATCAAGCCCGCATAATAGCGGGCTTTTTGTTGCCACAACGTCCCAAGCCTATCCATTGAATCCCGACTCAGTTGGGGATACCGTTAGGCTACCGATCCGGCGAAGTGGGGATACTGGCATGCCCAAGCAAGGCACATCTCTGACAGATACAGCCGTGAGGCGCGCCCAAGCGGCCGCCCTGCCCCACAACCTTCACGATACCGGCGGCCTCTATCTGACCGTCGCGCCGACAGGCGCGAAGTGGTGGCGGCTCAAATACCGGTTTGCAGGCAAGGAACGCCGCATCGGCCTGGGCGTCTACCCAGAAGTCACGCTGGCCGAAGCAAGGAAGCGCCGCGACGACGCACGCACGATGGTGCGCGACGGCAAGGACCCCGGCACCGAGCGCCAAGCCGAACGACGAAAGGCTGCCATAGCTGCGGGCAACACCTTTGGCGCGGTCGCAGACGAGTGGCTGGCAGAGCAGGAGCCGCGGCTGGCGAAAGTGTCCCACGACAAGAACACTTGGCTACTGGATCAAGTGAGGCGTGATCTCGGGCCGCGTCCGATTGCCAGCATCAGCGCGCCGGACATACTTGCTGCATTAGACAAGATCAAAGCCCGTGGCCGCCACGAAACGGCACGCCGGGCGAAGCAATGCGTGGGGCAAGTATTCGCCTACGCAATCGAGAAACATCGTGCCGAGCGCAACCCTGTCGCGGACCTACGGCGATCGGTTGGCGCGCCAAGTCCGAAACCCCGTGCGGCACTGACCAAACCCGATGACGTGGGAAAATTGTTACGGGCTATCGACGGGTACCAAGGCCAGCCGACCACGTTGGCCGCGCTGAGGCTTGCGCCACTGGTGTTCGTCAGACCGGGCGAGCTACGCCAAGCCGAATGGTCCGAACTTGATCTGGACGCCGCCGATTGGCGCATCCCCGCGCACAAAATGAAGATGCGCGAGGAACATATCGTGCCGCTGGCAGAGCAAGCCGTTGCCATTCTGCGGGCACTGCAGCCGCTGACCGGGCACAGCCATTATTGCTTCCCGAGCATCCGCACGGCCGATCGGCCCATGAGCGAGAACACGGTCAACGCCGCCCTGCGCGCGATGGGTTACGACAAAGACACGATGACCGGCCACGGCTTCCGTGCACTAGCCTCCACACGCTTGAACGAGATGGGGTGGGCACCGGACGTGATCGAGCGCCAGCTGGCGCACGCCGAGCGTAACAAGGTGCGTGCCGCTTACAACCGTGCTTCGTACATGCCCGAGCGCGTCGAGATGATGCAGGTATGGGCGGACTACCTAGATACGCTGCGTGACGGCAAGGGCAAAGTAACCACCATACGCAGGAACAAATCAGCGTAATGCCGATTACAAGAAATCGAAGGGCAATGTATTTCTACGTTCGGACGAATGGCCCTTCTAAGCCACTCCCACAAATATGACAAACCAGAACATGTCGAAGGTGTAGTTAATAAACGTATAGTCGACCAAAATATAGATCGGCAATGTATAGACGGTCATAATTGTGCCGCGATTAAGCCGTCACACTTAACGATCGTGCGAATTCGATCACGTGTAAGCCATTGTTTAATTTGCCATGCCTCGCAAGCCTTGACTTATGCGCGTTGCGTGCGTAAGTGACTCTACCCATGTACTTCCTGGAACCAAAGGAGCTTTCATGGGCAGCAAACCGAACGACCAAGAAACCGCTCTCCGCTTCGTCAAACTGGCAGAGCTCTGCAATAGGTTAGGCATAAGTCGGAGCGAGGCATTTCGAAGAATTCACAGCGCGCCTAATTTCCCAAAGCCCATTCGAATGGGTGCCAGGTGTGTCGTCTACTCCAGTGGTGAAGTTGACGATTATCAGAACGGGTTGATAGCGCAGCGTGATGCGAAGGCGGTGGCGCCATGACATCCGCAAAACAGATACAAGCAGATCCAGACGCTTATAAATACAAAGACCGATGGCTCAGGCGGCTAGCGCCAGTTGCCAAAACATTGGAAATGCTGCTGCCGCAAGATATACGGTGGCGAATAAGTGAGGCCGTGAGACCAACACTTAAACAAATCGAATATGAACACGCTGACGTTTACCACACCATGCTCTTTGAACTGCGTGGCAGACCTGAGTTTGCGGAGATGAAAGACGATAAGTATCCGGCTCAGGAAATAGCCATGCAGCTCAAGTATCCACCCTTGCGAGAAGCACTGGAAAAAAGGCGCATGTATGGAGCGCTATACGAGACATTCGATGGCGTGGGGAGGCGTGCGTATGAGCGAGGATAGTTCACCCCTTTCTGCAAAACAGCCAGAGGCTGAAAACTTTCTCAAGCAAATGCTGCCGGTAGAAGGTCCGTACTGGATGCTTGCATATCGGCGTGGCTCCGGCATGGCGCATGAGTCATTCGATAGCGTCGACATGCTAGAAGCCAGGGCAGAAGAACTAGAAGCCAGCGGGGCCGAGGTGTTCTACGCCGTTGCTTCGTACATGCACCGCCACGATGAAGCCATGGAAAGCGGCAAGGGATACTGGGGTAGGAAACAAGAGAACGTCGCATGCCTAGCCGTATTCATTCTTGACATTGACGTAGACCCGGACAAGCCGGGAATGGCTTACAGCACCATAGAAGACGCAGAGCACGCTTTCGCGAAGTTCGAGGTCGCCTTCGGCGAACCGTGTCACTACCTCGTGCACAGCGGCGGCGGTTTACACGCGTATTGGTGTCTCAGCCAAAGCCTTTCGCCAAAAGAGTGGTGCGCCATTGCGGTCACCTTCAAAGACGCTACCAAGATTGTTGGTTTGTTGGCGGACTCAAGCCGCACTGCAGACCCTGCCTCCCTATTGCGACCAGTTGGCACAACCAACAGGAAGCCAAAATATGGCCCATCCGGGCGCCCAGTTGAGGGGAGTTGGTGCCGATTTGAGCGCATGAGCATGGGTGCGTTTAAGGCAGCCTGCGACCGCGTCATCGGCAACGGCAACGGCAACGGCAACGGGCTGATGATTGGCGGCTCAATACCCCCAGTCACCTCTATCCACAAGGGAACGACTCTCGCGATCGTGCCCCCGCAGCATTGGTTCGATGATCTTCCGGAAGATGTAAAGCGGCAGACGCTGCAATCAATGCTGGCGAAACTGCCGGTCGAGTACGTGACCAGTCGAACACAGTGGCTGTCCGTTGGCGCTGCGTTGTCCTGTACTGAAGGATTGCCGCGCGACGACCGATTCTATCTGTGGGCGGAGTGGTCACAAAGCACAGAAGAGGGCGCGGCAAGCTGGCACGAGGAGCCAATAGACGATCATCGCCGCCGATGGGATGGGCTCAATCAGTCAAACGTCGGCGCACTTATCACACTAGCAAAAAATGCCGGCTGGTTGCCTGAAAGGCTGCGCGATAGCACCGATGGGCAGCACGCATTCCTGGCAGTCATTGAAGCGCAGGATGGCAAAGGCGAACGGTGGTCACAGACCCAAGCTATCGCATACGTGAACGAGCATGTCACGTTTGTCAGTGCGGACAACCACTATCTTTTGGATGGGCTGCCGCTGTCAAAAGAGGCCCTAGACACAAGACTTGCACGCCGCATGCCCCTTTCAGAAGGGTGCCCGAAAACTGCCAGCGGCCTAGTAAAAAGGGGGGCTGGGCTGATAGTAGATCACGTCGGCTACAAGCCCGGTGTAGGGCGCACGTTTGTTGATCGGGAGGGAAGAAAGATTGCAAACACATGGCGGCAGCATCCCATCGAGCCAACCAAGCCGAGCAAGGAAGACACGCGCGTGTTTGTGGATCTTATCAAGCATGTCGCCAACGGCGATGCCGAAGCTGCAGCGGGTATCAAGCGGATATTTACCAAGTTCGCCTATCTGTACCTCCATCCATCTGCAAGGATTCGCCACGCAACATTGCTTATTGGTCCGGTCGAGGGGTGCGGGAAGAGCACCATAACGTGCGCTATTCCCACAGCATTGTTTGGTGGCGCTAACGTCCGTAGCGTGGAAAATACGGAACTGAGTTCGGATTTCAACGGCTACGCGCAGGGCGCGCAAATACTCGTATTTCCGGAACTATGGCTTGGTAGGCGAAATGACGCTCAGACTCAGGCCAACAATTTGAAGTCGCTGATAACAGATGACTATATTCCGGTGGTCAAGAAGGGTAAGGACGGCCGGAACGTCGAGAACTGCACCACGATCTTTGCCAGCAGTAATCATGCTGATGCGGCGGTGTTCGGGAATTACGACCGACGTTACGACGTGATCATGACGGACGCACCGCCGATGCCGACCGGACTCGCTGAGCGTGTATATGCGTTAATCAACGAAAGGCCAGGAGCGTTGTTGTGGCTTATCCTGCGGTTGTTCGGAAAAGATGCGGAAAGTTTTGACCCACACGCGGCACCACCGAAAACGGCAGCCAAGCGCGCCATGATGGAAGCTGGACGCGGAGACTGGGCGCAGCTAATGCGTGACACGTTTAACGCGGGTCTTTGGCCGTTTAACGGCGATGCCGTGGCCGTGGCCGATGTAAGGCTGTTGCTGGGGTGCGAATACCAACCGCAGCCATCCGATAGGGCCATACATCAAGAACTACTTAGCATGGCTGAAAGAGCTTACAGCGTGCTCGCACAGCGACGGCAAGGAGGGACCATCCAACAGAAGCGTGTCGTCGTGCTAAGGCACATCAGGAGCTGGAAAGAGGCCGGGCCTACTGCTTTGTATGCCAACTACGATGAAACTGTTATCAAGAACCGAAGGCTGTAGACAGTCAGGGCGTCGCTTGATGCCTTGTGCTAGATCGAATGGATTTCAATAGGCTAGTTAAACTGACATGTCTTTGTTACGTAGGGATTTAGCGAATTAGATATCGCAGTATTGACGGTAAGGTAGCCAATAACTTGACCATCCTTGATGATCATCGGAGGCGTACTGCTGTACACATTGAAGGGCGACTGCGCCGAGTATTCACCTCCGTATTGTCCATACTCATTCCATATACTTGTGCCCGAGTATTTGCTGCCGTAATTGCCGTATTCGTTTAATAGGGAATCACTCGCGTACTCGCTATCGAAGCGACCTATGAAGGTACCGTCGTTAGCTACAAGACTTGCCCCGGCAATTACCTCACATGCGCTTTGCGCTTGCGATAGAAATGCAACCGACGACAAAACTAATATTAGACAAGCGCGCTTCATCGGTCCAAACCCCTCACTTTAATCGCAAGTATTGTTGTTAACCCTGTGACCCTAACAATTGCTATTCCGTATTACTCGATATCGACCTCAAAACGAGTGATGTAGTGATTACCACCGACGTTGAATTCTACGGTCAACGGAGCCCTACCCTTCATTTCAGACGGCACGTGAAATTCCCAGTGTGATGATCCGGCACCACCTGGGCCGACGACAAAATGCTCTTTGTACTCAGTCATGATGGTTTTTTGGAAAGAATCTAAATAGTCGAGTTGATTTACATCATCCTCCGCGGACGCGGCTACCGCGTCATTGGCAGCCCGTTGCGCCTCATCCTGATCGACGATCGTGCCTGAATTTGTGCTGCTAACATTTGCCTGATTACCGTATTGATCCGTGACCACCCCGGAGGAGGTTCCTGAGTAATTGTACCGGCCCGCGGTTCTCGAAGCATTGGTTCCAGCTGCTATTGCTGCAATATTCCCCCAGAAGTTCACAGACCGCCTTTTTTTATCTACGATTGCGAGCATTTCACCCAGAGTTCGTCGTTGCAGAACGACACCACCGAGTGTCGCGCTCACTTGCGTGCCGTCGACGAACACTGGTGCGCTACGTTGATTGGCAGCCCGAACTTCATACTGCATGACTATCGTTTTATCGTCGGGGTGTTGCTTGCCATCCGCCGCAACAGAGACGGAGACGTCTCCTGCATAAGTCACCACCACTGGCCAATTATGTTTTATCTCTATGTCGGATTTTTGTAATTCCGACTGAAACTGATTTTGCGATGGAGTAATTATGTAATGTTCGGACGCATGGCAATTGTTGCTGATCAAAACTGTTATGATCACACAGATGATGCTAGCGAATAATTTCATGTAACCATCCTTTTTCTGAATGAAAAATTGCTCATCTGTGTATTTCGATGACGTCGCCCTTGACCTCGACCGCACCGAGGCAGGGGGGCGACGCCATCAGCATCCCACCCTTTCATCACGAAGTCATCAACTTGCCGATGACGCCGCGAGCCTTATGGGGCAACGGGTTGTCGGGTTGTCATCACTGTCATCACCTTTTTTTAAAAGTAGTAGTAGAAAATATATGCAGGAGCGCGCAAACCCGCCGCCGTGCCGCCGCACACCGCCGCCGCCGGGTTTTACTTTTTGCTGATGACTGAGATGACGTGGTCGCACCATGCCCCGAAACCCAGCCACAGCGCCATTTTCCCGGGTTACCTCCCACGCCTGCAAGCTAGTGGGGGCGTGATGACCACTAGGGAGGGTCCTGTATACCTTGGTCCGCTAGGGGGTGGTCATGGCAGCCGAAGAGGTTGGACGGGCTGCTCAAGTCGAAATCTGAGCACGGGCGCATCAGGGTGAGGAGACGTCCGGGCATAGGAAGGTTTGATTTCGTTTCTTTTGGTCATAGGAACCGTCAATGTCCACGATGAAGGCCGAATAGTGAATCGTGCCTCCGTTCTTTTCACACCGATACTCTGTCTCTTCGGCTTGGTCACCTGGCCAGCCGTCGGTAGTTCCAGAGGCCCTGCATTCGCAGTCAAGTAAAAAAGACTGAAATCGACTGAATTGCGCCGTTTCCTCAAGCTCCCTGCTTTTTGCCACGTACATCACCAAAAGCAGAAGAAAGAGCACAGCAACGACGCTTCCGACGAGCAGTATTGAAACTGGGACGAGGACCTCTCGTGGATTGTTACCGTCATTCATATCAATCCCAGCGGAGTTGAAATCTTTCTAAGAACGGGCGTTGCGCGCCGAATGGGTTGCACGCGCTACTCGGGTCGAGAGGTGAATGCGCGGTGGCGAGTTCACAACCAACGCAATACGCCGCCGTGATGTGAGCACGTACCTCTGTGGCTTTGGCTGAAGCTGTAGCTGCCGTCGCGACACTGAGCACTGGCTCCGATTGGCGGAAGTCCCGATTCAGTATGTGCAGGCCGATGGACTATGTTGCCGGCACTATTGACATAGCTACCCGATTCGATGGGGTGGTCATCGTGCGCCTGTTGCGGTTCCGGTTGCCTAAGTTGGTGCGCTGAGTCGCGGCTAGCAGGTGCGGCGGCGGTATACAAAAACAGCACCACACAACCCGGGCGCGCCAAGGGGGTGTACTCGACGCGGCCGTTTGCCGACGTGCACCGATATACAACACCTTTTGATGTGGAAACTGGTTGCTGAGTGTTTTGGGCGTGCAGGCTGTGCGCAAATAGGCACACGCACGACAACACTAGACAACGGATGACGTTCACATAGCCCCCAAGGCAACCGATGTGGATCTGCATCACCAGGATTGTTTGGCCAAGGAATCGGCCGCCACGCGCAAGAGTGTGCCGGCAGCATACGCTCCAACGCGGCAGCGAGAGGGATAGCTTTAGAGCACGTGGGGATACCGGTGGGGATACCGCGCTATAAACCACAACATATATTATTGCAACTTCAATCACTTATGGCTACTTTGCGGTGACGTCCCCGCCACCATGTACATCAGTGACTTACGACAGCCGCACGAGTTGCGGCTTTTGTATGGGTGTCGAAAACGTGCCATCGATTCGCGTCGCCGCGCCACGCAGATGATCGGCCGCCAGATGCGCATACCGCGCGCCAATCACCCACACGTTTCCACGAAGAGCCATTTTCGGCAGCCTGGTCACCTCCACAGCAAGAAGTAAGTGGCTCAGGCTCTGCCCCGGTCATTCGTCGGTGCCACTAGCGTTGCCTTCGGGGGTCCTTAGTTCAGGGAACTGCGAGTCGCGCCATTCCTGCGAGGCGCTTTGGTTGGCGTCGGCGAACTTTTGTTCGCGTTGGCGTAGGTCGACCCGGCGAATTTTTCCTGAGACCGTTTTGGGCAGTTCGTAGAACTCCAGCCGCCGCACGCGCAGGTAGGGGGCGAGATGCTCGCGGGCGTATTTCAGTATGTCGAACGCGGTTTGCTTGGTGGGCTCGTAACCTGGGGCCAGCGCGATATAGGCCTTGGGTATGGTCAGGCGCACAGCGTCGGGTACGGGGACCACAGCAGCTTCCGCTACGGCAGGGTGCTCGATGAGTACGCTCTCCAGCTCGAACGGGCTGATCTTGTAGTCGGATGATTTGAAGACGTCGTCAGTGCGGCCGATGTAGGTGAGGTAGCCGTCGGCGTCTATCGAGGCGACATCGGCGGTGTGGTAAAAGCCGTTGGCCATCGCCGCGGCGGCCAGCTCCGGGTCACCCTGGTAGCCGGCCATCAGGGGCAGCGGGCGACCACCGGGGCTTTGCAGATCGAGACAGATTTCGCCTTCGGCACCGGCGCCGCTGACCTGTTTGCCGGTGATGGGGTCGACCAGCACCACCGGGATGCCAGGCAAGGGGCGACCCATGGAGCCGGGTTTGAGTGTGGCGCCGACGGTGTTGGCAATGATTGCGGTGGTTTCGGTTTGGCCGTAACCATCACGCAGAATCAGCCCCCACTTGTTCTTGACCTGGGCAATCACCTCGGGGTTCAGCGGCTCACCGGCGCCGACCAGCTCGCGCAGGCCGCGAGGCCGTTCGCCCATGTCGGCGTTGATCAGCATGCGGTACACGGTGGGTGGCGCACAGAAGGTGGTGACCTCACGGCTGCGCATCTGCTTGATCAGGGCGGCAGGATCAAAGCGCGCGTAGTTGTAGATGAGTACCGTCGCTTCGGCGTTCCATGGGGCGAAGAAGCACGACCACGCGTGTTTGGCCCAGCCCGGCGAGGAGATATTGAGGTGTACATCACCCGGGCGGATGCCGATCCAGTACATGGTGGAGAGGTGGCCGACCGGGTAGGACACTTGGGTATGCTCGACCAGCTTGGGCCGGCGCGTGGTGCCGGAGGTGAAGTAGAGCAGTAGCCGGTCATCAGGTTTTGTACCGGGGTGGAGCAAGGCCGCATCGTCCGCATGCCGGGCGTCTCTCAGGTTGACCCAGCCCTGGGCGGCGCCAACCGAGATTCGAGTGTAGTCGCCGGATACGTCATCGAACTTGTTGGTATCGGCGGCGTTGCAGATCACGTGCATGGCGCCTCCGCGGCCGAGCCGGTCGCTCAGATCAGCCGACTCCAACGCGGTCGTCGCGGGCATGATCACCGCGCCAAGCTTCATCACCGCAAGCATCGACTGCCACAGCTCAATCTGGTTGTTGAGCATGAGCAGCACCGGGTCGCCCCGCGCCACGCCTTGCTCGGCGAGCCAGCGCGCGAGCCGATTCGAGTCGCGTCGCATCTGGTCAAAGCTGGCTTCGGTACCGGCACCATCTTCTTCACGGATGATCAGCGCGAGGTTGGAATTGCCGTCGGCGATTTGGTCAAACCAGTCAATCGCCCAGTTGAATCGATCGCCCAAATCGGGCCAACGAAAGTTGCGGGCCGCGGATTCGTAGTCACCAGCGAAGCCCAGCAGTTGATCACGTGCAGCACGGAAGTTATCGGTACGGGTGTTCAACATGATCTCCTTTGGCCGAACAAAGACACCAGCAGCCTGTCGGACTGACGAATAAAGTTTACCGCCCTGTCCTTCGTTGCCGTGCAGAGCTGAGCACGGTTGTTGAAAATGTTCCTTGAATCAGCGTTTCCGGCAGCCAGGATCGTGCACTACCGGGTAGCGATGCAGTGGTTCTATCCGCAGATCGTCAATCTGATCAGGTTCTCGCGATGCGCGCCGCGGACGTCGCAAGCAATGCCGAGCCGAATTACGGGGAAGAGGCCACGCCTGACGTTGCAGCTCTGCACAGCTCTCATTTGGCACGAATGCTGCTTGACTGGCTGCGAACCGCTATGGGTTCCCCGGCATCGAGTATTCACCATGGAAGAAGTCACCGCCAGAAACTCACCGCAGGAATTGGCCCTCCGCTTCCTGCTTCGGCATGCGGAATGCGGAATGCCAGAGGATGCTGACATGCGCGACTGCGGAAAACCGCCAGCAGCCCGAGGTCGGCGCGCAGAATTCAGAAACGACGGCCATACGTCGAGATGCAGCAGGCACAGGCAAGTTCGCCGAGGTCGCTGTGGTCTGCCATGCGCCGTCGAAACCGACCGCGGAAGGCAGTTTTTCGGCCCGCTTTTCGCAGGCTTATGCCGCAGCGCGTCACTTGCCATCGTCCAAAAGAGCCGCCGATACGGGGTCCAGGAAAATGACCGGATCGAGCTTCCTGCACGTGAGTCAGTCCTCATCAGCGGCAGCCTGAGTCACGGTCACCGAGAACGACTGTCCCAGTTGGAAGCGTGCCGTCACTGTCATGCCGCGAGCGGCAACAAGCCTCTATTTGCGTCACACGCGAGCCTGCGGACGACTGACCCGCGCCACCGATTCATGACCATAGGCACGGGATTTCTGTGGATCGCTTTCGTACCGATCTGCCGGCGCGACCCTTCCCGCACCATCAGAACGGCGCAACGTGTGAAAATCGTGGACTCTTCCGATTGACCCCGAGCCATGACCTCCCAGAAATATGATTTCCGCCAGTTTCAGGAAGAGCTGGCCAAGCTTGAGCAGAGAGTGGAAAAAGTGAAGCCAGCCAAGGCCGTGAGCAAGAAAGCGGCGGCGGCGCAACGGCTGGCGATGGCGCGCGAGGAGTTTCTCGGGCTGCGCAAGCGGCATGAGCTGACGGTGGCGGATGTGGTGGCGTTTTTCCCCGAGGAGGAAGGCATCGCCTATCTGCAGGAGCTGATCGCCGCATCGCAGGCCAAGCCGCGGCGCATGCGCAAGGCCTGACCCAGCTCGCCGGGCAGAACGAAATAGCGCTTGACCGAGGCACATATTTCCATAATTCTGGAAATATGAAATCTACTGACGCGCTCGCCTGCCTCAACGCCCTTGCCCAGGAGCACCGCCTGAACCTGTTTCGCCTGCTGGTGCAGGCGGGCGAGGAAGGCATGGCGGTGGGTGAGCTGGCCGCCGCGACCGGGCTCGCAGGCGCCACGCTGACCAACCACCTGCACATCCTGCGTCGCGCCGACCTGGTCAGCGACGAGCGCCGCGGGCGCGTCATCCAGTGCCGCGCGAACTACCCGCAGATGAACACCCTGCTCGGCTTCCTCACTGAAAACTGCTGCGCGGGTTCGGCCAGTGCCGGCTGCGCACCCGCGACCACCTGCAAACCTGCCCGGAGCAAACCATGAAGCGCTTCCATGTGCATCTGAACGTCGACCAGCTCGACAGCAGCATCCGTTTCTACACCACCCTGTTCGGCATCGCGCCGAGTGTGCTCAAGCCCGATTACGCGAAGTGGATGCTGGACGATCCGCGCATCAACTTCGCCATCTCGCAGCGCGGCCATGCCGCTGGCCTGGATCACTTGGGCATGCAGGTCGAGGACGACGCCGAACTCGCCGCTATCGGCGCGCGGTTGAAGTCAGCCGATGCACTCGCGTTGGCGGAAAAGGCCACCACCTGCTGCTACGCGCATTCGGACAAGTTCTGGGCCGAGGACCCGCAGGGCGTGCGCTGGGAGAGCTTTCGCACGCTCGGCGAAGCGACTACTTATACCGATGCCGCGCCCGCAAGCGAGGCTGGCAAGACCGGCTCCTGCTGCGGCCCGGCACCCGCCAGCACGACCGCCGCCAGCTGTGGCACCAACGCAAGCAGCGGCTGCTGCTGAGACCACCATGTCGAATCAAATCTACAACGTGTTGTTCCTGTGCACTGGCAATTCCGCCCGCAGCGTGATGGCCGAAGCGCTGCTCAACGTGCGGGGCGAAGGCCGCTTCCGTGCCTTCAGCGCGGGCAGCTTTCCCAGCGGAAAGGTGCAGCCGATGGCGGCGGAGTTGGCGCAGTCATTCGGCTACCACCAGCCGTTGCGCAGCAAAAGCTGGGATGAGTTTGCACAGCCGGAATCACCGCCAATCGACATTGTGATTACCGTCTGCGACAACGCCGCGGGCGAGGTGTGCCCGATCTGGCCCGGTCACCCGGTGACCGCGCACTGGGGCGTGCCCGACCCGGCCGCGGCCGAGGGTAGCGAGGCCGAGCGTCGCCGCGTGTTCGAGTCGGTCGCGATGATGTTGCGCCAGCGCATCGACCTGCTGCTGGCGCTGCCACTGGACAAGCTCGATCGTCTCGCCACCCAGCACGAGCTGCGCGCGATCGGCAACCCGGAAGCCGCCCGTGAGCACTGAGATCGCCTCACCCGCGCTGCCACGCATCGGATTTTTCGCCCACTACCTGAGTGTCTGGGTCGCGCTGTGCATTGTCGCTGGCATCACCCTCGGCCACCTGATCCCGGGCGTGTTCGAAACACTGGCCGCCGCCGAGGTGCAGCACATCAACCTGCCGGTGGCGGTACTGGTGTGGCTGATGATCGTGCCGATGTTGCTGAAGGTCGATTTCGCGCAACTGGCCGGTGTGCGTCGGCAGGTGCGGGGCATCGGCATCACCTTGCTGGTGAACTGGGCGATCAAGCCGTTCTCGATGGCCTTGCTGGCCTGGTTGTTCATTCGCCATCTCTTCGCTGCGTGGCTGCCGGCGGATCAGCACGATTCGTATATCGCAGGCCTGATCCTGCTCGCCGCGGCGCCATGCACGGCGATGGTGTTCGTGTGGTCGCAACTGTGCGGCGGCGAGCCCAACTTCACCCTGGCCCAGGTGGCGCTGAACGACACGATCATGGTGGTGGCGTTCGCGCCCATCGTGGCCCTGCTGCTGGGGGTAGCGTCCATCCAGGTGCCGTGGGGCACCCTGCTGCTGTCGGTGTTGCTGTACATCGTGGTGCCGGTGATCAGTGCGCAGCTGTGGCGCGCGTGGTTGTTGCGCAAGCGTGGCCCGGCGGCACTGGCAACGACCCTGCATCGGATCGATCCGTGGTCGACCGCCGCGCTGCTGGCGACGCTGATCCTGCTGTTCGGTTTCCAGGGCGAGGCCATCCTGCAGCAGCCACTGATCATCGCCTTGCTGGCGGTTCCGATCGTGATCCAGGTGTACCTCAATGCAGGCATCGCCTACGGCCTCAGCCGCTGGCTGAAGGTGCCACATTGCATCGCCGGCCCGGCGGCACTGATCGGTGCCAGCAATTTCTTCGAGCTGGCGGTGGCGGCGGCGATCAGCATTTTCGGCCTGAGTTCCGGCGCGGCGCTGGCCACCGTGGTTGGCGTGCTGGTGGAAGTGCCGGTGATGCTGTCGGTGGTGCGCATCGTCAACCGCACCGGGCACTGGTTCGAACGTCAGCCGGCATAAACAGCGGCATGCTTGGGCAGGCGAACTCCCCCACCCGGGGCAGATATTCAGCGCACACCAGGCATCACGCCGGCTTCCGGTTCGCGCCTTTTCTTGACCTGCCGGCCTTGCTCGGCCTCGCCGAATGGCGCTGGCCGCGGCACTTGGCCAAGCCGCGACGACGGCAGCGTTGATCGGTGAACCTGGGTCCGGCCTGATCCACAAGGCATGCCTGCGCCTGCCGGCCTGGGCTGCCGGCTTCGGCTGCCGGCATCTTCCGCTTGGTGGCACTGGCTCAGTTGATCCATCCGCAGCACCGGCCGATGCGCCCGCTCGAGTGGCTGTGGCGACTGCACCGCATGCATCACACCGACCTCAGCCTCGATGTCAGCTCGGGCGTGAGCTTTCATCCACTGGAAACCCTGCTGCTAGCGAATCCCCGCATACAGCAGCGCGCCAAACAGCGCGCCGACCGGCAAGGTCACCACCCACGACAGCGCGATGGTGCCGATCACCTTGCGGTTCACACCACTTTTACCGCCGGCCCCGGCGCCGGCCAGCGCGCCGACCGCAACATGCGTGGTCGACACCGGCAAGCCGTTGAAACTGGCGCTGCAGACCAGCAGGCCGGTAGTCAGACTGGCGGCGAGCGAGGCGCCGAGATCCAGATCGGTGATCTTGTTGCTCATGGTGCGCGCCACCCGCCGCGCGCCGAGCAAGCCCCCGATCAACATCGCGATGCCGACGGCCAGCACGGCGGTGTCGCTATCGAACATCGCGATCGGCAGCAGCAGCGCGGCGATTTTCGGGGTGTCGTTGAGGCCGCGGGCAAAACCCACCGCCCCGGCAAACAGAAAGTGCAGGCCATTGACCACGCGCGCGGCATCGAAGCGAAACAGCGGACGCGCATTGCTCTCGGCACAGGTCACCAGCGTGCCGCTGCGCAGCGCCACGCCCTCGCGCGTCATCACCCCTTCCGACGTGGCTACCATAATCGTCTCGACGCACAGGCAATCGACGCCTTGCCGCTCGGCCCGAGTGACCAACCGGCGCAGCAACGGTGCAATCAGGAACGCGGGAATGATCGCGATCAGCGGACTGGCCAGCAACGGCAGCAAGAAGCTCTTGCCAAGCGAATCGAAATGGACGCCCATGCCAACCGCGACCAGTCCGGCACCGCTCATCGCGCCGACCAGCGCATGGGTGGTCGAGATTGGCAGGCCCCGCCAGGAGGCCAGCGCCACGGTGAGTGCGGCGCCGCCTGCCACTGCCATCGCGAATTCGGCCTGCCCCGCGATCTCGGCAGGCACCAGACCGGCCCCGGTGAAGGCTTTGAGCAAGGCCTGGGCGAGATAGACCGAGCACAGCGAGCCGGCGAGCGTGGTGACGCTGGCCCATCCCAGGCTGGTCCAGTAGCCGGCGGTGCGGCTGCCGTACAACGTGGCCACGCCCTTGAAGTTGTCGTTGGAACCGTTGCTCGCGGCCAGCAGCAGCACGGTGATGAACAGCGCGATGGTCATGGCGGCAACGCCATGCCGGTCGTGTGACGGCCGACGGTCCGCAGCCACCCCGACAGCTCACGCTGTTCCGGCAGGGGATCGGTCAGGTTGGCGAGGGAGGCGGTGAGCGCCGACAGATCCGCCGCATCATCGACATCCCTGAGCGTGGACACGCCGGCAATGCCGCCGTGCAAGGCCAGCGCGCAGCGGAACTGCGCGGCGGTGTCTGCCTGCGAATAGCGCACGCCAAGCCAGATGCTGCGTTCGATCCGCGCGCGACCTCCCACCAGCCAGAAACCGCCATCCGCCGCATCACCGAGCACGTATGGCGTGGCCTCATCGTCGAGTAGCGCCAGCGCGACCTGCAACAGCGCGGGCGTCAGTTGCGGCACGTCGGCACCGATCAATAGCGCGCGACCGTGGCGCGCCTGCAGCTCGCTATAGACCTGGTGCATGCGTGCGCCAAGATCGCCCTCGCCCTGCCGGATCCGGGCAAACCCGGGCCACGCTTCATCGGCCCGCGGGTCGGCTTCGGCGACCGCCCAATAGGGCACCAGGGCGGGTTCACAGCGGCGAGCGACGGCCGCCGTGGCCATCGCGGCCAAGGTGTGGAAGCGAACTGCCGTCGACGTTCCCAGTGTGGCGGCCAGCCGGGTCTTCACCGGTGAAAGTCCCGGCGTCTTCACGAAGATCGCAAGCGCCACCGTCATGTACGCGTCCCGCGCACGTTGCGCCACGCCGTCCATGCCTGAGCCACGGTCAGCCGTCCATGCCGCCAGGTCGTCGCCAGCCAGCCATGTTGCGCGTACTTGCGTGAGCTGGTTTCCAGCGTGGCGGGAATCCGCCGCAGCGGCAGCGACGCGCGACGCGCGGCCCATACCAGCAGATGATCCTCGCCGTGGAGCGCCCGTTCATCGAAGCCGCCCAAGGCTTCGAAACAATGCTTTGGCAGCACCAAGCCTTGATCGCCGAACGGCAGGCCCAGCCAGCGTGCCCGCAGGTTGGCGCCGGCGGCATTCAATACCATCCAGCGTGGCCCGTCGCGACGAAAGGCCAGCGTGAACCAGCCCATGGCGTCGATGCCACCGGCCAGGGATCGCTGCAGTTCGGCGAGGGTGTCGGGACGCAGCCGCGAGTCGGCATGCAGGAACCACAACCAGTGCCCCTGGGCCAGACCGGCGCCGAGATTCTGCTGCCGCGCGCGTCCGGGCACGCCATGACATTCGCGATAGCGCACCCGGCTCGGCCAGTTGGCCGGTGCCGGCCACGACTCGTCGTCGGCCCGCACCACGATCACCTCGCTGCCGGCCGGCAAGGCCACCAACTGTTGCAACAGGCCCTGCCATTCGGTTTCGCCCGGCGCCAGCGGCACAATCACCGACAGCGACTGCGCGACCACTGGATGGATGATGCCCTGGGCCATGCTCAGCAGCAGCTGGCCGAACTGCTGGCAGGGATATTCGGCGAGCAATCGAACAGGCCGTAGTGATGCTGCTTGTCCCCGTCGATGTGGAAATCCGCCGCGTAACGGCTGCCACCAAGCATGTCGGCGGTGTTGCCGCAGACGCGCAGCGGCTTGCCGCGTTCGAACAGATGATGATCGTCCAGTACGAAGCGATGCGGATGATCGGGCAAGCCGCCGAGATAGGTGGCGACCTGGCCGTAGTCTTCGCAGCGATCTTCCAGCGGCAACTTGAACGCGCGCCAGGTGATCGACTCGAAGCGGGCAAAGCCGATCTTCTGCTCGATCGCTGCATCGGTCAGTTCGATCGGGCTGCGTGCGCAGACCCGCGCATCAGCCACGCCGAGTTCGCCCATCAGCCGGCGGAAATCCTCCACGTACAGCGCACCGGCCAGGCACTCCCCGAGCAGCACCGGATCGGCCAGCAGTTCACGCGGCAACCGGCGGTCGCTGTACACATCGGAGAAATACAGCTCGCCGCCCGGTTTGAGCACGCGGAATATCTCGGCGAACGCGCGGCGTTTGTCCGGCACCAGGTTCAACACGCAATTGGACACCACCAAGTCGACCGAATCGTCCGCGATGCCGAGCGTGGCGAGATCGGCCAGGTCGCCCAGATGGAAACTGACATTGGACTGCGCATGACCGAAGGCGTGCGCGTGGAACTCGCGATGGCGCTGCGCCACCTCCAACTGCTGCGCGGTCATGTCCACGCCGATCACGCGGCCGCTCTCGCCGACCAGGCTCGACAACAGGAAGGCATCGCGGCCGCTGCCACTGCCGAGATCCAGCACGGTCATGCCTTGCAGCGCCGGCGGCAGCGGTGAGCCGCAGCCGTAGAAGCGGTCGCGCACTTCCGGGTGCAACTGGGCCAGGATCGTGCGCAGATGCCCGGGCATCGTATCGATGCTGCAGCAAGCAGTGGTGCGCAAATCGCGGCTCGATTGCAGGATTTCACCGTAGTAGCTGCGCACGGCGGACCCCTGTGCCTCGACGCTCGTTTCGGTCCCGCGTTCCATGTTCATGCCAGTGCGCCTCCACAGGAACTGCCCGCGCCCGCGGTGCAGCCGTAACAATGATCGGCGAACGCGATGGGTTCGCGCTCGACCTCGGTGAGTGACCGGATGTCCCACAGGTTGCGTGGCCGGCGGCCGAGCGGCAGCTCCAGCGCCTGGTTGAAATCGCAGTCGTACAGCTGCCCGCGCCAGTCCACCGACAGCAGGTTGCGACACATCACGCCCAATGCCGCCTGCGGGTTGAACGAATCGAGCAGAGTGTGCATGTAGCTTTCGTAGCGGCCTTCCCGCTCAAGCAGATGCAGGAAGCGCTTGATCGGCATGTTGGTGATGGTGAACAGGCGGTTGAACACAATGCCGAAGTGGTCGGCCAGTTCGCGTCGGTAGGTTGCCTCCAGCGCCAGCTGCGCCGGCGGCAGGCTGGCACCCAAGGGGTTGTAGACAAGATCCAGCTCCAGAGCGCTGTCGGCACGGCCATAGCCCAGCTCATTGAGCTGGTGCAGCGCACGCACGCTGGGATCGAACACATGCTGGCCACGTTGCTGTTCGACGTTGGCCTTGCTGTAGCACGGCAGCGAAGCGACCACCTTGACGCCCTGTTCGGCCAGGAAGTCGGCGGTATCCTCCTGCCCCGGGCGAAACAGCACGGTGAGATTGCAGCGATCGATCACGGTCTTGCCCAGCGCGCGCGATTCGCGCACCAGGGTACGGAAGTGCGGGTTCATCTCAGGTGCGCCGCCGGTGAGATCAACGGTATGGATGGCCGGCGCATCGGCCAGCAACTCAAGCAGCCGCACGACCGTGGCCGCCCGCATGATCTCGGTACGCTTGGGACCGGCCTCCACGTGACAATGCTGGCAGGCCAGGTCGCACAGCTTGCCCACGTTGATCTGCAGGATCTCCAGCGGCGTGCGCGGCAGGCTAAGGCCATGCATGCGCAAGGTATGCACGAAGGATGACAGCGAGGGAGAAAGAGCGGCATTCAAGGTTGAGGCTCCTGATCGGGTTGCTGGCGTTGCACTGACGAGCTCATGCCGTACTCAACCTCGCCGCCAGGCGTGATAGCGCGCGAGCCAGCCCAACACCCGCTCCGGCGCATGCGCCTTTTTCCAGTTGCCGGCGGCATATTTGTTCGCTTCCGCCCAGGTGGGATAAGCGTGGATGGTAGCCAGAATCTTGTTCATGCCCAGCCCATGGCGCATCGCCAGCACGAATTCGGCCAGCGTCTCGCCCGCATGCTGGCCGACGATGGTGGCGCCGAGGATGCGGTCCTTGCCGGGCGGCGTCAGCACTTTCACGAAGCCGTGGGCATGGTCCTCGCTGATCGCGCGGTCGAGATCATCCAGCTCGTAACGGGTGACTTCGTAGGCGATGCCCTGCTGCTTCGCCTCACGCTCGTTGAGGCCGACGCGCGCCACCTCGGGATCGACGAAGGTGACCGCAGGAATCACCGAGTAGTCGGCACGGAAGCGCCGGAACTGGCCAAACAGCGCATTGACCGCGGCGTACCAGGCCTGATGCGCGGCGGTGTGGGTGAACTGGTAGGGACCGGCCACGTCGCCGCAGGCGTAGATATTCGGATACAGGGTGGCGAGGTACGCATCCGTCTCCACCGTGCGCTCGGCCGGGATGCCGAGTTGCTCCAGACCAAAACCGCCGGTGCGCGGCTTGCGCCCCACCGCCACCAGCAGCTGATCGTACGGCAGACGCACGCGCTCCCCGGCGACCTCGCAAACCAGCACGCGCGATGCGCCCTCCTGCTCGACCGCCACCGCCTTGTGGCCGGTACACACCTCCACGCCGTCGGCCACCAGTCGCGCCTGCACGAAGGCCGACACCTCATCGTCCTCGCGCAGCAGCAGGCGCTCCATCGCCTCGACCTGGGTCACCGCCGAACCGAGCCGGGCAAACGCCTGGGCCAGCTCGCAACCGATCGGGCCGCCACCGAGGATCAGCAGCCGAACGGGCAACTCGCGCAATTGCCATAGCGTGTCGGACGTCAGGTAGCCAGTCAGTTCGATGCCGGCGATCGGCGGCACGAACGGCTCCGCACCGGAGGCGATCACGATCGCCCGCGTGCTGATCGGCCGGCCATCCACTTCCACCACCCACGGCGAGACGATGCGGGCGTAGCCGCACTGCACGTCGACGCCCAGCTCGCGGTAGCGCTCGACCGAGTCGTGCGGCGCGATGGTTTCCACCGACTTGTTCACCCGCTCCATCACCGCGCGAAAATCCACCCGCAACTCGCCCACATGCACGCCGGCGCGATCTGCGCTGCGCGCCTGCGCCGCGAGCTTCGCCGCATGGATCAACGCCTTCGAAGGCACGCAGCCGGTGTTGAGGCAATCGCCACCCATCTGGTGCTTTTCGATCAGGGTGACCTTGGCGCGCACGGTGGCGGCGATATAGGCGCTGACCAGTCCGGCCGAACCGGCGCCGATCACCACCAGGTTGCGATCGAATTTCTTCGGCCGGGGCCAGCGCGCATAGACCCGCCGCGCCTTGATCCGCTCCACCATCCAGCGCGCCAGCAGCGGAAACAAACCCAGCAGGACGAATGAGCCCAGCAGTTTTGGCGACACGATGCCGGACAGCGAATGCAGGCTGGCCAGCTGGGTGCCGGCATTCACGTAGACCACGGTGGCGGCCAGCATGCCGAGCTGGCTGACCCAGTAAAACGTGCGCAACGGCAGCGTGGTCAGCCCCATCACCAGGTTGATCACGAAGAACGGAAACACCGGCACCAGTCGCAGCGTGAACAGGTAGAACGCCCCTTCGCGCTGGATGCCTTCATTGATCGTGGACAACCGTTTGCCGAAACGCTGCTGCACGGTATCGCGCAGCACGAAGCGACTGGCCAGGAAGGCCAGGCTGGCGCCCACGCTGGAGGCGAACGACACCAGCACGGTGCCCTCCAGCAGACCGAACACCGCCCCGGCCGCCAGCGTGAGCAAGGTTGCCGCTGGCAGCGACAAGCCGGTAAACGTCACGTAGATAAGAAAGAACCCGCCAGCCAGCATGACCGGATGCGCCTGCCGGCAAGCATCGAGGTCGTGCTGGCGGGCCTTCAACGCCTCCAGGCTGAACTGGTGTTGCAAACCAAGGGCGAAGAAAGCCACGACCGCACCGAGCAGCGCGATGACGACCAGCCCGCGAACCAGCGTGAGCCTTTTCATGCGTTTGGCATCCGAAGCAGGGGCGTGGCAGCGAGCATAGCGGGGTGGCGACCACACGGGTTCCGCCCGGCGCGGTCAATCATTGAGGTACTCCTGCACCATCTGGCGCCCGCGATGGATGCGGCTCTTCACCGCCGCTCGCGTCAACAGCAAGTGTTCGGCAATTTCGTCGATCGAGTACTCCTCGAAATCGCGCAGGATGATGGCTTCACGATACTTTTGCGGCAGTGACTGGATCGCCGCGGCGAGATCCTTGCGCAGACCCATGTGGTCGACATAGGCAAAGATCGGATGCTCGCTTTCCGGCAAGGCCACCTCGCCGTGCATGGCGCGCCACAACCGCTGGCACTCCCGCCGCACGATCGAAAACGTCCATGCGGGAAAGGACGCGATCGTGCGCAGCGCGCCGATGCGACGATAGATCAGCAGCAGCGACTCCTGCACGGCATCATCGGCGTCCACTCCGGCGGCACACTGGCTATGGGCGATCCGATGCAAGTCGGGGCGGCACAGGGCCAACAACTGCTCGACGGCGCCGAGATCACCCCGACGCGCGGATTCCAACAGGATGGGGTCATGCCGCATGGTGCACCTTGGGTGGAGTTCACAACAGCGGAGCCAGCACCACTGCTTTCGCCTGATAGAGGTCGCACGTTACCAAAAGGATTCAAAACCCGGCTTCGCGACAGACAAGTCACCGACCGCACGGGCTGGCTTTGTGCAATTCGTTACCCGCCACGCGCTCAACGACACGGCCTGCATATCAGCGCCAACGGGCCTGATGCTGCTGCTGATGGAGGCGGAAGCTGCCATACATGTCATGTGGCAAGCCCGAAAAATGATGATGTCATGCACATGGGATGCGCCAAACGCCCAAAATTTCGCTACATTGTGCAAGCCGTCAGGCCTCCGAGCCTTGAAAGCCGGAGTTTCCCACTACCGAGATGAATTCCATGGCTACCAAAACCACTGCCAAGAAAGCTCCTGCCAAAGCTGCCAAGAAAGCTCCCGCTGTGAAGACGGCCGCACCGGTCAAGCCGCTGGGTGAAGCGCTGTCAAAGTCGGGCCTGATCGCGCACATCGTCGCGCAAGCCAATGTCGAAGCGAAGACCGTCAAGGCCGTGCTGGCTGGCCTCGAGGCCGCCGTACTGGCTTCGGTTCACAAGAAAGGCGTTGGCCAGTTCACCTTGCCCGGCCTGTTCAAGATCAACGCAGTGAAGGTTCCCGCCAAGCCGAAGCGCAAGGGCAAGAATCCCTTCACCGGCGAAGAGCAGACCTTCGCGGCCAAGCCGGCCACCGTCAAGGTCAAGGTGCGTCCGTTGAAGAAGCTGAAAGACGCCGCCGTCTGATCCACCACCATGACGTCCGCCCGGTGAGTTCCCCGGGCTGGCGTCATGGTGTTTTTGGTTGCATCGAGGCACTGGTGTGTGACGCTGCCCATCAGGGCCGGACATGCCGATGACTCACACCGGTCGACAATGCGGCCGATATGACAAGAATCAGCGCTTCGCTTGAGCCTGGAGGCTCGCGTCCCCGCATCCGGCCGGCGACGGCGCGAACAGACGTCCAAAGAAGATTCTTCCGCGCGATGACGCAGTGAATACCTGCGCCTCGCCTGATCGCTTTGCTCGCAGCATGAGCATGCACAGAAACTTCCAGCGCTGACTCGATCGTCTTTCACGAAAGACACACCCGGCAAGATGAGCTTCATGCTGGTCAGCACGGCGGACCATTCCTGGGCGAACCTCGATCTCGCCTCCCGATAGTCGCGCACAACGTGCGCAAGTCATCCATGGGCGGTGAGTCCATTCGCTCCCGCCACGGCCACCGGCGAATGGCTTTCAGCCCACGGGTCCGCATGGCGGGACCCGCAGCAACCAATGGTCTGGCGGCGTGTGCCCGCGACGACACGGCAGGCTGATCGCGGCCAAGCGCGTGTATCAGCCGCTGATCACCCTGTTCGGATGGATCCTCATCGTGATGTTCACTAGTATCGAACGACAAGTTCCTACGAAAGGTGACTGCCTGTGAAGCGATTGCTCCTTTGTGCCCTGATCACATCCGCCTGCTACAGCGCGATGGCTGCCGATACACCGACATTCAGTACCGAACGCTTGTCCAGCGAGGTGAAGATGCTCTCCTCGGACGCGTTCGAAGGCCGTGGTCCGGCCACCCCCGGCGAAACCAGAACCATCGACTACGTGGTCGCCCAAATGAAGGCCGCCGGGCTGGTGCCGGGCGGCGATCTGAAAGATGGCAAGCGCGCCTGGACCCAGGCGGTACCGCTGCTGCGCACCGAGATCATCGGCAAGCCCGACCTCAGCCTCACCCTCGGAGACCGGCACGAGGCACTGACCCAGGGCGAACAGATCGCGATACGCGCACCGATGGACGGCTCGACCTCGGTCGACATCGTCCATGCGCCACTGGTTTTCGTGGGCTATGGCGTCAACGCGCCGGAGCGCCACTGGGACGACTACAAGGGCGTCGACCTGCACGGCAAGATCGCCGTGGTGCTGGTCAATGACCCCGATTTCGAGACCGGCAAGGGCGACTTCGGCGGCAAGGCGATGACCTACTACGGCCGCTGGAGCTACAAGTACGAGGAAGCGGCGCGGCAAGGTGCCATCGGCATGCTGGTGATCCATGAAACCGCACCGGCTTCCTACGGCTGGGCCACGGTGAAGAACTCCAACACCAACACCATGTTCGACATCGTGCGCGACAAGCCCGCCGCGGAGCACCCGCAGTTGGAAGGCTGGATTCAGCGCGACCTGGCAGTGCAGATGTTCAAGCATGCCGGGCGGGATTTCGACGCGCTGAAAAAGCTGGCGCAAACACGTGCCTTCAAACCGGTCACACTGCAGGGCGAGAGCTTTTCTGCCAGCTTCAAGGTCGACAAGAGCGTGATCACCTCGCACAACATCGTCGGCCGCGTCATTGGCAGCAAGCATCCGGATCAGACGGTGATCTACAGCGCGCACTGGGATCACCTCGGCGTCGGCCAGCCGGATGCCAGCGGCGATCGCATCTACAACGGCGCCGTCGACAACGCCACCGGCACCGCGGCGCTGATCGAGATCGGCCGCGCCTTCGCGCATGCGCCGAAGCCCGAGCGCTCGGTGGTATTTCTCAATGTCACGGCCGAGGAAAAGGGCCTGCTCGGCTCCGAGTACTACGCGGCCAACCCGCTGTATCCGTTGGGCAAGACCGCTGGCGTGATCAACATGGACGCACTCGATCCGCATGGCCCCGCACGCAACTTCACCATCTCCGGCAGCGCCAAGCTCGGCCTGCTGGATGACCTGATTACCGACGCGAAAAATTTCAACATGGCCTACACGCCGGATCCGAAGCCCGAGGCCGGTCACTTCTTCCGCTCCGATCACTTCTCGTTCGCCAAGCGCGGCGTGCCGGCGATCTCGTTCGGCTCCGGCAATGACTGGGTCAATGGCGGCATCAAGGCGGGCAAGGCAGCCGAGGACGAGTACATCGCCAGGCACTACCACCAGCCGTCGGACCAGTGGCAGGCCAGCTGGGCGTTCACCGGCATGGCGCGTGACCTGCAGCTGCTCTACACCGTGGGCAGCCAGCTCGCCAATTCAGAACAGTGGCCGGACTGGAGCAAGGACTCCGAGTTTCGCGCCACCCGCGACGCCACGGCTGCAGACCGCAAATGAGCTAGGGACCATGCAGGAGCCCGCTGGTGGGCTCCTGCAATCAAGGGGATGGTGCGGCGTTGCCGAGCCTGGCGAACCAGGCGCCGTGAGCGGGCAACTGCAATCGGCCACCTTTGAGCGTGGCTTGCAGCAAGCCATGCCCCTCCACCGCGGTCAGCTCGCCACCGAGTGGCGGCAAGTCGATGGCGACGCTGCCATCGGCGAGGTTGAATACCACCAGCAAGGCGTCATCCTTTAGCCTGCGCGTGAACGCCAGCACTGGCTCCACGGTGTCGAGGAACTGGATATCGCCCCAGCGCAACGCGGGCTGCGACTTGCGCCAGCGCATGAAGCAACGGAAGCCGTTGAGCACCGACTGCGGATCAGACTCCTGCTGCGCCACCGCACGCAGGCGATGTTCCTCGGGCACCGGCAACCATGGCATGCCATGGCTGAAACCGGCCTGCACATTGGCGTCGCTCCACGGCATCGGCGTGCGGCAACCGTCGCGGCCCTTGAACTGGGGCCAGAAAGCGATGCCATACGGGTCCTGCAGCGATTCGAACGGCACTTCGGCCTCGGTCAGGCCGAGCTCTTCGCCCTGATAGACGCACACCGACCCCCGCAGCGAGCAGACCATCGCGGTCAGCAGATTGGCCAGCTTTGGCGACGCATTGCCATTGCCCCAGCGACTGAGCACGCGCTCTACGTCGTGGTTGGAGATGGCCCAGCATGGCCAGCCCTCGGTCATCTGCGACTCCAGCCGCCGCACCGTGCCGCGGATGTGGTCGACGCTGAAATCGTCGGTCAACAGCTCGAAGCTGTAGCCCATGTGCAGGCGGCCGTCGCGCGTGTATTCGGCCATCGTGGCCAGCGAATCCTCCGAGGAGATTTCGCCCAATGCCGCGACATCCGGATACTGGTTCATCAAGCGGCGCAACTCGGCCAGAAAGGCCAGATTTTCCGGTTGCGTGTTGTTGTAGTGGTGATACTGAAACGCGTACGGATTGTCCGGACTGAAGCCACGTCCGATGCGCTTTTCCTTGGGCTTGGCCGGGTTGTCGCGCAATTCGCGGTCGTGAAAGCAGAAGTTGATCGCGTCCAGTCGAACACCGTCCACGCCCTTGTCCAGCCAGAAACGCACGCTGTCCAGGGCCGCCGCACGCACCTCTGGATGATGGAAGTTCAGGTCCGGCTGCGAGGTCAGGAAGTTGTGCAGGTAGTACTGCCCGCGTCGCGGCTCCCACTGCCAGGCGCAGCCGCCGAACAGCGACAGCCAGTTGTTGGGCGGTGTGCCGTCGGGCCGCGCATCGGCCCAGACGTACCAGTCGGCGCGAGGGTTGTCGCGACTCTGCCGGCTCTCGCTGAACCAGGCGTGCTCCACCGAAGTGTGACTGAGCACCTGGTCAATCATCACCTTCAAGCCGAGCCGGTGCGCCTTCTCGAGCAGATTGTCGAAATCGGCCAGCGTGCCGAACAGCGGATCCACATCGCGGTAATCGGCAATGTCATAGCCAAAATCAGCCATCGGCGATTTGAAGAACGGCGCGATCCAGATCGCATCCACGCCCAAGCTGGCCACGTAGTCGAGCCGCTCGATGATGCCCGGCAGATCGCCCACGCCATCACCGTCGGTATCGAGGAAGCTGCGCGGGTAAATCTGGTAGATGACGGCACCGCGCCACCAGCTTGAATCAGTCATGCCTCGAAACCCCTAGCCTCAGCCTGATGCGACTTCCGAATCACGAGCTTGGCGAAGGGCGCCAGCTTAGCCTTAGCGTCCTGCTGCATCGCAGGGGGCTGCATACGTATTCATGTGTGCTGCAACCGCAAAATATTACCGGATGACAGCGCCGCCATGAATCGTGACCGGCTCGCCCTGCGGGTGGCGACATTCAAGCCACAGCTGTCTTCGATGGTCAAAAATACAGTTTTAAACTGCACGTATCGTCGCGATGCTGCACTGCGGTGATGACCCTACCGAGCCAATCATGAATACGTATGCAGGTATATGCGCTGCATGGAAACGCGGCCTTAACATCAGCCCCACGCACTGGCCGAGACCGACCAGCGCATCCTGCCGACGGTCGTCGCCGACGAAAGCGCAGGCAAGCCCGAATTCAAGAATTACGGCGACTATTCGTGGGGAGACGAGAACATGCTACTGAAACGCAACCTGATGGCTCTGGCTTTGATTTCGGCTGGGCTGTGCTGCACTGCCGTCGTCAACGCGACTCCAGCTACCCCTGCCGCACCGGCGACAGGCAATCCACAGAGCGCACAGGATCAGGCGTCGCCGCAGGCTTCTGCCAACAGCAAGAAAGCTGACGAAGTCCGGCACACCAAGGTCAAGAAACTTGAAACCGTGAAGGTCACCGGCTTTCTCAGCAGTATCGAGAACTCCACCGCGATCAAGAGGAACGCCGACAGCATCGTCGAGGCGGTATCGTCCGAGCAGATCGGCAAACTGCCAGGCACCAGCATCGCCGATTCGCTCGGCCGCCTGCCTGGCCTGGCGGTACAGACGGTCAACGGCCGCCCGCAGGTGCTGTCCATCCACGGTCTGGGCCCGGATTTCTCCACCGCGCTGGTCAATGGCGGCCAGCAGGTGTCGACCTCGAACAACCGTGACGTGCAGTTCGACCAGTACCCGTCGAGCTGGTTCAACGCTGTGGTGGTGCACCTGAGCCCCCAGGCCAATCTCATCGGCCAGGGCCTGGCCGGCACGGTGGACATGCAGACGATCCGTCCGCTGGACAAGGACAAGGCGGAAGCGGCAATCAACGCCCACTACATCTGGAACGGCATGTCGCAGCTCGCCGATGGTCCCGGCGTGAGCAACAAGGGCTACAACGTCAACGGTGTGTGGGTAAACCAGTTCGCTGACCACACGCTGGGTGTCACGCTGGGCGTGGACATGGAGTCCAACCCGGCGCAGACCGAGCATCAGGCGCCGTGGGGTTACCCGAACGATACGAACGGCAATGCGGTGATCGGCGGCGCGAAGAACTATGGCATGTCCGACAGCATGAAGCGCAACGCCCTGCTGGCAACCGTGCAGTGGCAGCCGAACGAGCACTACACCGGTACGATCGACATGACGTACGACAACTTCAAGGAAACCCAGCAAGCCAAGGGCATGGAGTTCCCGCTGTGGTGGAGCTCGGCCACGCTGCAACCCGGTGGCACTGTGCAGAACGGCCTGGTGACTAGCGGAACCTACACCAACGTGTCGCCGGTCATCCGCAACGACTACAACAGCACCAGCGCACGCGTCTACAACTTCAACTGGGACAACAAGTTCAAGATCAACGAGAACTGGTCGGTCGACCTGGACGGCAACTACTCTCGCGCCACGCGCCGCGATGTCAACCTCGAGAGCTACTCCGGCAGCGGTTACAACAAGAGCGGCCCGCTCAATACGCTGAACTTCAACGAGCTCAGCAATGGCATGCTGTACGTCAACAACTCGGTCAACTACGGCAGCGGTACGGTACTGACCGACCCGCAGGGCTGGGGCTCGGGCAACAACGTGGTGCAGACCGGCTTCATCAACGCGCCGCGCACGGTCGACTACCTGGCCAACCTCAAACTCAGCGCCCAGCGTGATTTCATGAGCGGTCCGTTCTCCAGCGTGGAGTTCGGCGTCGCGCAAAGCACGCGCAACAAGACCTATAACATCGACCAGAACTTCCTGACCCTCGGCGGCGGCATGCTGAGCCAGGGTGCTGTCCAGTCGGTGCCCTATACCGGCGGCACCTGCTCGCCGCTGGCCTGGATGGGCGTCGGCGCCCAGCCGTGCTACAACCCGTTCACACTGATCTCCAACGGCACCTACGCCGAGATCCCGGTGTTCATGTCGAGCCTGCCGCTGCCGCCAAACTGGAAGGTACACGAACGTGACGTAACGCCTTACTTCCAGTTCAACCTGGACACGCAGGTCGGCAACGTTACCCTGCGCGGCAACATCGGCATGCAGGCGGCCCGCACCCACCAGACCTCGACCGGTGAGCGCGTGGTCCCGGGCAGTTCCGTCACGGGAGGCCAGACCGCGCTGGTACCGGTGACCGGCGGTACCACCTATACCCGCTACCTGCCAAGCGCCAACCTGATCTTCGGCCTGACCCCCGATGATGACATCCGCGTCAGCGCGGCCCGCACCCTGGCCCGTCCGCGCATGGACCAGATGAACGCGAGCCAGTCGATCAGCGGCAACATGACCCACCTGGCCTCGACCGACCCGAGCCAGGCGTTCTTCAGCTCGAACGGCGGCAATGCCAGGCTGAAGCCGACCATGGCGGACAACTACAACATCAGCTACGAGCACTACTTCTCGAACGACGCCTCGGGCTACCAGTGCAACTCGTCCGATGCCAAGCAGTCGGATCTGTGCCGTGGCGGCGGTGGCGGCTACTTCGCGGTGTCGGGCTACTTCCTCAAGCTGAGCGACTACATCAACGCGAACTCGGCCTACCTGTATGACTTCGCCGCGTTTGTCCCGTCCTACCTGACGCCGGCGCAGCAGGCGCAGCTCGGCACCACCATGGGTATCGTCAGCGGCCCGACCAACGATGGTCACGGCTACGTGAAGGGCGCCCAGGTGACCCTGAACCTGCCCGCCAGCCTGATCACCCCGGCGCTCGACGGCTTCGGCGTGATCCTGACCGGCAATCGCACCAAGAGCTCGCTGGTCTACTCCGGCAACAGCAACCCGATCACCGTGCCGGGCCTGTCCAAGTGGGTCGCGAACGGCACGCTGTACTACCAGCACAAGGGCTTAGAGGCCCGTGTGAGCGACAGCTACCGTTCCAGCTTCCTGGGCGAGGTGTCCGGCATCAGTGCGTCGCGCATCGAGCAGACCCTGAAGGGCGGCAGCAGCTTCGACGCGCAGATCAGCTACACCTTCGACCATGGTCCGCTGAACGGCCTGACGGTCATTGCGCAAGGCTCCAACCTGGGCAACAAGACCTTCGTCACCTACCAGAACAACGATCCGCGGCAAGTGCAGAACTGGGAGAGCTACGGCCGTCGCTACGAGGTGGGTATCTCCTACAAGTTCCAGTAAACAAAAAGTACTTCCCAGCAGCCCCGTTGAGTCCATCCAGCGGGGCTTTTTTTTGACAAGGCCGTGGCGAACCGCTAGTTAACGGCTTTCACGCATTTCGGGCATACGCATGCAGGCCAATCCCATCCAACGCGTGGTCATCGTCGGCGGCGGCACCGCCGGTTGGATGGCCGCCGCCCTGCTCGCCCGTGGACTGGGGCGGCAGGTGCAGATTCAACTGATCGAGTCGGAAGAGATCGGCATCGTGGGGGTCGGCGAGGCCACCATTCCCTCGATCCGCCTGGTCAACCAGTTCCTCGGCCTGGACGAAGACGATCTGCTGCGCGCCACCCACGGCACCTTCAAGCTGGGCATCGAATTCAATGACTGGCGTCGGCTGGGCGATTCGTACATGCACGCCTTCGGCGACATCGGCCTGCCGCTTGGGCTGATCGGCTTTCACCACTACTGGTTGCGCGATGTGCATGGACGCACGAGTGCCGCGGGCGCAGGAAGCGCAGGAGCGACCAGCCGCCAGCGCGCCGGCGCGCCGGACCTGTGGGCCTATTCACTCAACGCGGCCGCGGCACACGAGCATCGTTTCGGCCGCATGGAGCGGGTCGGCAGCAGTCCGCTGACCGGTATCAAGTACGCCTACCAGCTCGACGCCTCCACCTATGCCCAGTACCTGCGCCGCCACACCGACCCGGCCATCGTCCAGCACACCGAAGGCAGAATCGTCGACGTGCACCTGCGCGCCGAGGACGGTTTCATCGAATCGGTGCAGCTGGCCAGCGGCGAACGCGTGGCGGGCGATCTGTTCATCGACTGCTCGGGCTTTCGCGGGCTGCTGATCGAGGGCGCGCTGAAGACCGGCTACGACAACTGGCAGCAGTGGCTGCCGTGTGACCGCGCGCTGGCGGTGCCCAGCGAGCGGGTGGCGCCGATGCGCCCGTTCACCCAGGCCAGCGCGCACACTGCGGGCTGGCAGTGGCGCATCCCGCTGCAACACCGCAGCGGCAACGGCCACGTGTACTGCAGCCAGTTCATCAGCGACGACGAGGCCAGCGCCCAGCTGCTGGCCAATCTCGAAGGCGCACCGCTGGCCGATCCACGCGCGCTGCGCTTCACCTCCGGCATGCGCCGGCAGGCATGGAACCGCAACTGCGTCGCACTGGGGCTGTCAGCCGGCTTCATGGAACCGCTGGAGTCCACCAGCATCCACCTGATCCAGTCGGGCGTGAGCCGGCTGCTGACGATGTTTCCCGACCGCCACTGCGATGCCGCCCTCAGAGCCGAGTACAACCGCCAGACGCGCTTCGAGTACGAGCGCATCCGTGACTTCCTGGTGCTGCACTACAAGGCCACCGAGCGCGACGACAGCCCGTTCTGGCGGCAATGCGCGCAAATGGAGATTCCCGAATCGCTGGCGCGGCGGATCGCACTGTTCCGCGGCAATGGCAGCATCTTCCGCGATGCCGACGAGCTGTTCACCGAGGTCGGCTGGCTGCAGGTGATGCTCGGCCAGGGCATCGAGCCGCGGAGCTGCCACCCGCTTGCGGATACGCTCGATCAGGGCCAGCTCGACGAGTTCCTGGGCAACATCCGTACCGTGGTCGGCCGCGCCGCGGGCACGCTGCCGCCGCACGAGCGCTTCGTCGCCGAACACTGCAAGGCGGCGACCTGAACTGGCTGCAAGCGGTCGATGGATGCGGGTCGCTGCCGGGCGCCTCGAATAACCCCGATTTGCAGGAGCGCACTTGTGGGAGCGGCTTCAGCCGCGATGCTCTTGGCTTGGTCAGAGCAAAAGCATCGCGGCTGAAGCCGCTCCCACAAGTGCGTGCCTACGATGCGCTACCGGGCGATGTCCGCGAGGTAGGCGTCCAGCATGGCCGGATCGTGCTTGACGCCGCGTTCGGCGACAAGAATGGAGCAAGCGACCGCATGCGTCCGGCCCGGATGGTATGGGCGGCCCGAAGTCATCGCGTCATGGCTGTCGACCACCGACACGATCCGCGACAGCAGCGGGATCGCGTCGCCACGCAGTCCATCGGGGTAGCCCGTGCCGTCCCAGTGCTCGTGGTGATGCCGCACGACGCGTGCGATCTCCTCGCGGAAAGGCATGTCGCGTTGATTGAGGATGAAGCTTTCGCCGCGGACGCTGTGCGTGCGCATGATGGTCCACTCGGCATCATTCAGCGGCCCTTGCTTGAGCAGGATGGAATCGGGAAGATCGATCTTGCCGATGTCATGCAGCCGCGCGGCCATGGCAACGACCAACAGGTCGTGCCGTTCAAGATTGATCGCTTCGCCAAGCCGGACTGCCAGCCTGGCGACGCGATCGCAGTGCTGCGCGGTATGTCCGTCGCGCGCATGCATGGCGCGGTCAAGATCAGGAGCGATGCTGTAGATCCACGAATCCATAGGCTGGCTGGTAGGCGTCTTGCATGAACGGCTCCATGCCGGTGGTTCGTCAGTGGCATGACGACAGCTTCGGCAGAAGGATAACTGACGCCGCGCGAGATTAGTCGGTGGTGGGTGTGTTTGGAATACGCGGGCGTCACATCGCGGCGAAATACCGCGCAACGGCAAGCCTGCCTTGCGCGGGTCAAATGGATCGAATCCGGTCGCCGTGACACGGCACAAGCTGCAGCACGGCCACCGCACAGTCGAGTGCTACGACGGTGCGCGGCAATGCCGTTCTATGTACTGCCGGTGCGTGGGCATGCTGCGAACGGCCTCTGCGATCACCTGGCGCATGCCCCGCAGGCGCCCGGTCGCGTCGACCTGGCTGCGCATGTCCGTCAGCGGATGGTGGCGCTGCGGCCATACCTCCTGCCCCACCAGCACCGCCAGCCAATTGGAGTTCTGGAACAGCTCCATGCTCTCGGCCACCAGCCGGCCGCCGCGGCGGAATTGCTCGATCTTGTATTGCAGCGTGTCGGGAATCGACATGGTCGCTGTCTGTCGCCACAGCGGCTCATCGCGTTGCACCGCGTGGTAGTGCAGGATCAGGAAGTCGCGGATGCGCTCGTGCTCGATATGCGTGAGGCGGTTGTATTCCCGTGCCGCGAACGGGTCGAAATCACGATCGGGGAACAACGCCAGCAGGCGGGTGATGGCGGTCTGGATCAGGTGGATGCTGGTCGACTCCAGCGGCTCCATGAAGCCCGCCGACAGGCCGATCGCCACGCAGTTGCGGCTCCATGATTCATGGCGCCGTCCGGTGGTGAAGCGCAACTGCCGCGGCGAACCCAGCGGCTCGCCCTCCAGGTTGCCCAGCAGCGTCGCCGCGGCCTCGTCGTCGCTGATGAACTGGCTGCAGTACACGTGGCCGTTGCCCATCCGGTGCTGCAGCGGGATACGCCACTGCCAACCGGCCGCGTGCGCGGTGGAGCGCGTGCAAGGCGTCAACTCGCTGCGGTGAGTGCAGGCCACCGCCACGGCGCGGTCGCAGGGCAGCCAGTGGCTCCAGTCGTCGTAGCCGGTCTTCAGCGCACCCTCGATCAACAGGCCGCGAAAGCCGGAGCAGTCGATGAACAGGTCGCCCTCGATCAACGCGCCGCCGTCCAGCATCACACTCTGGATGAAGCCGTCGTCTCCGCGCAGGGCGACGTCCACCACCTTGCCCTCGGTCCGTCGCACACCGCGCTGCTCGGCATACTTGCGCAGGAAACGCGCGTACAGGCTGGCGTCGAAGTGATAGGCATAGTCGAGGGAGGACTGCACCTGGCGGCGATCGGCCGCCGGCAGATCGAACTTGCCGGCGCGGGCAGCCACCCAGGCCAGCGCATAATCCTGCAGCGGCGTGTCATCGCCGCGCTCGCGCTCACGAAGCCAGTAGTGGTACAGCGGCACGGCGTCGAACTCAGCGCCGAATTGGCCGAACGGATGAAAGTAGCGTTGCCCGACGCGGGTCCAGTCGACGAACTCGATGCCGAGTTTGAAGCTGCCCTGGGTAGCAGCAAGAAACTCGTTCTCGTCGATGCCAAGCGTTTGGTTGAAGTACTTGATCGGAGGGATGGTGGCCTCACCGACTCCGACGATACCGATTTCCTCGGACTCGATCAGGTCAATCCGGCAGCTGCCTTGCAGCGCGTTGGACAGCGCGGCGGCGGTCATCCAACCGGCCGTGCCGCCACCGACGACCACGATGCTGCGAATGCGACGGTCGCTCATCGTCAGTTTTCCACCGCGTCAAGGTTCGCGCTGCTGCCGCGCTCCGCCACCGCGCCCTGCTGCGCCAGCGCGCGCAGCCGCGGCGCCACCATCGGCACCGTCAGCATGGTGCTGGCCACCGCCATCAGCAGCAGCGCGGTGAAGGTGTCGCTGGTGATCAGGTTCTTGTCGAGCAGGATGTTGACGAAGATGATCATGATCAGCGCCTTGGTCTGCAGCAGCCAGCCGATGGTCGCCGCCTCGCCCCTGGCCCAGCCAAGCACGCGACCGGCAAGCTGTATGCCGGCCAGCTTGCCGCCCACCGCGGCGACCAGCAGCACGCCGGCGGCGATGAACACCGCGCCGCCGCCCACCGTCCAGTGGGTGCGCAGGCCGGTGGAAAGAAAGAACACCGGCATCACCACCAGCAACACGTGGTGGCGCAGCATGTCCATCTGGCGCTGGTCGAACCATTGCCGGTCGATCACCGCGCCAGACAGGAACGCACCCACCATGAAATGCAGCCCGGCGCGATCGGCCGCGAAGCCGCACAGTGCCAGCCAGATCAGGCCCAGATACCAGCGATCGGATTCCGGCACGCGCTGCATCAGCCGCCGGAACAGCCACGCCACCGGCGCGAACAGCAACAGGAACGCCGCCTGCATGCCGACCCGCTCCCAGTCGACCAGGATCACCGCCAGCACGCCCCAGATCGCCACATCGTCGAGGCTGGCATAGCGCAGCGTGCGCTGGCCAAGCGGCTGCCGCAGAATGCCGAGTTTCTCCATCAGCAGCAGCAGGATCGGCAGCGCCGTCACCGCGCAGGCCATGCCCACGCCGAGCACGAATTGCCACGGTGCGGCGGCGCTGCCGATCCAGCCGCTGCGCCACGCCAGCAGGCCGACCGCCGCCGCGCTGCCGAACACCAGCGGCACCCCCAGCGCCAGCCCGGCGGTGATGCCGCATTCGCGTCGCTGGATCCATACCTGCTTCAGATCGAGTTCGATCCCGGCGATCCACACGAACACCATCACCGCCCACCAGGCGATGCCATTCAGCGCCTGGATCACCGGCGCACTGAACACCGTGGCGTAGACGTGCGGCAAGGCCACACCGAGCACGCCGGGGCCAAGCAGGATGCCGCACAGGATCTGCACCACCACCAGCGGCGCGTAGTAGTCGATGCGGGCCAGCCGCCAGATCAGGTAGGGCAGGGAAAAGATGATCGTCATCGCGATCAGGAAAATATCGGTGCTGTTCATGCGTTCTCCTCGGCTGGCGGCGACCAGAACGCCATCATCCACGATGGCGACGCGCACGTCAGCCACACGCCGACATTTATCCCGCAGCGCACCACGAAAAACCACGCCCTGGCTGCGATGAATACGTATGCAGGCAAGTGCTCGCGCTGCATGCGCGGCCTACCATGGCTGCGGCCTCGCATCGCGCAGCCGTGACGGCGCGCAGCGAGGTCCGACGCAGCCGCTCTTCCAACGCAGGAGTGTTCCGGTGAACCGTTCCCTTGCTCTCAGTTCCATCCTGCCCGCGGCCCTGCTGCTGGCGCTGGGCCTGGCCCACGCGGCTGCCACCGGCCCGCAGCATGCGCTGTCCGCCAGCGCACCGGCGCCCATCGAGACAGCCGCGGCGGCGAACGCACCTGCCGCCTCCGGCGTGTATTACGAGATCTTCGTGCGCAGCTGGTACGACACGAATGGCGATGGCATCGGCGACCTCAATGGCGTCATCGCCAAGCTCGATTATCTGAAGTCGCTCGGCGTGAGCGGTATCTGGCTGATGCCGATCAATCCTTCGCCGAGTTACCACGGCTACGACATCACCGACTACTACGCGATCAACCCGCAGTACGGCACGCTGGCCGATTTCCACCACCTGCTGGCTGAGGCGCACAAGCGTGGCATCAAGGTGATCATGGATCTGGTGATCAACCACACCAGCAATCAGCATCCCTGGTTCAAGTCCGCGGCCAACCCGCGCAGCCCCTACCATGACTGGTACAGCTGGTCGAAGCCCGGCACGGACCTGAAGGCAATCAGTGCCGCCGGCGGTCCGGCCTGGCACAAACTGGGCAAACAGTATTACGAAGGCACCTTCAGCGCCGAGATGCCCGATCTGAATTACGACACACCGGCGGTGCGCCAGGAGATGGTCAAGGTGGGCCAGTACTGGCTCAAGCAAGGCGTCGACGGCTTCCGCCTGGATGCGGCACAGCACATCTATTTCGACTTCAAGTCGCAAAAGAATGACCCGCGCGTGCTGGCGAAAAACCTGGCCTGGTGGTCTGAATTCCGCCAGGGGATGGACGCGGTCGAGCCCGACGCGTATATCGTCGGTGAAGTTACCCGGGACAGCGCCGACGAATTGGCACCGTACTTCAAGCCGCTCAGCGCCGTGTTCGATTTTCCGCTGGCGAGCAAGGTGATCGACAGCGTCAGGGGCGAGCGTAACCTCGACCTGGGCCGCCTGCTCGCACACACCGATGCCGAGCTGGCGGCCAGCGCCGGAAAGCACGGCGTGGACGCGCCGTTCCTGTCCAATCACGACCAGGAACGCGTGATGAGCCAGCTCGACGGCAACGCGCAACACATGCGCATGGCGGCGGCGATCCTGCTCACCCTGCCCGGCCATCCATTCATCTACTACGGCGAGGAGCTTGGCCTGCGCGGCGTCAAGCCCGACCCGGATCTGCGCGAGGCGATGCGTTGGCAACAGGCCACCGACGCGCCCGGCGAAACGCACTGGAAGGCACTCAGTGCCAACCAGAGCGGCGCCGTGTCGGTAACGGCCGAACAAGCGGACCCCGATTCGCTGCTGAACCTTTACCGCCGCCTGATTGGCTGGCGAAGTGAGATACCCATGCTGCGCGATGGCCTGGTGCAGGCGTACCAGATGCCTGAAAAGCAACTGCTGGCTTACACGCTGGCTGACAGCAAGGGACGCGTGCTGGTGGTGCACAACCTGTCGGGCACCGCGCGGTCAGTTCGCCTGGAATCGGCTCATGGTCACCCGTTCACCACGCTGCGGCGCCAGAGCAAAGCCGGGGTCACGCTGGAAGGCGGACATCTGCAACTGCCGGCATACGGCACGGCCATTTTGCAGTGAGCAAGACACTTGAGGAGTTTCACGTCATGAACACCAGTCCCCGCACGCCGCGCCACCGTCGCTCCGCCACCTGGTTCTGCATCGCGCTCGCGCTCGCCCCCGTGGTGGCCATGGCCACCACGCCCGCGCTGGTGAGCACGGCCATGAGCTCGCAAAAGATCGATCAAGGCATCGAGATCAGCATGGGGCCGAACAAGGTCTCGGTGCGCCTGCTCGCGCCAGGCATCGTGCATGTTCATTTCAAGCCTGATGGACAAACCAGCGAGCCGTCACTGGTGATCGACAGCAAGCACAGCTTCCCTGTCTTCGATGCGGTTCATGTCGCCGATGCCGGCAACAACGCGAGCATCAGCGGCGGTCGCAGCTCGCTGCGTTGGGACCGGCACGATGGCCAGCTGGTGGTCGAGGACGCCAGGCATGCGCCACTGTTGCGCATGGATCTGGCCGCACTGGCACACGCCCAGGTGCTGTTGCAGCACGAAAAGCAGGACGCGCTCTATGGCATCGGCGGCTACAACGCGACCGAGCGCGCCAGCGCTGGCATGCTGCGCCGTGGCAAGCAGCTGGCCACTGCCGGCGAACAAGGCCATGCCGGCGCGCCCTTCGTATGGAGCACCGCGGGCTATGGCGTGCTGGTCGACACGATCGGCGCCAGGTTCATGCTCAAGCCCGGCAGCATCGCGATCGACGGCACCTCACGCAAGGATCTGGACTACTACATCCTGGTCGGTGATCCGGCGCAGATCTTCAGTGCCGTGGCGCAGATCAGCGGCCACTCGCAGCTGTTCCCGAAATGGTCGATGGGTTTCACCAACAGCCAGTGGGGCATCGACCAGAAAGAACTGCTGGATATCATCGACACCTACCGCCGCAAGCACATCCCGATCGACAACTTCACCCTCGATTTCGACTGGAAGGCCTGGGGCGAAGACTGGGGCGAGTTCCGCTGGAACACGGTGAAATTCCCAGACGGTCCCGATGGCAAGCTGAAGCAGGCGCTGGATGAGCGCGGCATGCACCTCACCGGCATCATGAAGCCGCGCGTGCACGTGGACACCATCGAAGGACGCTATGCCACCGCGCATGATTTCTGGTCGCCAGCGAGCAAGGTTGCACCGGACTACTTCTCGCACAAGCCGATCCGCGAACTCGACTTCGACAAGCCGGCCGTGCGCGCGTGGTTCTTCAACGACCATCTCAAGCACTCCTTCGACACCGGCATGATCGGCTGGTGGAACGACGAGGCCGACGACATCGGCAGCGACACCCAGTTCACCAACATGGAACGGGCGATGTACGACGGCCAGCGCGCCTACTCGCCGCTGCGCGTGTGGTCGATCAACCGCAACTTCTACCTTGGCGCCCAGCGCTATGCGTATGGCATGTGGTCAGGAGACATCCCCACCGGCTTCGCCAGCATGGCCGGCCAGCGCCAGCGCATGCTCAGCGCCATCAATGTCGGCGCGATGCAGTGGGGCATGGACGGCGGCGGCTTCAAGGGCCATCCGTCGGACGAAAACTACGCACGCTGGATCGAATTCGGCGCGTTCACGCCAATCTTCCGCGTGCATGGCACACTCGGAGAAAAGCGCCAGCCGTGGGTCTACGGCCCGGTGGCGGAGAAAGCCGCGACTGATGCGATCCGACTGCGCTATGCGCTGATTCCCTATATCTACAGCTACGAATACCAACGGCACATCGATGGTGTCGGGCTGGTGCGGCCACTGCTGTTCGACTGGCCGCACGATCCCAAGGTGGCCAATGACATCAGCAGCTGGCTGTTCGGCAACTACCTCCTTGTCTCACCCGTGGTGCAGCCAGGCCAGACCCGCAAAGACATCTACCTGCCCGCCGGCCAGTGGACCGACTGGTTCAGCGGCAAGGTCTACCACGGTGGCCAGAGCATCCAGCTGGCGATCGACAGCAAGGGCTGGGGCGATATCCCGCTGTTCGTTCGCGCCGGCGCGATCATCCCGATGCAGCCGCCCATGGACTATGTCGGCGAGAAGCCACTCACCGAGCTTAGCGTCGAGGTGTTCCCCGCGACCCAGCGCAGCACGTTCGACTACTACGACGACGACGGCAGCACGTACGCCTATGAGCACGGGGCCTATTACAGCCAGACCCTCGCCGCGCAGCGGCAGCCCGATTCGGTGCAGTTCGATATAGGCGCCGCCAGCGGCACGTTCAAACCGGCGCTGCGTTTCTATCTGCTGAAAATTCACGACGCGACAGCGACCAAGGTCAGCGCCCATGGTGAATTGAAGGCCTTCAGCAGCCTCGATGCCCTGCAGCACAGCGACAGCGAAGGCTGGGCACATGGACAGGATCGTTTCGGCGCGGTCACCTATGTCCGGGTGAACGCTGCCACAGCGCAGCGCATCGCGCTCACATGGGGGCGCTGAAGCGGAGCTTCCGCTTTCGTCGCTCAACAGGGGAAACCACGATGACACTGTCTTCCCTGCGGTCGCCGGGGACGGCGCTCGCATCGATGCTTCCCGATACATCCATGCCTGCATGGATCAATGATTGGAGAAAGAGTCGATGTTCAATCAACGCATGCCGTTTCAGGGAAATATCCGCAGTCGCTCAAAAACAGCGCTGTCGATTGCGCTGCTGGCCGCACTGGCCGCAGGTGGCATCGCCAGCCCCGTGCAAGCGGCCAGCAATGACAACAACGTTGAGTGGAACGGACTGTTCCACGATCAGGGGCCGCTGTATGACAGCAACGTCGAGCCCAGTGCCAGCCAGTCAGTGACACTCACTCTGCGCACCTTCAAGGGTGACATCACCAGCGCCACGATCAAGTACTACGACAATGGCACCAGCTCGTTCCATACCGTGGCAATGGGCTGGTCGTCCAACGATGCCACGGGCACGTTCGACTACTGGAAGGGCACCATACCGGCCAGCGCCTCGGAAAAGTACTACCGCTTCCAGATCAACGACGGCACGTCGACGGCGTGGCTCAACGCCGCCGGCATCACCTCGGCCGAACCGTCAAGCGGCGACTTCTTCATCATCCCGGGCTTCACCACACCAGGCTGGATGAAGAACGGCGTGATGTACCAGATCTTTCCCGACCGCTTTTTCAACGGCAACACCGCCAACGACGTCACCAGCGGCCAATACAGCTACAACGGCAACGCCACCCAGCAGCATGCCTGGGGCAGCAGCGTGTTTGCCACCGGCGGCGGCGATAACAATCTGGTGTTTTTCGGCGGCGACCTGGCCGGTATCGACCAGAAGCTCAGCTACATCAAGCAGACGCTGGGCGCGAACATCATCTACCTCAACCCGATCTTCCACGCGCCCACGGTGCACAAGTACGACACCGAGGACTACAACACGGTCGACCCTGCCTTCGGCACCAATGCCACGCTGCAGACCCTGATTTCCGACGTCCACAGCAGCAGCAACGGGCCAAAGGGCTACCTGATCCTCGATGGTGTGTTCAACCACACCGGCGATACCCACCAGTGGTTCGACAAGTACAACTGGTGGAGCACCAGCGGTGCATATGAATCGCAGTCCAGTGCCTGGTTCCACTACTACAACTTCCAGCAGTGGCCTGGCACGTACTCGTCGTTTTTCGGCTTCGCCAGCCTGCCCAAGCTCGACTACGGCGCCAGCGGCTCGGTGGTGCGCAACGCGATCTACGGCAACAGCACCTCGGTGGTGAAGACTTATCTGAAGTCGCCCTATGGCATCGACGGCTGGCGACTGGACGCGGCGCAATACATCGACGCCGGTGGCAATGGCGGCAGCGACGCCACCAACCACCAGATCATGGCCGAGCTGCGCACGGCGGTGAAATCGGTCAATCCCAACGCGGAGATCCTCGGCGAGTTCTGGGGCAACGCCGGTCCGTGGACCACCAGTGGCAACCAGTGGGACAGTGCGATGAACTACGACGGCTTCACCCAGCCGGTCTCGGAGTGGATCACCGGCCTGGACTACAGCGGCAACGCGGCATCGATTCCCACCTCGCGGTTCGACAGCTGGCTGCATGGCACCCGTTCGAACTATCCCACCGATGTGCAACAGGCGATGTCCAACTCGCTGGGCAGCCATGACGTAATGCGCTTCGGCACGCGCGCCGGTGGCGACATCTGGAAGACCTACCTCGCGCTTTTCTTCCAGATGACCTACGTGGGCACGCCCACGATCTACTACGGCGACGAATACGGCATGCAGGGGGGTGCCGATCCGGATAACCGTCGCACCTTCGACTGGACGGTCGGGAACACCACCAACAGTGCCGTCGCGCTCACCCAGAAGCTGATCGCGATCCGCAGGGCCTACCCGGCCCTGCGCACCGACTCGTTCATGACCCTGCTCACCGATGACACCAACAAGCTCTATTCCTACGGCCGTTTTGACGCCACCAACCGGATCGCGGTGGCGCTGAACAACGACTCTGTGGCACATACCGTCACCATGCCGGTGTACCAGCTGAGCGTCACCAACGGCAGCACCCTCACCGATCTGATTTCCGGTACCAAGTACACCGTGCAGAACGGTCAGGTCAGTGTCACCGTCAACGGTCACTATGGTGCCATTCTGGCGCAATAGCCGGGCACGTTGTCCACTGCCGGGAGCGGCTCTGAAGACGCTCCCGGCTTCCTCCCATCCCTGCGGGTGGCAGCTACTGGATCACTACCGGCCTTGCGAGACTGAACACGTGCATCTCGCTGCCGTTCGCAATGGTCATACCATTGAACAGATTCAAGCCCGAGCTCAGGTGCGATCCGCTGAAGGCGCGTGACAGTAACGCCAGCAGGGGCTGAGCAGTGTCCCGGCTTTGCATGACCCACAGGCTGGTTCATGCCGCACGCAGGTCAGGGCATCCGTCTCGACCTGTGCGTCAGTAACCGGCCGCCAGTCCGGCCGGACGGCGGCGGTCATTGGCGCCTTCCAGCAGCTGGGTTTTCGGATTGACCAGGATGGCCTCATCCGCCCCCCATGACTTCACGACCTTGAAGTGGTATCCCATCGCCTCCAGCTCATGCTGTGCCGCGGGCGTGAGCAAGCCGGGCTCGACGAACACCTGATCGGGCAGCCACTGCTCGTGCAGGCGCGGCGCATCCACCGCCTGCTGCATGTTCATGCCGAACTCGACCACGTTGAGGAAGCTCTCCAGCGTGGTGGAGATGATGGTGGAGCCGCCCGGGCTGCCGGTCACCATGAACAGCTTGCCGTCGCGCAGCACGATGGTCGGCGACATCGAACTGAGCGGTCGCTTGCCCGGCTCGATCTGGTTGATCCGACCCTGCACCAGGCCAAACGAATTGGGCACGCCGGGCTTGGACGTGAAATCGTCCATCTCGTTATTCAGGAAGAAGCCAGTGTCGCCGGCGATCTGGCCGACACCGAACAGGTAGTTGATGGTGTAGGTGACCGCAACGGCATTGCCGTGCTTGTCGACCACCGAGTAGTCCGTCGTGTTGGTGCCCTCGACTGGCCCAAGGCTGCCCTTGATCTCGGACGATGGCGTGGCCTTGTCCGGCTTGATGGTCGCGCGCATGGTGGCCACATGCTTCGGCGACAGCAGCTTGTCGATGGGATTTTGCACGAAGGCCGGGTCACCGAGGTAGGTGTTGCGGTCGGCGAAGGCACGGCGCTCGGCCTCGATCATGTAGTGCACGCTATTGACCGAGCCATAGCCCCACTGCGCAAGGGGATACGGCTTGAGAATCTGCAGGATCTGGCAGATGGTGGCGCCACCGGAGCTGGGCGGCGGGTCGGAGACGATGGTGTAACCGCGGTAGTCACAGGTCAGCGGCGCGTCCCATTTCACCGAGTAGTCGGCGAAGTCCTTCATCGACAGGATGCCGCCATGCGCCTGACTGGCCGCCACAATCTTGCGTGCGATGCTGCCCTCATAGAACGCCCTGGCGCCACCTTTCCCGATCAGCTCCAGCGTGCGTGCCAGCTGCGGCTGGCGCAGGCGATCACCCACCACGTACGGCTTGCCCTGGTTGAGGAAGGTCGCCGCCACATTGGGGTACTTGGCGAAGTCCTTGACCCGCTCGTCGAGGATATTGATGTCACCCTGCTGCAGCACGAAACCGTCACGAGCCAGCTTGATCGCCGGTGCGATCAGCTGTTGCAGTCGCATGCTGCCGTACTTCTTCAGTGCGGCATCCATGCCCATCACGGTTCCAGGCACACCGACACCGAGATAGCTGCCGGTACTCTTCCCCGGAATCACGTTGCCGCTGGCATCCTGATACATGGTGGGAGTGGCTTTCAGCGGCGCCTTCTCGCGGAAATCCAGGAACAGGTTCTTGCCATCGGCCAGGTGCACCACCATGAAGCCGCCACCACCGATATTGCCGCAGCACGGATGCACCACGGCCAGCGCGTAACCCACGGCTACCGCGGCATCCACCGCGTTGCCACCCTGCTTGAGGATGTCCACGCCAACCTGGGTCGCCAGATGCTGCGCAGAAACCACCATGGCGTGTTTCGCGGTAACCGGCGTGGCCTTGGCCAGTGCGGCCATCGTGGTAGGTGCGGCGGTGGCGTCGAGCGCCTGTTGGGAAATGTTGTGCTGCGCCGACGGCGACTGGGTTGCCCACGCCGCTGGCGTCGCGGCGAGGATGGCGATCGCCGTCCATGCAGGGAATGCGTTGCGCATGATGGTCACTCTGTAAATGCTGGGGATGGAAAGTTGGGGCGGAATGCGAAGCTCAAATTTTGTGCGCACCCGTACGCAGCTCCTCCTCAGGGGTACCCTGCTGCCGGCAACCCCGAGGAGGAAGGTGTCGCGTCCTTATGCGCTTCTTACCACTGGTAGGCAATGGTGCCGTAATAGTAAGCGCCGCTGAAGCCGAACGGCGATGACCCGGTATACGGCAGGATCCCGTGGAAGTTATTGGCGCTGCTGCTCCTTTCCGGGTAGGCGTTATTGAGATCGTTGGCGCCAACGGTGAAGGTCCAGTCCTTCCAGTTGTAGTTCGCCGAGGCATCGAGCACGAAGCGCGCAGCGTAGGTCTGGTCACTGCTGGCCGTGGTACCGAGCGTGCTGAACTGCCCATAGCGGGTGACCTGGCCATGGATGTTCCAGTTGCCCACACTCCAATCGGTAGCAAGGAATGCCTTGGTACGCGGACTGCCCTTGGTGATGCGGCCCTCCTCCGCCCGGTCGATGATCGGCAGCGTCAGCCCGGCCAGTCCAAGCTGTGGCGGATTGGCCGCAATCGCAAGGATGTCGGTCTTGTTGTAGTTCATGCCCGCGGTGAACTTCAACGAGGAGTTCTGCAATTCCACCGGGTAGGTGCTCACCAGGTCCGCGCCGCGGGTGCGTGTATTGACCGCGTTGGTGAAGAAGCGGCCACCGCTGACGAACGGAATACCGACTGAGGTCAGGTAATTCTGTACGGCCGAGCCCACCAGATTGCCGCTGAGGACGATGCGATGGTCGATATCGATCTGGTAGACATCGAGCGTGGTGTACAGACCACTCATCGGGGTCAGCACCAGACCGAAGCTGTAATTGCGCGACTTCTCTGCCTTCAACGACTGCGCACCCAGCGCCTGTGCCGCGGCGTTGCCTACCGGAAACGTGCGGATGGTGTAAGGAATCAGGTTGCCGCTGCCATCGGCGACAAAGTTGATCGCTGTGCTTGAGTAGTACTCCTGCTGCAGCGACGGTGCACGGAAGCCGTTGGACACCGTGCCGCGCAGTGCCACCGTGGGGTTGAACGCGTAGCGGCCGGAAAGCTTTGCCGAGGTGGTGCCGCCGAAGTCGCTGTAATGCTCATTGCGAACGGCGAGTCCGGCCGATAACTTTTTGGTCAGGTCATTTTCCAGGTCGACATAGATCGCGTGGCTGTTGCGCGAATGCGAACCGGCATCGCCCGGCTGGTAACCGGGAAACACCTGCGCACCGGCACCAGCATAGGAAGCCGAATCACCGTGCTTGATCTCGAAACTCTCGTGGCGATACTCCAGACCCCAGGCCACTACCAGCGGGTTCTGCAGCATGCCCGGACTGAATTCCTTGTTGAAATCGGCGTTGTACAGGTTTTGCCGATCGGTCAGGGTGCCGATGTAGAAGCCGGTGGGCGAGGCGCTGCCCAGTGAATAGTTGAAGGTATTGCTGGTATTGAGCTTCCAGTGATTGCCACCGGTGTTGGCACTGAGATCGTAGTTCCATCCCGCCACCTTGCCGCGTAGGCCGACGACCTCGGAGTCATCACGGATGGAGCTGTTCTCGGTGGGCAGGAAACCCCTCGGATAAACCGCCACGGCGGCCGGGTTGCTGTGGGAATAGCTGGACAGCGAGCGGAAGAAACCGCCAGCGCTCACGTCCCGCTTGTTGAACAGGCTGAACGCGTAGATTTGCGCATTCGGCGTCAAGTCATACTGCAGGTTGATCGCGCCCTGCCTGGCCTTGATCAGCGGCAGACCGTAGTGAAAGGTGACCTGGCCAAAGGTCGGGTCGCCCGGGTAGCGGTTATCGGGGCCGGCGCGGTTGGTCGGGTCCTGGTGCATCGCATTGACACTCAGGTGCACCCACCCTTTCTGGCCCAGGGCGAAGCCGCCATCGGCGCCGCCCTGCCAGGTACTTCCGTCGCCCTTGCTGTACTGCCCGCCCGTGATGCTGGCCCCTCCATGTTCGCTGCCGCCCTTGAGGATGATATTGATCACACCCGCGATCGCGTCCGAACCGTACTGGGCTGCCGCGCCATCACGCAGCACCTCGACGTGGTCGATCGCATTCATCGGGATGGCATTGATGTCGACCGGCGAGGAACCGCGGCCCAGCGAACCGTTCACGTTGACGATGGCGGTGGTGTGCTGCCGCTTGCCGTTGATCAGCACCAGGGTCTGGTCTGGAGCCAGTCCACGCAACTGCGCTGGCTGGATGGCATCGGTGGCATCGGTCACCGACGGTTGCGGAAAATTGAACGAGGGCAGCAGCACGCGCAACGCCGAGGCCAGATTGGGGGCGCCGGTGCCCACCAGATCCGCTGGCGTCAGCACGTCGATGGGTGACAACGAGGTGGCCTCGGTGCGATCGAACGAATGCGTGCCAGTTGTGACCACGACGGTTTTCAGGCTGACTGTAGACTTGTCATCCTGCTTCGCTGCTGATGGTGCCTTGGAAGCCGGAGGCTCATCCGCGGCATAGATCGTCACTGTCTTTGCATTGAGAAAACGGTAATTCAGGCCGGTGCCTTTCAGCAGTCTCTGCAGGGTCGCCTGCTGAGACAGACCAGCCGGTGCGCCCTGGGTGCGCATATCGCCCGCGATCTTTGAAACATAGACCAATTGCAGATGCTCATGCTGCGCGAAAGTACTGAGTGCCTTGTTCAAGGGCATCGCCGGAATCACCGTGTCGGATACCGCCTGCTGCTGGAATGGTGCCGCCACGGCGGGGCTGGCAAGGCCCGCACCGACCAGGGCCGCCAGGCAACACTTGGCAAGAATACGCATACGCATGGATCAACTCCCCTACTGGATACCGCGGTGGTGCCCACACCGGCAGTCAACGCTGCCTTGGTCTGATGGGCCTCTATCTTACGAGCTGAATCGCGGAAAACCGGGTAATGTTTTTTTTGCACGCATCGCGCCGGCCCGACCTCAACGACGATGCTTCCACGCGACACGGCCGGTGATGATGATCCGTCGTCCCTGCGTTCGGGTATGCACGCCGGGCATTGTGCCGAGAAAAGCAACAAAGGTAGCGACATCATGGGCGGCGAAGGTGCCGCTGATGGGCAACGCACCGATTCGCCGGTCGTTCACGCTGATCTGCGAGTTATTGTAGCGATTGAACTGCGCTGCCACCGCGGCAATGGACTCGTCTTCGAACACGATATTCCCCTGGAGCCAGGCGGTGGCCTGCTCCACATCGACAGGACCTTGTGATTCAATCAGGCCCGAGGCGGCAATCCGCGCCTGATGACCGGCAACGAGATCGACAAGCGGGTGGCCCCGCGACACCTCTGATGGCCGTTGAACATCATGAAGCCAACCGGCCAATCGGGACGCAGCAGGAACCGGCCATACCTGCACCTGCCCGTCCGTGACCGTGACGGTGGTACTAGAGTCTTGCCTGTAGACGTCGAATGCCGTGCCAATGTCCTTGATCAGCAGACCTCCGACGCGCACGCCGAAGTGTCGCGCCGGATCTTTGGCCACCTCGAAGTAGGCCTGACCACGGGTGACTTCAACAAGGCGCTGGTGCCGGCTGAAACTGACGACGATGGCGGAATCGGAGTTGAGCCGCACGAAGGTATTGTCGGGCAGTTGCAGGCTGCGCTGTTCGCCGTGGCTGGTGGCGTAGGCCTGCACTTGCGGCCGGGATGTGAACCATCGCACGCCAAGCATCACGGCCGTCGTCACCAGCACCAGTGCGGCGACGTTCACCCAGCGCAAAAGGGAACGCCGCGCATGGGATGCGCGTACAGGGCGCCTGGCACGGGTCCTCGCCCGGTGTTCGTGTGGCGAGAGAACATCGAACAGCGATTCACGCGCGGCGTTACTGATCGGCACCACGCGATCCATGGCGCCCACCTCGCCCAAAAGTTGCCGCAGTGACGTAGTGTCTTGCCGCGCGACCTCGCCCATGTCCCGTGCGACTCCCGCGATGGCCAGGTATTCAGCCACATGCAGGGGCGAGGCACGCAGCCAGTTCATGAAGGCCTTCTGCTGCTGGTCCTTGAGCGTGCCTTCGCGATGCATCACGTACCACGTCGCAGCGTGGTCTGTGATGAGGTCCCTCAATGATTCGTCCTGCGCAGGCATGACGACTACTCGTACCGCGCCAGGCCGCGGCGACACAGCGCCAGCGCCTTGACAACGTATTTCTTGACCATGTGGTTGGACACTCCCAGTTGCACGGCAATCTCCTCGTAGCTCATGCCATCGCGGTGTTGCATCAGCATCACCGCCTTGCAGCGAGGGGGAAGGCGGTCGAGTACCGTGTGCAGACGTTGCCGTCGAAATTCCCGCTCGGCCTCAGCCTCGGGGGTACCTTGCGGGGATTCCAGCTCCGGCAGCATCTGCGTGATGTCCACGCTCAGGCCACGCCGCTTCTGCAGCAGGGCATGTTCCTTGACGAGATTGGACGCCACGGTGAAAAGATAGGCTTCCGGGTTGGCGATGATGCTGTCCTCGCCACCGTCGACGCGCAACAGGCGAAGGAAGACCTCCTGCGCCAGATCCTGCGCATCCCAATGATGCGCCACGCGACGCCGGAAAAAGCCGTTGAGCGAATCCTGATGCGTGACGAACATCCGTGCCCAGAATGGGTTTTTGTCGGAACTCATGGCTCCCTCATTCGCCGACACCCTTCATGCGGCTACTCACACTATAAGAGTGTGGTGACAAAATATCGGGTACCAAGAAAAATTGGCGAGCAAGGGGTTCGTTGAATGAACCCGCGCAAACGCGCTCTCAACGACAGCTATCAGGGACACCGGCATCAGCCTGAAGTCACGCCAATGTCGGTGATCCAGGAATGCTCCACGCTTGTTGCCCGTGTGACCCCTATTTGCCTGACAAACTCCTCTGCACATGGACTGGTGCGTATTGCCTCAGCCCCAAGACAACGTATCGCTAACTGCATCGGGCTGAACAGGTTCCATGCGCCGGGCCTCGGCCGCAACGGATCCGTGTCTGGACTCAGGCCATCGGCATGCAGCCCAGCCCGGCATGTCGCGTCCCCCTGCATGGGTTGCGTCACACGAAAATGGGCGCGATTTTCGCTGGGGCGCTGCCCTCAACCCTGTCCGGTCCTGGTCACATCACAATTCGTACTGTTTTATCTTGTACCAAAGCTGCCGTTCGCTGATCTCCAACGTGCGCGCCGCGGCGGCCTTGTTGTTTTCATTGCGCACCAGCGCGCCCCTGATAAGACCCTTTTCCAACGCTTCCACCTGTGCTTTCAGCGACATGGCTGCGGCCATGCCCGATTCTGGCGCCTCATGCATCGTCGACTCGACGACGGCCGAGTCGGCACGCCCCTGAACAAGACTGGCAGGGAAGTGCTCAGGGGAAATTTCCGTCTCCTCGCTCAGTACGACCGCGCGTTCCATCAAATTTTCCAGTTCACGCACATTGCCGGGCCACGAGTAGGTTTCGAGTCGTTCCAAAGCCGACGGCGTCAGGTGCGGAGTGGGCTTGCCAAGTTCGGCCGCGTATTTGGCCAAAAAGTGCTCGGCCAGTAACCCGATGTCTTCTTGGCGATCACGCAGAGGTGGCACGTCAATGCGCACCACATTGAGTCGAAAAAAAAGATCCTGTCGCAAGTATCCGGCTTCCACGGCCCGCGCCGGATCAACATTGGTCGCAGCCACGATGCGCAAATCAACCGCCATGGTCACGTTCGCGCCAAGCCGTTCAATGGTGCCCTCCTGCAGCACTCGCAGCAGTTTAGCCTGCAGTGGCAGCGGCATCTCGGTAATTTCGTCCAGAAAAATGGTGCCACCACTGGCCAATTCGCATTTGCCCACACGGCCACGGGAAGCACCCGTGAAGGCGCCCTTCTCGTGCCCGAACAATTCGCTTTCGAGCAGATCACCCGGAATCGCGGCGCAATTGATCGGCACAAACAGACCGCTGCGCCCGGACGCACTGTGCACTGCCCGCGCCACCAGTTCCTTGCCGGTGCCAGTTGCTCCGACGATGAAGACGTTGCTGCGCGCCGGGGCCACCAGCTGCACCAGCTTGTACAGTGCCTGCATCTTCTCGCCCGTTCCGACGAATTCACCCCAACCTTTGGATAGCTCTTCACGCAGAAAGCGGTTCTCACGCTCGACCATGCTGACCGCAAGTGTCCGCGTGACCGCCAGTTCGATGGTTTCAATCTCGAAGGGCCTGATGATGTAGTCCGATGCGCCAAGCTTCATCGCTTCCACCGCACTCTCGATCGTGCCGAATGCGGTCAGCACAATGACCGGAACATCCTCACCACGCGCACGCAAATCGCGCAATAGTTCGATGCCGTTCTTGCGTGGCATTCTCAGGTCGGTCAACACGAGGTCGAAGTGGCTGGCCTCGACTGCGGCCAGCGCCTCCAGCCCATCACCAGCCTGGACAACTTCATGCCCCATGCTGGTAAGCGCAAATTCGAGGACTTTGCGCATATTTGCCTCGTTGTCGACTACCAGCATCCGCTTCATGTTCGCGTCACCCATCGAAATTAGTGTCAAAGCGGATATTGAAAGCGGCTCCGCCCCAAGGGCTATCCGTCACGCCAATTTCGCCACCGTGCGCGTGCACGATTTGCTGAACAACGGTGAGTCCCAGCCCGATGCCACCTTGGCGACGGGTGAAAAAGGGGTCGAAAATGTGCTCGCGAATCGGGATGGGAACCCCTGGACCGTCATCGGCCACGCTTAGCCACAGCGCGCCGGATTCGAGCCAGGTACCGACTGCAATCTTGCCACCTCGTTGAACCATCTCCAGTGCATTCAGAACGAGGTTCAACAGCACCTGCATCATTTGTTCACGATCACAATTGAACATCACCGCCTGGGCTTCCAGATCCCGCTCGATAGTCACCTCTGCCGTCTCTGCGCGCGACGCGATCAGGTTGAGCACGCTGTCAATGATCGAATGCAGATCGTGAGGGCGGAAATCCGGTGGCTTGGGGCGCGCGCACTCAAGCAGCATGGTCACCAGCCGATTCAGTCGTTCGGTTTCACTCAGGATGAAGCCAATCAGCTCCCTTTCCTTCTCCCCATGCGCCGGCTGCCGTTCAAGTAATTGTGCCGAACTTCGGACAATGCTCATGGGCGTTCTTATTTCATGCGCCATGACAGCCGCCATCTCTCCAACCACCGCAAGTTTGCCGGCACGCACGAGGTGTTCGCGCGAACGATCGAGTGCCTCGATCATGGCCACATATGCACCGAAAAGCTCCGCCACTTCGGTCATTGTCGTGGCCGGTACCTCTGGCAGCGCCTCGTTGCCCTGTCGAAAACGTCGTGTGAATTCGGTCAGATTGACGATTGGCTGCGCGATCTTCCCGGCGAGGCGCGACGCTATCCAGACACCCAGCATCAGAGTCAACAACAACAGCAACAGCATTCCCCAGAGCAGATGCCACACCGGTCGAAACGCCGCGCTCGTCGGCTCCACCATGAGGATATGCCAACCCAGACGATTGAACTGTCCATCCCCGGCTGAAGCGGCAGCACCTACCAGCAGCGAGCCGTAGCCAATCGCAGTACCGTCATGAATATAGGATGTGGTCCCGGTCGCTGGCACACGCCACTGTTGCAGCCGCAGATGCGGTAGAAGATGGTGTCGAAGCGGGCTGGATGCGCCAAGCACCTCGCCTTCGGCACTCAGCAACAACAGGCTGCGCGGCCCGCCGAGCACCGCGTTGTCGAGCAAACCCTCAATCGCGCCCCACTTCACAAGAACAAACAGATTGCCGATACCGCCGCGCCCAAACGCATCAGGAATCGTCGTCCGCAAAACAACCACCCTACCGTCCGCCTGTGTCATTTTCGCGATCGAGATATCCTTCAATTTCGTGCCGGACAATTTCTTCCAGTTGCTGATCGACGGCATCATGGTACCGATCAGGGCCGGATCACTGGCGGCGATGACCCGCCCGGCTCCGTCTGTGCATAGCAGCGCCTCATAGGTATTTTCCTGCCCTGCCCGCAGGGCGGACAATGTGTTGGATATGCGCTTGTCGACATCGACAACCCGCATGTCCTGCATGACCTGAAGCATGCGCCAGACGCGCATGTCCTCTACCTGGGTAAACAGGAAGGTGTCTACGCGCTCCTTGACGACACTCGCGCTGAACTGCAGATTCTCGGCAATCTCCGACTGCATCGCCCGTCGAAACGCGAAGGAAGACAATGCGGTCATCACCAGGATCGATCCAAGGATCATCCACGAGAATGCCCACAGCAAGGCTGAGCGTGTGCTCACCCGCGAGATCCCCCGCCGGGGATAGGCCAAGGGGTGGCAACAACCCGGCTAAAGCCATCGGAGCCCATCTTGCCCTCCCCTGACTGGATACCTGACACAGGAATACTCACGCCTTGCAGGCAAGCGCCTCATGCCAGCGCGCCGTGTCGACTGCGGATGGCCACTGACAGTGTATCGGTTGGACACGGGCATGAGGGCTGCCCAAATTTTCGACAGGTGAGCCGGAACCGTCGCCCGTAGCCACGCTACGAACGATGGCGATTCTTGCCACGATGAGCGGCGGCGATCGGCGACTCCTCTCACCTGAAGACCACGACCATCAGGCATCCGCGAAGGCGAATTCCGGCCTGCTGCCGGCCCGGCTGGTTGTGTCTGCAGCACGCGGCTTGCCAGCGGGCCTGCCGATCGAATGATACGCAAACCCTGCCCTCGCCATGGCTTGGGTATCAAAAATATTGCGCAGGTCCACGACGACGGTTCCGCGCATGGTGTGCCGCAGCCATTCCGGAGATAGTGCGCGGAATGCGTCCCACTCGGTGAGAACCACCAGCGCATCGGCTTCCTCGACGGCCTCGTGAATGCCGTGGCAGTAGTGCACGGTATCGGGCAGCAATTTCTGCGCCTGCACCATGCCCACCGGATCGAACGCATGCACGTGTGCACCCTCGGCGATCAGGCGATGCACGATGTCAATCGACGGTGCCTCACGCATATCGTCGGTGCCGGGCTTGAAGGTGAGGCCAAGTACGGAAATTCGCTTGCCGCGCACCGAACCTCCGCAGCGGGCGATGATCCGTCCCGCCATGCCGGCTTTTCGCGCCTCATTCACGCCGACGACCGTTTCGACCAGTCGCAGTGGCGCTCCAGCCTCCTGGGCGATCCGCATCAACGCCTGGGTATCCTTGGGGAAACACGAACCGCCATAACCGGGACCAGGAGTCAGGAATCGTGACCCGATCCGCTGATCCAGCCCCATGCCATGGGCAACGTCGAGCACATTGGCACCGACTTTTTCGCACAGGTCCGCAATTTCATTGATGAAGCTGATTTTCATCGCCAGGAACGCGTTGGCGGAATACTTGATGAGTTCAGCGCTTTCAATGCCCGTGAACAGCAGCGCCCCTTCGTCAAGCGCCAGTGGCCGGTAGATCCTGCGCAGCACCTCGCGTGCATGATGGCTTTCCGCGCCAATCACTACGCGGTCGGGTCGCATGAAATCCTCGATGGCACTGCCCTCCCGGAGAAATTCCGGGTTGGACGCTATGTCGATACGGATGTCGGGCCGCAGCTCAGCCATCCGCGCAACCAGCTTGCGTCCGGTACCGACCGGCACGGTCGACTTGGTGACCAGCACGGTCGACTGCGTCAATGCCGCGGCAATCTGCTCCGCCGCGCTGAATACATAGGTGAGGTCGGCATGCCCGTCGCCACGACGGGACGGCGTGCCCACGGCGAGAAACACGGCATCGGCACCCTTCAACTCGTTTTCGAGATGGTTGTTGAAACGCAGCCGACCTGCCCGGGTATTCCTGGCCACGACGGCGTCGAGGCCAGGCTCGTAAATCGGTATCCGACCCTCGCAAAGTGCGGTGAAGCGCAGCGTATCGGTCTCGATGACGCAGACGCTATGCCCGATATCAGCCAGACAGGCACCGGAAACGAGACCGACATACCCACCACCAATCATTGCAATGCGCATGAGTTTTGCTCCTGAAATTTTGTTGACAACATGAATTCCCCTTGATCGCAGCGCAGCGTCAGGTGATGCACCGAGGCGGTCGGGACAGCGATTTGCCTGAACTGGGAAAGCGGCCGTTGTGCCGCCTGCAGCAGCGCAAGACGGATCGGCCCGAGATGGCTGACGATCAACACGCTTCCCGCTCCGTGTGCAGTCCACAGCGGATCGGAGAGAAATTGGTGCAGACGCTCACGTAGCTGACCCAGGCTTTCGCCTGCGGGCGCCGCGGCATCGTCGGGAAAGCGTTTCCATTGCCGCAATTGATCGGGCCAACGCAAGCGAATTTCAGCCTGGGTCAAACCCTCCCAGTGCCCATAGGCCATCTCGGCCAGACGCGGGTCAACGACCGGGGCGTCCAGGCTCAACGATTCGGCGACGATGCTGGCCGTCTCGCTAGCGCGGAGCAATGGGCTTGTGAGAATGGACACCAGCCCCTGCCCTTTCAATCGCTGACCGAGCAGACGAGCCTGGTCCCTGCCCTCCGATACCAGTGGCAGGTCGGTATGACCCTGATATCGCCCGCTGCGGCTCCATTCGGTATGGCCGTGGCGGATCAGCAGCAGTGGTATCGGCGAGTTCATGTCTCAGTAGCGGATCGAGACGCCGAGGACGATGCGCTTGCCGGCATGGATACCCTGGCCAGCGACGGAGTCCTCATAGGCGACAAAAGGGCGCCACTGGCTGAACGTACCTTGAGGGCGATATTCCAACCGCACACCCAGGCGCAACAAATTGTAGATTTCGCCAGGATGGGTGGTTATGGCCTGCTGGCGATGGATCGTGCGCACATAGAACAAGGTTCCACCCACGCGGAACCGCGGTGTAACCCGGTACCCGAGGTTGAACGAGGTGCGCAGTTGGATCGCACCGCCACCCACAAAAATGCGCGGACCGGCGAGCAAGGTGGCAAACATCGGTCCACGGCTGATGCCGATCTGGTAGTCGGGCTCGATGGCCGCCTTGCCTGCCCCGAGTGCTGGCACTCGCGTGGTTGATCCGGTCGGGATGACGACATTCAGGGCGATCGAGTCGGCGAACGACGCAGTTTGCCGCAACCCGTAATTCAACCCGATTTCCTGATCCTCCAGACCGGAACTTCGGCTCGTGATGGTCTGGCCGGCATGATGGCGCGTTTTCTGCAAAGCCCCACCGCGCAGGTCGTACTGGATCGATAGCCGGCCGCCGATGCCCTGTGTGCCGGTAACGCGAAACTGCGTCTCCCGTTGTTGGGACGATGGGTATGTGGTCGGTCCGAATTTTGTGCTTGAAAATGCGTTGTTGGCGCTGAAGTAACGCAGCATCGATTTGACCACGCCGTGCCCCTTGGCCGGTATCCACGGGTCGGCTTGTGCCAGCCCGGGACTGGCTGACGACAGCACCAGCAAGCCCGTGGAGATGAACAGCCGCGTCTTGCGAGAAACCGTGGTTGCAATGGTGCTCATGGAGAGACAATCCTTAGCTTGGGTGAGGTGGTGTCATCACGCATGGCCTGCCACAGGCTCGCGTACAGGCCGCCCGAAGCGAGCAGATCCGCATGGATGCCGCGCTGCACGATCTGTCCGCGATCGAGAACCAGGATCAGATCTGCACTCATGACCGTCGAAAGCCGGTGCGCGATCACGAGTGCGGCGCGGCGCGAGGCGAGGTGTGACAGGGCCAGCATCAGGTCGCGCTCGGTACGCGCATCCAGGCTGCTGCTGGGTTCATCGAGAATTACCACCGATGCATCGCACAGCATCGCCCGCGCTATCGCGATGCACTGCCGCTGCCCACCGGAGAGACTCAGGCCACGCTCGCTGACCATCGCGTCATAGCCGCCGGGCAGTTGTTCAATCAACTGGTCAACACCCACCTCGCGCGCGGCGCGAACTGCGTCTTCGCGCTGCGCACCGACACGTCCGTAGGCGATGTTTTCCCAGATCGATGCCTGAAACAGCGCGGGCTCCTGCAGCACCACCGCCACCTGTCGGCGCAAATAGCTCAACGGCAGGGTGCGTACATCGCGATCGTCCAGCAACACGGCGCCTTCGGTGGGATCGTAGAAGCGGGGAATCAGGCTGGCGATGGTGCTTTTTCCGGAGCCTGTCGGTCCAACCAATGCGACCGTCTTGCCTGGTTCCAGCGTGAAGCTGATGTCTCGCAGGATGACTTCGCCAGGGCGATAGCCGAATCCGACGGCGGCGAACTCGAGCCTCTGCGCTCGTGCCGAAGGCACAACGGACGCGGGCGAATCCACCACCCTTGGAACCTCCGCACGGTATTCACCGATGCGCTCCAACGCCACGCCTGCTCGACTGATGACCCTGCCGGCCTTCGCCAGCTGGCGGGCGGGCGTGGCGATACCTCGCAGATAGGCCAGGAAAACCAGCAGATCACCCGGCGTCAACACCCCAAGGATGACCCGTGAGGCTCCGTACCAGACGATTGCGCCTGTAGCCACGGCGATGACCAGATTCATCGTCGGTCCGTAGCGGGCCTGCACGGTGTTGGCCTGAATGCTCGCCGCGAGACTCTTCCCCGCGTGCTCGCCAAAGCGGTCATCCTCGTGCGACTCGCGGGAAAACGCCTGTACGACTTGCACGCTGGCCAGAATCTCCTGGGTGAAGCCCCACAGCGTTCCCTCGTGGTTCCGCACCTGACGTACCGCCTGTTTCAGACGGCGTGAGTAGAACCGGGCGATATAGAACAGCAGCGGTGCCACGGAAAGGGCGATCAACGCGTAGCGCCAGTCGATCAGAACCATCACGCAGGCCATCCCGACGATGGTCAGCGCGTGCGGCAACAGATCGATACCGAGGGTGGCGACGAAATCCTGCAGTTGTTTCACGTCACCACTGAGTCGCGACATCAGTTCGCCGCCACGATGACGACGATGAAATTCCAGTGACAGGCGCTGAAGGTGCGCGAACAGGTCGGAGCGGATCGCAAAGACCACGCGCTGGCCGGCATCGAGGAAGACCCGGTTGCCGAGATAGACCAACAACGCGTCCGCTGCTCCGAGGCCAAGCATGACCAGCGCCAGCAGGTTCAGCAGCGGCATTCCATGCTGAACGAAATTCGGCAACACCGCCTGCAACCTTGCCGGCAACGGGCGGTTGAAGATCACGTTGTCGAGGATGTACTTCAGCGGCCATGGAAGAGCCACCAGTACCAGGGCTCGAACGCTCATCAGCAGCGCGCCACCCGATAGCGCCAGCCACTCTTTTCTGAGGTAATCCAGCAACCACGCTGATGGATGATCGGTTGCCGAGCTCACAATGCCACCGCGCGCGTCGGCGCTTGCGTGCGTACCAGCGAAAGCGCCTGTTCGACCACATGCCACCAACTGTGACTGGCCGCCTCCCGCTCGGCCGCCTGCCCCATCAATCGACGCTGGTCCGGGAGATCGATCAGGTCCAGCAGTGCCTTCGCGCAGCCAACTGCATCGCCAGGCGCGTACAGTCTCCCCGTTTTCTGGTCATCAATCAGGTCGACAATCTGCCCAATCCGCGGAGCCACCACGGGACGCCCCGCCGCCATGGATTCGATAACCTTCAACGGTGAAAAATAGAAATCCGCGTGCGGTAGATAAGGTGCGATGCTGACGTCGATTGCATCGAGCCACGCGGGAATTTCAGCGTGCGGCACCCGCCCTGGCAGCAACACGACCTGATCCAGCCCCCAGTCGGACACACGCTGGCGAATCGTCTCCCATTCCGGCCCGTCGCCAACCGCCACCAGGCGCACATCGGGGCGCAGTTCGTGCAGGGCCCTGAATACTTCCAGCAAGAACATCATGCCGTGCCAGGGTTTGAAGCTGCCGATAAAGCCCAGCAGCGGTTCCTCACTCATGCCCAGTTTTGCGCGCACGGCGGCGCCGCCTTCATGCTTGCCGAAGCGCGCCAGATTGACCCCGTTGGGCAGGACGTGAACCGTCCGATCGCTGCCCAGGACGCCTGCGACGTGGGCGGCAACCGCATCGGATACGGCGACGATCGCATCGGCTCCGCGATATGAGTCTTTCTCGGCCAGCCGCGCCTCGCTCTCCAGCTTCAACCCGCGAAACCGTCGTTGTTCATCGACCAGCGGCGCATTCACCTCAAGCAGCCGTGGCACACCGAATTGCCTGGCAACGCGTATGCCCTCGCGATGAAACAGGGCGTGCCGCTCATAGACCAGGTCCGGCCTGAAGCCGATGCTGGACAGTTGCGCCCACAGCCGAGCTGGTAGCGTGCGGTCATAAGCCATCCGACTCACCTCGCGACGCAGAGTCAAGTCGGACAGCGCGGAGATTGGCATTCCAAGCCCCGCGCACTCGGCCTTCAGTTCCGTTTCGCTGGTGTTGTATTCAAGGCAAACGATGCGTCCGACAGGGGCGGGATTGCCACTGCCCAGCGTGGCGCAGGCCAGCACCACCTCGTGGCCCAGTTCCACCGCCGCCGTGACAAACTCACGCACATGCACGGAGGCCCCCTTGTCACCGAGCACGGGAATGCCACGGTCGGGATTCAAGTAGAGAATTTTCATGATCCGGCCTCCGCGGGACTGGCCTTGCCGTTGACGGCATCAGAACATATTGGATGAACATCCCCGCAAGCGTGGCAGTCAATCAATGCATGCAGTCGGCGCGTCGTAATCCAGAGATCGAAGTCCTGCTCAAGGCGTTGGCGTGCCGCCCGAGCGAGACTCGCCGCCTGTTTCGGATCAACGAGCAGCCGTTCGAGTGCGTTCGCAAATGAGGCCGGATCGCTGGGCTGCGCCAGTAGTCCGGTTTGTTCATGGACGACCAACTCCGGTATGCCGGATACGTCGGTGGAAACAACGGGCACGCCGGTCGCCATCGCTTCTGCAATCACGTTCGGAATGCCGTCGCGATCACCATCGTCGGTAATTCGAGGCGCCAACGCGAACACGTCTGCATGGCGGTAAAGGGCGACCAGCTCCGCGTGGGTCATGGCACCTTCAAGCGTCACCACCCCTGCCAGCCCAAATTCGTCGATTTGTGTGGCCAGGGCACTGCGCAACGGACCTTCACCGACGATCATGCAACGGAATGCGAGGCCCTTTCGACGCAGCATCGCGCAGGCGGCTATGAGATCGTCGTGACCCTTCTTTTCAACCAGACGACCCACCGAAAGCACGAGCTTGGGTCGGGTCGACGTGCACGTCGACTGCTCGTCACGCGGACTGAACTGGGACAGGTCAATGCCGTGATAGACCAGATGAACCTTGTCGGTGTCATCACCCAGCAGTTCCCGCAAGTACCGGGCGTTGTAATCAGTGCAAGTGGCGACAAACGTGGCGGCGCGCGCCCGCTTGCGGATGACGCGTGGCGGCGTCAGGTACAGATCCTTGGCATGGGTCGTGAAGCTGTACGGAATACCACTCATCAGGTTCGCAAAGCGCGCCGACGCCGCAGGCGCATTGGCGAAATGGGCGTGGATATGCAGAATGCCGGAACGCCGGCACGTACTCGCTATGTAGGCGCCGCGCCCAAACTGCTTCCATACCGACAACGGGCTGGGCGAGAGAGCAGACCACACGACTGCCCGCAGCACGGCGCCCGCATAACGCAACGGCGATGAGGCCAACATGTGGCCGTGGGCTCGGGCCAATCCAGTCCACTTGCCGAGGCCGGCGGCGACAGGCGAATGGATCGGTGCCTGCACCTGCATCACCATCGGATGATGCGGCGGCGGCTCCGGCGGCAACAACGAAAAAATATGGATCTGCGCGCCCAGCCGCTCCATGGCACGAATCTCATTGAGAATGAAAGTCTCCGTCAGGCGCGGGTAGCGCTTCATCACATAGGCAATCGGCCCCCTCATGACCGCGCTCATGCCATGTACTCCATCAGCGGCACCGGCACACGTGAGCTGTCCAGCAGATACTCGGCGACGCGCTCGGCGCCATTGAGGTCGATCGACGCACTCGACGATTCAGACAACGGCGTGGCGGCAAGTGCCTCGGGAATCAGCGCCGCAAGCCGCTGCACCAGATCGGCGTCGGGCTCGACGCTCCACACCACACCCAGTCGCGCGAGCAGGCTCGCACGCATGCGCTGCTCCGCTCGCGGTGCTGCACGCGGAACAAGGATGGCGCGCTTGCGCATGGCAAGTATTTCGGCGCTCGTGTTGTACCCCGCCATCGCGACTACCAGGTCGGCGGCACGCAGACTGGGTACCAGATCGGTGGTGTAATCGACCCATTCGACATCGGACCGATGTGCTACCCGTTCGTGCAAGGCCGCGCTTTCCGCGCCCGGCATCAAGGGTCCGGCGACAATCACCGAGTACACCAGGCCCATTGGAAGTTGTCCGAGCGCTCTCAGATAGGCGTCCATCAGGAAAAAACCATCGCCGCCGCCACCGGCGGTGACCAGCACCACCGGCTTCCCTTGCGGTCGATCCGGGTTCCAGCAAACCTCCTCTGGTGAGGCAGATAAATGGCTGTCGTTGGTCGCTCGCGCTGCCACCACATGGCCGCAATAGCGAACACGGGCAGCAAGTGATGGCGGCATACCGTAGCCTTCGGCTACGTCAAACAGCTCCCTGCTCCCATAGACGAAAATGTCATCGTAAGCATGCTCCAGCAGCGCATATATCTGCTGCTCGCGCCAGGTTTTTTGCACCGTGGCCGGACTGTCGAGAATATCGCGCAACCCCACAATCGTCCGCGTGTCGGGCAGCTCCCTTCGAATGAGTGCCAGAGTCGGAAGCAATTCCCCATCCATGCCAGCCGGCGCGTGATCCACCAGGAAGACATCCGGGCGGTGACGCAGGACGGTCTTCAGGATCAGGGCTTCGCGGTAGCCCTTGACCATGCTGAACAGCTGAGCAGAGTCGCGTGGGGCGTACTGCTCCGCCCCGGTTTTGACTACCGGCGGCAAGGGCTGAACTTGCAGATCGCGCGGAAGTTTCCATTGATTGATGACAGGAGATCCGGTCAACAAGCAAACTGAAAACCGGCGATTGCAATCGAGCATTCTCCCGGCGATGGCAAGGTTGCGGCGTAAGTGGCCTAGTCCGAAGGTGTCGTGGGAGTACAGAACCACCTTGATCGTGTCAGCTGACTGCGCCTCACCGCCCTCCTCGCCAACGGCGCAAGTGCGTTCATGCGAAGCGACAGGGACCGGCTCGGCGTCCTGCACGTGAATGCGTCGGACGGCGTGGTGGACAAGCGATTCAACGGACATCTGGCGCTCCTGCAGCGGACTTGGGTCATCCGCATAAAGCAACATTCGAGCCAAGTCCATAACTACATGATATATATGTGTATTTCAGTGACATTACAGCTATTCAAGGGCATACCATTCCTGCAGCGCGCAATGGTTGTCTGCAGATATTTGCGGGGTATGGGCCAGATTCAGCAGGGGCAAACGAGTACGCTGGCTCAATGCCCGCCGTCCGACGGACAGTGCTCCGACGCAGCATCGGCCGGCGCCCCGATCACGGTCAGAAGAAGAACCACCTTGACCTGCGCATTGGCGTAACAAGGACGTACATACCCCATCGCACCAGGCGTCTTGGCCACGAAATCCACCACTGCCGTTTGCGAGCCCAGGACAAATGGCGGACTGATACCCTGGAAATACTGTCGATTCCAGTAACTCTGCAATTGCGGCTCATCCAGATGAATGACAGCGAGAGTGAAATCACGCCGCAACTTGCTGTCTGGCGGCAAATTCACTGGAACGTAGACCCGGTTCGTGGGATCCAGAAAGATCTTCTTCAAATAGACGCTGCGCAGCAGGTTGCTGTCGATGGCAGTCACTGGCGCCTGTCTGGACATGATGATGGCGATCTGCAGCTCGTTCGCGTCTTTCGCCACCGCGTTGGAGACGATGCTGCCACCCGCCATGAGGGCGAAAGGAAGTAACAGGCCGCGGAGCCAACAGCATGCCATGGCCTAGAAAATCACGCCGGCGGAGACAAACCAGCCACTCGGATCGAGTGCGGCATTGCGAGAGCCGTCGAGTCGCTCAAGCTTCAGGAAAAGCCCGCGTACGGGACGATAGTTGAGCCCTATGCTACGGATGGAAACGGCTCCCTGCTGTGTCGAGCTTCTGTAGCGCTCATAGCGGCCCACCACGTAAAGGCTCCGCGGCAGGGGCACAACGGCCTGCAGGAAGCCGCCAATTTCAGCGGGCACGGTCGGGTTGTCTGCCGTGCGCTGCAGTGCTTCACCACTGAACTCCACGTGGCGGCCAGTCCACGCAAAGTCGATGCCGATCAGGCGATACTGCTGCAGCGGATCCTTCAATGTATAGCGGACGGCCGATGCTCCAACACTCAGCCGATCGTCCATCATGTGATAGAGGAATTGACCGCCCACTGCATGAATGAAATCGTTCTTCAGCGAATTGGTCGCGCCGTAGGCGCCGTAGGCCAAGTCATGGCTTCGGGCGAAGCCGATCGCCTGGCTGTCGTCAGCAAACAGCCAGTAGTCGAGGTCATGGTTTTGCAGATTTACCGTGCCGTACATCATGGCGCCGGTGCTGTGGCGCGCGAAGGCTGCGGTGGTCGTCAGCGGGCGAGAGACTGACCACACCAGCGGATCGGCATGAATCAGATTCCACTGGCCCACCGGGGTCAGGAACTTGCCGACCCGAAGCGTTATCCCGTTGCTTACTCGATACTCCGCGTAAAAGCGCTCCATATCGATATTGGCATCTCGAGTGGTGACGTGGTGATCGGTCACGGTCACTGCGTCGCCCAATTCGACCTCGCCAAACATTTTCCATCGCGCCCCAATGTCCTTGGTCAGGAACAGGCTCAGGTCTTCGATGGCGAGCGCATTGCGATGATTGTCCAGACCATGGAACTGCAGGTCGGCGTAACCTCCAACCCTCAAAGCCTGTTGCGGAAAGTAGAGGCCTTGACCAAGGTAGTACGGCTGCGCCTGTCCCATCGAACCGAAGGCATCGGCAAGCAAGGGCCCACTCCAGGCAAGCACGAATCCGATCAAGATGATGCGGCGCCACGGCCCTCGTGCCAGTTTGCTCATGATGACCTGCGCCTTGGAATTGAGGCTATTCGTGTTCGCCGAAAACTGATCACCCTTGCACGAAAATACTTGACCAAGGCTATGGGTGGGGAATCCAGCTCCGCTCTTGCTCGTTTCGAGTGTAGCGGCAGTATCCCCAGCGATGTCACCTGGTAGCGATACGACCAGACTACCTGGATCTGGTACTCAAACTGGCTCGGTCTGATATTGCCGAGCGCCGGGCGGCGTTGGCTGATGTTGATGCAACGCCGCAACCCGTCCCGCTGCGGACAGTTGAGTCAATGCCACGAAGGCATGCCCCTCTTGCCCAGCGGGCCTGCCGTTACACGCCCGGGATGGACCGCCGGACATCCGTCACGGCTGGCATGTGTGCGAGCCAGGGAGATTGAAGCACCAACTCGACCGGTTCGGGCCGATGCAGCAGGAAGCCCTGCGCGTAGTCGACCCCCATCTCCCGCAACTGCGCCAGTACCGCCGGGTGATCGACGAATTCGGCCACAGTCGCCATCTTGACCACTTTGGCAACCTGCACGAAACAACGTACGGCGGCATCGTCCAGCGGGTCGGTAACGATATCCTTCACAAACTGACCGTCGATTTTCAGTATGTCCGCCGAGAGTGACTTGAGGTAACCAAACGACGATGCGCCGGCACCGAAGTCGTCCAGCGCGACGCGGCAACCCAAGCCATGCACCTGCTCGATGAATACCATGGCATCGGCCATCTTGGTGATCGCCGCTGTCTCGGTGATCTCCAGACAGAGGCGGCGACAGACCTCGGCCCCCGCCTGCTGCAGCATGTCCACCGCCTGCAGATGGAAAACGCGGTCGCCGATCGACTGGCCGGAGAGGTTGATATGGAGCAATTCCACGTGCTCCAGGCAGGACATGTCGGTGAGCACCGCAACGGCATGCCGCAATACCCAGCGGTCAATCCGCGCCGAGAGGTTGAACCGCTCGGCCGCGGGCAGGAATGCACCCGGCAGAGTCAGCGTGCCGTCTGGCTCGACCAGCCGCAGCAACACTTCAGCATGGATTTTCTCGGAAGGTACGGCGATCGGGAAAATCCGCTGTGCGAACAGCACAAAGCGATTTTCATCCAGCGCCTGCTCCAGTCGATGTGCCCATTGCATCTCGCGACTTCTCACGCGCATCGCCGCATCGGTATCGAACCATGCATGTACCCGGTTGCGACCGGCTTCCTTGGCCGCGTAACAGGAAATATCCGCTGCCTGCAGTACCGCGGCGGTGGAATCCCAGCGGTCATCCACCGGAACCAGGCCGATGCTGGCGCCAACGCGGAAGCGCTGATCGCCATGGATGAAGCGGAAGTCCTCCATTTTCTCGCAAAGCTGCTGGGCAAGTCTTCCGGCCTGTTCGCTTGTGCAGTAGTCCAGGATGACGGCGAACTCGTCACCACCCAGTCTGGCCAGCGTGTCGCGACTGCGCACCGTGTCCTGCAAGAGTTTGGCCACCTGCTGCAACAGATGGTCCCCGGCGGCATGGCCACAGGCGTCATTGACCAGCTTGAACTGGTCCAGATCGATATACATCAAGGCGTGGCGACTTTTGTCCTGGTGCGCCCTGTCGATGACGCTTTGCAGGCGTGCCTCGAATTCAACCCGATTCACGAGTCCGGTCATCGCATCGTGAGTGGCGCGGTGGTTCATCTCACTGCTGAGACGGCGTTGCTCGGTGACATCGTGAAACACCAGCACCATACCCAACAATTCGCCCTGCTCATTGAGAATCGGCGCGGCGGAATCCTCGATGCCGAACTCGCTGCCATCGCGCGAAATCAGCACCGTATCCTTGACCGGACCTGCCGCACGCTCCTGCTGCATGCACAGCGCAGCAGGAATTTCCGCCGGCAACCGGGACTTCGCGTTGACGATGTGGAATACCTGGACAAGCGGCCGCCCTTTCGCTTGCTCGGTACGCCAACCGGTCATGCGCTCGGCCACCGGGTTGAGCCAGGTCACCGTCTCGTCGGCGTCGGTGGTGACCACCGCGTCGCCGATCGAGTCCAGCGTCACCCACAACAGCTCATGCTGCTTGACCAGTTCGGCAGCCAGGTTGCGCCGCTCGGTGATGTCCTGGAAGGCGCCGGTGAGTCGCATGGCGCGGCCGTCGACATGCTCAACGGCACCTACCGAGCGGACCCAGCGCAGCTCACCATCGCGACGCCTGATCTGCAGCTCCAGATCGAAACCGCCGTGCCCGGCAAGCGCGTCGGCAAGGGCGGCCTGAAGCCGGGGTACGGCCTCAGGTGTATAGAAAGCAATGGCCTCATCCAGCGACGGCGGCACGCCCGGCTCCATGCCGTGGATCCGGAACACTTCGTCCGACCAGAACAAGCTGCCCGACTCCAGCTCCACTTCCCAGCCGCCGACGCCGGCCAGGGCGCCCGTACGGGCCAGAAAATCCTTGGACTGACGCAGCGCCGCCTCAGCTTCATGGCGCGCCGTGATATCGCGAACGAAGCTTGTCGCGCCGATCAACTCGGCGGCGCTATCAAATTCCGGTACCAGGGTTTCCGCGACGTCGATGAGCTTGCCCCGGCAATCCCGTCGAACCGATTCGTAGCTTCGAGTCACTCCTTCATCCAGGCGTGCGAAGAAATCCTGTTCGTGAGCCTTCTTGCCTTCGGCCATGAGCAACTCGCGCGAGCGGCCAATGATCGCTGAGGCGCTGTATCCAAACAGCTTCTCGGCAGCAGGGTTCCAACGTTCGATCAGGCCCTGCGGGGTCATCCCGATGATGGCGTCCGCGCTGTAGTGCAAGACGAACGAGGCACGCGCGTTGTTTTGTGCCGTCTCATGCATTTTGCGCAGGGCGACACGACCCTCAAGTCCACGCGCCGCGGCGATGGAAAGCTGGCGAAGCACCTCACGCTGAGTCTCGCTGAGCTGACGCGGCTGTCGGTCAATAACGCATAGCGTGCCAACCTGTACGCCGCCACGAAGACGAATGGGCGCGCCGGCATAGAAGCGGATCCCCGGCTGTCCGGTGACCAGCGGGTTGTCGGCAAACCGTTCGTCGAGCGTGGCGTCAGGAATTTCGAGGATGTCGTCTTCGAGCACCGCATGGGCACAAAAGGCCTGTTCTCTCGGCGTTTCGGTGACGTCGGCCAAGCCCACATTGGCCTTGAACCACTGCCGCTCCGCATCGATCAGGCTGATCAGCGAAATGGGCACACCGCAAACCACAGAGGCTGCGGTCACCAGTGCGTCGAAGCCAGCCTCCGGAACGCTGTCCAACACGTGCAGCGCCTCGAGAGCCGCCAAGGTGGCAGCCTCATTCTTGCGCGGTCGTGCCTTTCCCATAGCTAAAAACTCCCAACTCAGCGGACTCTTGCTTTCCACCCCGGGTTGAATCCGGGGATGAATCGCGCGGCAACTGCTGCCTTTGAGGTTGTCGGCCCGCCTGCGGCAAGCTTGAGTTTGGTCATCGAAAACGTTGCGCATTCCCGCACCCGTGCTTCGTACGCCGGATCGGGCGGCGGCGAACTCCGCCTGGGTCAGAGTTGCGGATGCACGGTGGCTAACGTATCGGCGGCGGCAAGCGATGACGCGGCGGGGAAAAATAGCGTGCCGGCAATCGACACGACCAAGAGAAGACGCCAGACCCTGGGTCTGGTTAGAGGACAGCGGCACGTGATCAGTCCTGGCTGGCACGCAGGCAAAGCGCGGAAGCCGCAGAGTGACGCAGATGATAGTGCTGTCATTTGCAAGGCGGCATGACTTCCCAGCGGGCGCGGCGCTGGGTTCGTTGGTTCAGGAAATGGGGGCAGTGGAGTCGCGCACTTCCAGCGAAAACGGCATCTGCATCATCTGCCCATCACCGCGGCCACGCAGCACCTCCAGCAGTTGCAGCGCCGCCAGCTTGCCCATCTCACGACTGGGTTGGCGGATGGTGGTGAGCGCCGGCCACAACTGGCTCGCCAGCGGAATGTCATCGAAGCCGCACACTGAAAGATCCTGCGGCACCTTCAGCCCCGCCTCCTGGGCTGCCCACATCACGCCGCTCGCCATGTCGTCATTGGCGGCGAACACCGCGGTGGGTCGCTGCTTCAGCGCGAACAGCTGGCGCGCTGCGGCGACACCGGAGGCGAAGGTAAACGCACCCTGCACCACCAGCGCTGGATCCTCGGCCAGTCCTGCCGCCGCCATGGCCTCGCGATAGCCGGCCAGTCGCCAGCCGCTGGCGCCGTGGTCACTGATACCCGATACGTGGGCAATCCGCCGATGGCCCAGCGACAGCAAATGCTCGACCATGGTGCGCGCCGCCCGCTGTTCATCCATATGCACGCCGATATTGTCGGCGCGCGACATCGGCGACACGCTGGCGTAAGGGATACCGCGTTCGCGCAGTCGTTTCAGCAGCGGCGCGTAGTCAGTGATTGGCGGAGTCAGCACGACGCCATCCGGGTGGTGATCGGAGATCAAGGCATCAAGCCGGCGGACGAAATCGTCCCCACGCATCTGCAGCGGACGCACCATCATGCTGTAGCGATGCGAGTCGCAGGCCTCGAGCACGCCGTCCTGGATCTCGGCCAGATAGGTCGAGGCCGGGTTGTCGTTGTTGTCGTAGAGCATCGCGACCAGGAACGAACGATTGCCCGCCAGGCTGCGCGCGGAAGGCAACGGACGATAATCCATCGCCTCCATCGCCGCGCGCACGCGTATGCGCGTGGCGTCGCTTACGTTGGCCTCGTCGTTCAGCACACGGGACACTGTCTTGGGCGATACGCTCGCCGCGCGCGCCACATCTTCGAGGCGTACCCGCATGGTTGCTCCGACTGTTGTCGCCTGCTTGATCCACTATGCCGTTACCCGCGACCGCTTTACAAGAACCGTTCTGCGCCGCATGCGCAATGCCGGCAGCCAATGAGCCCGATCAGCCATGAATACGTATGCAGTTGCTGGTTGCTGCATTGCGACGCTGTCTACCATGCAAGGCTGACGAGCGCACTGCCCGCCACCCCATGCTGCAGTCGCAACATGCAGCACACAAGCCGCCGTGACATAACAGCGACCGGAGAATCCATTCGATGATCAGCATGCCCCGAATCCGACATCACAGGCATACCCCATGCTGAGCCTGCTGCTGGCCACTGCGCTCGCCGCGCAACCCGCTGCCGCTCCAGCCTGGCAGGACGGGCTCGACTGGCATGGCGTGCATGTCAGCATGCAGCGCGATGCGCAGGATGCCTACACCCTGGCCTGGCCGTTCGGTCAGCGGGTGATCGCACCGCAGCCGCTGCGGGCAGATACCGCCAGCGTGCTGTTCAACGGCCTGTACGCGATGGCGCAGGATGATCTGCGGCTCGACTCGGTAACCGCGATCCGCGACGGCGCGTTCGATCACGGATCGCCGATTCCTTGCCACTGCTTCGAAACCGGGCTCAAGTGGCCGTATGTGTGGACACGCGACCTGTCGTACTCGATCGACCTGGGGCTTTGGCGCTTCGATGCAGCACGCGCGCGCAACGGGCTGGAGTTCAAGTTGTCCGACGTGCGCGTGCCGAGCGCGCCGCAGGGCCTGTACGTGATGCAGGACACCGGCTCGGGCGGCAGCTGGCCGATCAGCACCGACCGCGTGGTGTGGTTTCTTGGCGCGCAGCATCTGCTGGGTGACAAGGCGTTCGCCGATCGGGTTTGGCCAGCATTGCGAGACACCCTGGCGCAGGATCGGCAATACGCCTTCGACGCGACCTTCGGGCTGTACCGCGGCGAGACCTCGTTCATGGACTGGCGCCAGCAGAGCTACCCGGCGTGGACGTCGGACAACGTCACCTTCATCGCCCAGTCGTACGCGCTGTCCACCAACGTGTTGCATTACCAGGCGCTGCAACTCGCCGCCTCGCTGGCCGATGCCCACCATGACGGCACAGCCGCCACCGCCTATCGCACCCAGGCCGCCGCATTGAAGCGGGCGATCAACCAGCACTTCTGGCGCGCCGACCGCGGCATGTACATGAGCTACATCGGCGGCGACGGCACCCCGGTCGATACCTACGACCTGCTCGGCATCTCGCTGGCGATCACCAGCGGTGTGGCTGACGGAGAACGCGCGCGGCAGACACTGGCAAACTACCCGACCTGGCTGGCCGGCAGCCCGATCATGTGGCCCGAACGCGTGGACCAGCCGATCTACCACAACCGCGCGATCTGGCCTTTCGTCAGCGCCTACGCATTGCGCGCCGCGCGTACGGTGAATGATCCCGCACGGATCGCCCACGAGATCGAGTCGGTGATGCGCGGTGCAGCGCTGTACGGCTCCAACCTGGAAAACTACGAACTGCTGACCCAGGGCCAGCACGTGGACGAGGGCAAGCTCAGTGGCCCGGTGGTCAATTCGCCGCGCCAGCTGTGGTCGGTGGCGGCCTATCTCGACGTGGTGACCGAAGGCGTGTTCGGCCTCGGCGAGGACGGACGGGTGCAGCCGAAGCTGCCCACCGCGCTGGTGCCGATGCTGTTCGGCACGCGCAAATCGATCACCTTGAACCTGCCCGATCGCCGCATCACATTGGAGCTGCCGACGCAGCGAAACGGCAACCTGCTGGTCGCCGATCAATCCCGCACCCAAGGCAACACCACCACGGTGCTGCTGAAGGCCGTGCAGGTAAAAGATGCACCGCTGCGTACCGACGCGCCACTCTATGCGCCTGCCGCACCAGCCGCGCCGACACTCAGCGCCGACGGCCAACACTGGATCGTCAGCGGCGATGGCAAGCTCCAGCTCTACGTCAACGGTCGACGCGCCAACTCGATCGACGGCCACGGCACACTGCCGCGCACCGGCGACCTCACCTGCGTCAGCGCCACCCGCGTGGATGCACATGGCCTGGAGTCACTGCATAGTCCGGCGACCTGCGTGGGCGACGTCGCCAGGGTCGCGGGCGACTGGCCGCGTCATTGGACTGCACCGGCCAGCGACCGCTATCGTGTCTGGGTGGACTATCGCAACGGGCATGGCCCGATCAGCACCGGCGTGACCGCCGCGGTGAAGATGCTGGCGATCCGCTGCGAGGGCCGCGAGTTGCAACGCGTACCGCTGGTGATGCCGCACAGCGTGGGCACGCAGCGGTCCACCTATGGCGAGTTCAGCGCGTCGGCACATGCAAGCTGCCGGTTCGCGCTTGAAGACGGCTTCAACATGAGTTACCTGCAGCACTTCGCGCATTACACCGGGGGTGCCGGCGGCATCGACGGTCCATTGAACAATGCCAGCATCGACGATCTGCTGATCGCGCCGCTGGCCAGGGGAACCACCACACCATGACTAGAAAACCCGAGCTGTCGTTCTGGCAGATATGGAACATGTGCTTCGGCTTTCTCGGCATCCAGTTCGGCTTCGCGCTGCAGAACGCCAACGTCAGCCGGATCTTCCAGACGCTGGGCGCCAATGTAAACGACATCCCGATCCTGTGGGTGGCGGCGCCGCTCACCGGGCTGATCGTGCAGCCGATCATCGGCCATTACTCCGACCGCACCTGGAACCGGTTCGGCCGACGCCGCCCCTACTTTCTGGGCGGCGCGATCCTGGCCGCCGTGGCGCTGCTGTTCATGCCCAACGCACCCGTGCTGTGGATGGCGGCCGGTGGACTGTGGTTGATGGACGCCTCGTTCAACGTGTCGATGGAACCATACCGCGCCTTCGTCGGCGACCAGCTGCCGCCGCAGCAGCGCCCACTGGGTTTTGCGATGCAGAGCGTGTTCATCGGCATCGGCGCAGTGATAGCCTCGGCCCTGCCGTGGATACTGACGCACCTGGGGGTTGCCAACACCGCGCCGGCCGGCGAAATTCCGGCAAGCGTGCGCTATGCCTTCTACGCCGGTGGCGCGGTGCTGCTGAGCACCATCGTGTGGACGGTGGCGACCACACGCGAGTACCCGCCCGAGCAGCTCAGGGATTTTCACGACGCCATCGAGACTCCCGAAATCACTGACACCTCGCGCGCCTGGATCCCCGGCGCGGTGCTGCTGGCCCTGGGTGCGGCCTGCGTCGTCTTCATCCAGCTATTGACCTTCAAGAGCGGCAAGAACGAGCTGTACCTGCTGGCGGCGCTGCTGATCGTGTCCGGCGGCCTGTTCGTGTGGCGCAGCTTCACCCGTGGCGGCGGCATGCTGGGCCAGATCATGGGCGACCTCTACGGCATGCCCGAAGCCATGCGCAAGCTGGCTTGGGTGCAGTTCTTCTCCTGGTTCGCGCTATACGCTTTCTGGATCTACACCACGCCGGCGGTGACTGCGGTGCAATTTCACAGTAGCGATCCGCAGTCGGCCGCCTACAACGCCGGTGCCAACTGGGTAGGCGTGCTGCTTGCCGTCTACAACGGCGTGACCGTGGCTGCCGCCGCGCTGATCCCGTGGATGGTGCGCGCCATGGGCATGCGCTGGACCCACTTGGTCAACGTCAGCATGGCCGGCTTGGGCCTGATCTCGATCGCCTACATCCACAACCCCGACTGGCTGATCGTGTCGATGGTCGGCGTTGGCTTCGGCTGGGCCTCGATTCTGTCTCTGCCCTACACGTTGCTGTCGGACAATCTACCGACCGCGAAGATGGGCATCTACATGGGCATCTTCAATTTTTTCATCGTGATTCCGCAGTTGCTGGCCGCTAGCGTGCTCGGCCTGCTCGTGAAGCATGTGTTCCATGGTCAGCCGGTGTACACGCTGGTCCTGGGCGGCGCCAGCCTGATCGTCGCCGGCCTGTTCACCTTGCGCGTGCGCGAGCCAGTAGCGGCGAGCTGACCCACGCCCACCCGCTGTCGCAGGAGCCCGCTCGCAGGTGATGTTTTGGCTCTGGTGCACGAGCTGAAAGATCAAACCAAACGCATCGCCCGCGAGCGGGATCCTCCCAGTTTCGAAACGCAGAAATCAGTCACGACACAAGGAAGCACGATGGGAAAGAACGTCGCCACAGGATTGATGCTGGCCCTTGCCGCCAGTGTTGCCCAAGCCACCACCACCCCGGTCTTCGTCGGCACCAACGCGCCGATGGCTTCCAACGCGATCTACTTCGTGCTGACCGACCGCTTCGTCAACGGCGATCCTTCCAACGACCAGCGCCACCAGGGTGGCGCCCACCCGACCTTCGACATCCCTGTACCCGGTGCGCCCAAGGGCGAGAGCGCCAACATCGGCTACCTCGGCGGCGACTTCAAGGGCGTGCTGGAAAACGCCGATTACATCCGCGACATGGGTTTCGGCGCGGTGTGGATCACCCCGATCGTGCAGAACC
>Ga0307375_10000063_pt1 | contig 148046 bp, 118 predicted proteins | sample TR1MG_FD_202531 | JGI IMG/M metagenome (GOLD analysis project Ga0307375, IMG submission 202531) | Soil microbial communities from Risofladan, Vaasa, Finland - TR-1 | ecosystem: Environmental > Terrestrial > Soil > Coastal area > Acid sulfate soil | place: Finland: Risofladan, Vaasa... | reverse complement strand
GCGCATCTTCGACCTTGTGCAGCAGGTCGCGCCTTCGCGTTCCACCATTCTTCTCCAGGGTGAAAGCGGTACCGGCAAGGAGTTGATCGCCAAGGCCATCCACATGAACTCGCCGCGCAAGGATCGGCCGTTCATCCCCGTCAACTCCGGTTCCATGCCCACCGATCTGCTTGAGTCCACCCTTTTCGGCCACGTCAAGGGAGCCTTCACCAGCGCCGTCTCCAGCAAGAAGGGACTCTTCGAAGTCGCCGATCGCGGCACCATCTTTCTCGATGAAATCGGCAACATGTCCATGGAGACCCAGGCCAAAATTCTGCGCGTCCTCCAGGACCGCAAATTCATGCACCTCGGTGGCGTGCAGGAAATCCAGGTGGATGTCCGTGTCATCGCCGCCACCAACGTTGATCTCCGTCATGCCGTCAAGGAAGGCCGCTTCCGCGAAGACCTCTTCTATCGTCTCAACGTCATCACCATTGACCTGCCGCCGCTGCGCAGCCGCAAGGAAGACATCCCCTTGCTCGCCGAGTTCTTCCTCCAGAAGTACTGCAAGGAGAATGAGCGGGCGCCTCTCTTCATGACGCCGGATGCGCTCCGCCCGCTTATGGACTACAACTGGCCCGGCAACGTTCGCGAGCTTGAAAACGTTATGGAACGCGCCGTCGTCCTCTCCTCCGGTACGTCCGTCACGGCGGATCTCCTGCCCGATAACCTCACCGGCCGGAACTCGTCGCTTCCCATGGTCAACCTCAACCCCAACGCCTCCCTCTTCGACATCGTTGAAGACTGCGAGCGGCGCATCATCATCGACATGCTGGAGCGCTCCGCTTGGAACCAGACGGATGCTGCGGAACGTTTCCACATTCCGCTCTCCACCCTCAATCAGAAAATCAAGCGCCTCAACATTGAGATCAAGAAGAAGGCAAACCGGGATTAGCGTTCGCAACTTGAACTAATAAAAAACAAGGTGGGGAGCCCCACCCTGGGTTTCGAAGGGAAGGACGTAACTACACTCTGTTTCATCCCTCCCCTTCTCGAAACTTGAAACCGGAAACTCAAAACTTCTTACTTCTTCACCGGCTTAAAGTTGAAATCCTGGTAGTCGAAGCTGAAGTCCGCCAGGTCTGATGTATGCACCATCTTCATCCGTTCAATCGTCCCATCCGGATTCAGGTCAAACGTCACGAACGCATCCGGAATCGTATTCTCCCGGAAGATCGCGTGGAACGTGTCGTACTGGAAGTGTTCCAGGTCCGCGATGCCGCCGCTCGTACGGGTCAGGTTCAGCACCAGCTTCCCGTTCTGCTCCGTGATCGTCGCCAACCCGTACCACGGGTCTTTGTACTCGCCCACGTATTTCTCCAGCGGCAGCGACGGCTTCGAGCTGGCGTTCCGAGCATCGAACACCTTCTTCTCCGCCGCATTCGCCCTCTCGATTTCATTCACCCGTTGCGCCTTGAACGCGTCAATCCAGTCGGTCGGCTTTAAATTGAAGTAATAGTCGAGGATGTGGTAATAAATTGCTGAAAAAGCGCCGCCTTCCTCCTGGTTCGTCAGCACCGCAATCCCCAGGTGTTCCGACGGAACCAGCACCACCGTTGAGACCATTCCCGTCAGTCCGCCCGTGTGCGAAACAATCTTTCGTCCCTCGTAATCGCGCACACCCCATCCCATCGCGTACCCGAGGAAGTTCGGCTTCGTCTGCTTCAGTGCCGGGAACGGATCGCGAATCGGAATATTGATATTCGGCGACCACTCTTCGTTGCTCCGCGCCGCCTTCCACAACACTTTTCCATTCGGAAGCGTTCCCTGGTTCAGTTGCACCATCATCCACTTTGCCAGGTCGTCCGCGTTCGACTTGATGCCTGCTGCCGGAGCCCACACTTCGTCTCTCGTCCACGCAATCGGCCGCAGTTCTCCCGCCAGCCTCCATCCTCTCGAATGCGGCACTGCGAAGTTCACTCCCGGCTTGAAGCCGTCCGAGGTGATTTCCGTCGTTGTCATCCCAATCGGCCCAAAGATGCGCTCTTTGATGAACTCCGACCACGGTTTCCCCGTCACCGCCGCAACGATCTGCCCCGCCACAATGAAGCACAGATTGTTGTATTGATACTTGCTCCGGAAGCCCGCGACTTCTTTTAAGTACTGCGCGGAATTCAATACTTCTGCACGGGTAAAATCCGTGTTCGGGTAGAACATCAAGTCTCCCGCGCCCAGCCCCAATCCTGTCCGGTGCGAGAGCAGATCGCGGATCGTCATCTCCCGCGTCACGTAAGGATCGGCCACCTTGAACGCTGGCAGGTATTTCGTCACCGGGTCGTCCCACTTGATCTTTCCTTCGTCCACCAGCATCCCCAGCGCCGCCACCGTAAACGCCTTCGTATTGGAGGCGATTCCGAACAGTGTCCTGTCATCCACCGGCGCCGGATCGCCCAGCTTTCGTACCCCATAGCCCTTTGCCAGGATGACCTTGCCGTCTTTCACAATCGCCACCGAGACTCCGGGAACGTCGAATGTTTTCATTGTGCGAGCCACCCACGCATCCATGTCGGGCGGTGGCGCCACCTGTGCAAAAACCGTGAAGGCAGTGGTGAACAGAATCAGCAGAACGAATATTGACCGGCAGCGCCGTAACATAATCTTTCTCCTTGGCCTCGGACTACAGGCTCCTGCGGGAGCGAATTTTGAAAGCGGATATTTGTATCATGCCGTCCGCCTGTCCCGCATCACCGCCCGTAATCGTCCGCCCGGCGCATTCTCTTCTGCCTGCGATTGCCAATGCGGGCGTGCCGTCTGATATAGTTCGAGTGATTGCCGCTGCGCACTCGCATCCGCGGTATCCGCGAGCAGCGCCCAGGGGACACTACCGGACTCCGACCGCATGCGACTGTTCTCGCCAATCGAGTGGGCCAAGGAAAGCGTAATGGCCGTGCAGGACTACTCCCTGCTCGCCTGGCGCTCCCTGACGAATCTTTTTCGCCATCCCCGTTACTGGACAGACATTCTCCAGCAGGCCGACCTTATCGGCGTCGGATCGCTTCCCATCGTCGTTCTCACCGGCTTTTTCACCGGCGCCGTGCTCGCCCTCCAGAGCGCCAATTCTCTGGCACGTTTCGGAGCGCTCTCCTTCACCGGACAACTCGTTTCCCTGTCGATGGTCCGCGAACTCGGCCCGGTGCTCACCGGACTCATGGTCGCCGGACGCAACGCCAGCGGCATGGCCAGCGAACTCGGTTCCATGAAGGTCACCGAGCAGATCGACGCCATGCGCGCGCTCGGCACCGATCCCAGCAAGAAGCTCGTCACCCCCCGCGTTGTTTCTTCCGTCGTCATGTTGTTCTTCCTCACCATCATCTCCGACCTTGTCGGACTCGCCGGCGGATCGATGGTCAGCACCCTCATGCTGCGCCTCGACCTCAACCAGTACTGGACCTCCGCCTGGCAGTCGCTTGCGTTTGAAGATGTATTCATGGGATTGATCAAGCCGGTCTTTTTCGGATTCATCATCGCTACCATCGGCTGCCACTATGGCCTGCGCGCCAAGGGCGGAACCCAGGGCGTCGGCCGTGCGACTACCCAGGCCGTCGTCGCCGCCAGCGTGATCATCCTCGTCGTCAATTTCTTCATCACGCGCTTCCTGATGGCCTTCTTCCCGATGCAATAGCCATGACTACGAGCCTCGCCAGTCCGCAACCCGGTACGCTCCCCGAGCCACCGCAGAAGACCGTCGTCTTCGAGGATGTCAGCATTGCGTACGACAATCGCCCGGTGCTGGACGGAGTCTCTTTCACGCTTGAGCGTGGCGAAACCAAGGCGCTTTTCGGCGTTGCCGGGTCGGGCAAGACCGTCATCCTCAAGCTTGCCCTCGGACTCATCAAGCCCGACAGTGGCCGCATCTTCGTCCTGGGCACGGAAGTCTCCGCCACCCGCGAGCGCAATCTTTTTGAGGTACGCCGCAAAATTGGAATGGTCTTCCAGGAAAGTGCGCTCTTCGATTCTCTTACCGTGGAAGGAAATGTCGGCTTCCGCCTCTTCGAGGAGCACTGCCCCATCGAAGAAATCCACGAGCGCGTCGTCGAGGCCCTGCGCTTCGTGGAACTCGAACACACTGTCGACCTTTTCCCCGCCGAACTCTCCGGCGGCATGAGGCGGCGCGTCGCCATTGCCCGCGCCATTATCACCAAGCCCGAAGTCCTCCTCTACGATTCGCCCACCGGCGGCCTCGACCCGGTCACTTCCACCACCATCATCGAGCTGCTGGTAAAGCAGCGCGATGTCTACAAAACCAGCGCCTTGCTCGTCACCCACCGGCTCCAGGACGCCTTCACCATGGCCGACCACCGTTTCGACCGCGAACTCAATCGCATGGTTCCCATCACAGGCGACGCCGCCAGCAACCTCCACACCCGCTTCCTGGTCCTGCGCGACGCAAAAAAAATCTTCGAAGGAACCGCCGCCGAACTCGTCTCCTCCAACGACGAGTACATCAAGGAATACCTGAGCTAACGGTCGATGCAAAACAGCCGGCCAGAACTCGTCACAGTCGTAGCCGCTTGGCAATCGCTTATAGCAGCGGTGTTTCTGTACTTCTGGCTCGCAGTCGCATTGTTGGGTTCATCAATCTTGCTTTCTGTGCTTCTTTCCACGGCATTCTGGGGCATCCCGCTGATCGTTTCTTTTCTGGCAGCGAAGGGACTGTGGCGTGGCACCAGCGCCGGATGGTGGATAGCAGTTGTTTTCGATCTGACCGGATTGGCCGTGGCAGTACGGAGCGTGATCTCCGACCACGTGAATTTTCAGAATGCGTTGGAATTTGCCTTATTCTTTGTTCCCCTACTGCTGCTCCCGCTTCCCGGCATTCGGCGATTTTGTGACGTCCCGCATAAGCCAACCAACCTGTTTTCATCCTGATAGAAGAGGCCCCAAAATGGCTGTCGCCGGGTGCCCCGCGTTCGCGCCCGTCTGTTGGGCGATAACGTGGGACTATCGCGCGGCTGCCCGCTCAGCCTCTTTTGCTTGAGTGGTATCGTTGCTGTTATTTCGGGAGTTGCCTCTAGCTAATAGCTGGCACCTGGTACCCGACACCTGCCTCACTTCCCAAACACCACCTTCGACTCTTCCCGTATCGTCCTCAGGTCCGCATCGTTTTCCGCCAGCATGTACCACACCAGCAGGTAGTGCCTGTAGCGCATTACAAACGCCGAGTTCGACAACCTGCGCACCAGCGGATCTTTTTCTTTCTCGAAGGAGATCGCCCCGCGCAATTCGATGAATGTCCTTCCGTCAATTTTTCCCACGTCGGCTTTCCTGATTCCCGGCATCTGCGATAGTCCTGCAAACAGGTTGGCGAACTCCGCCGCTCCCACTGCGTCCTTCGGATCGCTCGGAAACGGCAGCTCTGGCAGACACGACGTATCGAATGCTTGCACAATCACCATTGGATGCAGCAGGCTCACCAGTGTCTTTCGCGGATCGTTCACCCGTACCAGTACCTTCGAGCACGCATTCCAGAACTGATGCATCCTCAAATCGCCCGGCGTCCTGTCCTCTTCTCGTAGCAGCAGGTTGTCCAGCTCGCCGTTGCCCTTCTTGTCGGTCTGCCATCCCGCGGGAATCTCGTACGCGAACCCGATTCCCTTATTCTTATAGACATTCCCCTTGAGCGCCCCTGCATCCATCCGCGCGCTCGGTGGATCGGCCAGCTCCGCGTCCACCAGGTCGGTTGGCAGCGCCGGTCCATAGTAGGTCCGCGCTCCTTCTCCCGCCATCTCACCCGCCAGTGACGGCTCAAAGAACTCGATCTTCTCGATCGCCTTCGTCAGTACTTTCATGTAGTCGTCGTCCAGCGACCGCACCCGGATGATGACAACGTATCCCTTCATCGCCGTGAAGTACGCGTTCTCCGTGTACGGGTTCTGGAATGACGGCTCCACCGAGATCGCGTAGAACTTGTGCCCGCCCATCATTCGCGCTTTCGGTCCCCATACTGAGCGCTCCTGCTTCTTGCGCAGCAGTTCCACCACCTCGTGCGCTGCGGCCTTGCCGTCCACGTCCTGCGACTTGTGCGCCGTGATCGTCAAGTCCGTCGGTCGCCCTATATTCAGCATTTCCACTGACAGCAGCCTGTAATTACCGCTCTCTTCCAGCGATGCACCCAGCGGCGTCACCTTCGACGTTGGTGGAATATTGATGGCAAATCCGAAATACGCATTCGTATAGCGCGCCACCGACAGGTATCCGCTCTCCGGATACGCAACCCCGGCTCCAGCGCACAACCGGGTCTGCGCAGACAGCATCAGAAGAAATAACGCCAGGATTGTTCTTAATCTGGTCACGGCGTTCCAGTTTACTCGTATCACCCTTTCGGTAAGTGTACTTGCCTTATTCCCTGCGGCGACGCTTCGCGCCGTCAGGTACAATCTTTACGCTGGCGTTTTGCCGGTCGAGAATACATTCGGATGGCCCCCTTATTCGCAAACCTTGCATCATTTTTTGCGCTCCTTCAACCGCATCAGAACGCCCTGGTGCAGTTCATCAGGAAGCAGACCAACCCCACTTTTAAGGGGCTGTATCAGGTCAACGGATTCGATCTCTGTCTGCTGATCCCTTATTTCGTTGTTCTCGTCATTCTCGCCGGCTACGGCTTCCATCGTTATCAGCTCGTGTGGATGTACTACCGCAACAAGAAGAACAAGACGACTGGCCCCAAGTCGCAATTTTCCGAGCTTCCCGTCGTTACCATTCAGTTGCCCATCTTCAACGAGCAGTTCGTCATTGATCGCCTCGTCGACTCCATCTGCAAACTTGAATATCCCCAGGAAAAGCTCGATATCCAGGTACTCGACGACTCTACCGACGAGACTGTCGAAGTCGCCCGCGCCGTCGTCGAGCGCTATGCCGCGATGGGGCATCCCATTACCTACATCCATCGCACCGACCGCCACGGTTTCAAGGCCGGGGCTCTCGACCATGGACTCAAGGTCGCCCGTGGTGAATTCGTCGCTATCTTCGATGCCGATTTCACGCCTCCGGCTGACTGGCTCATGAAAGTTATTCACCACTTCGCCGAACCCGGCGTCGGCATGGTGCAAACGCGCTGGACGCATATCAATCGCAACTACTCGTTCCTCACCCAGGTCGAGGCCATCCTTCTCGACGGACACTTCGTCCTCGAGCACGGCGGCCGTTCGCGCGCCGGGGTCTTTTTTAACTTCAACGGAACCGCCGGCATGTGGCGCATCAAGGCCATTGAAGACGCCGGTGGATGGCAGCATGACACCCTCACCGAAGACACTGATCTCAGCTACCGCTGCCAGTTGAAGGGCTGGAAATTCCTCTACCTTCAGGATGTCGAGTGTCCCGCCGAGTTGCCCATCGAGATGACCGCCTTCAAAACCCAGCAGGTTCGCTGGGCCAAGGGACTCATCCAATGCGCCGTCAAGGACCTGCCGCGTATTTTCCGTTCGAAGGACATCGACCTCCGCGAAAAGATCGAAGCCTGGTACCACCTCACGGCCAATATCAGTTATCCGTTGATGATCCTGCTCTCCGTGCTGCTCCTGCCGGCCATGATCATCCGCTTCTACCAGGGCTGGTTCCAGATGCTTTACATCGACATGCCCTTGTTCCTGGCCTCCACGTTTTCCATTTCGAGTTTCTATCTCGTCTCGCAGAAAGAACTCTTCCCCGGCAAGTGGTACAAGAGCATCCTTTATCTGCCCTGCCTCATGGCGCTTGGCATTGGATTGACCATCACGAATTCAAAGGGCGTCATCGAGGCGCTCATCGGACACCAGACTGCTTTCGCTCGCACGCCGAAATACAGTGTCCAGTCGAAGGGCGAGAAATCCAAGGCGGCGAAGAAATATCGCAGGCGTCTCGGCATCGTTCCCTGGATTGAGCTTGCCGTCGGTTCCTACTTCGCGCTCACTGTCTGGTACGCCATGGTGAATGAGAATTACATTACGATTCCATTCCTCATTCTCTTTGTTTACGGCTACTGGTACACCGGCCTCATGTCGCTCCTCCAGGGACGCTTCGATGCCCTGCTGCGATTCCGTCACGAGGAAGGCGCCGAGGAACACATCAAGCCCTTCCCCGTCGGGGTTTAATATCAGGTGTTGGGTGCCAGGTACCAGGCGTTAGGTAAATCTTTGGGTTTGCTTGAGTGGAGTAGTTGCTGTTGTTTTGCTTGCCGCTTTTCGTCTAGTACCTGGTACCTAACACCTGGCACCTTTTTATGAGACTTATTCGCGCATTCATTGCTCTCATCGTCGGGACGCTCTTCACGCTGATCGTGATCGGCAACAGTCCTTATCATCCGGTTCGCGAACTCTTCACCGTCGTCGACATCAGCGCACCGCCCGCCAAGGTGTGGAACAATTTCGCGGCTTTTCAGACCTACCCGCAGTGGAATCCATTCATCACCAGTCTCAGCGGAGACCCTCGCCCCGGAGCCACTCTCAAGGTCCACATCGCGCCTCCGGGCGCCATGTCCTGGACATTCCATCCCACCGTCCTCACCTACGAACCCAACCACGAACTCACCTGGCTCGGACGCTTCCTCATCCCCGGTCTATTCGACGGCCAGCACACGTTCACCGTCGAACCCGACGGCACCGGCGGCGCGCGCTTCATCCAGCGCGAGCGCTTCACCGGCGTGCTCGTGCCTTTTATGTGGGATTCCCTGAAGATCCACACCGCTCAGGGCTTCAAGGACATGAACCAGGCTCTCAAGAAGCGCTGCGAACAACCCTGATCTCTTCGTACGTCCCGGGATACTTTTGGGGTACCCGTGATCTTTCAATACGTTGTTCCCACCAAGGCAATGGTCCATTCGTTCAGGCCCAGAGAAGCTGATGGTTGCGACTCAGGATCTATGCATTTTGCTTTTGTCGTTACAGTTGTCTTTGCCTGCCGCTTGCCGTTATCTTCCTCCATTTCAGCCCACTCTAACCTTCGCGCTTCTACCTTCGCCTCACTGTTCCTCATAATGGAGAACCGCATGAAGCTCGCATTCGTTTTCCTCGCCGCAGTCCTTATGGCGTCACCGCTTATCGCACAAACCCACAAGCCGGCAAAAATCACCATGGCACAAGCGAAGGCAAAGGCTCTGGCCAAACAACCCGGCGTCATCAAGAGTCAGGAACTTGAGAAGGAGCACGGCAAGCTCATCTACTCGTTCGACATTCAGGCCGCCTCTGGCATTCACGAGGTCAACATCGACGCCTATACCGGAGCCGTCGTTGCGGATTCCATCGAGTCTCCCGCCGACGAAGCTCGCGAAGCCGCTGCCGACAAAAAGAAGGCCGCATCGCAAACGAAGAAGAAGCCGCAGTAGTCCTCTGCAAATAATTTGGCCGCGCTCCCCGGCGCGGCCATCCTTCTCTCGAAACTCGAAACTCTCCCTACTTCTTTCCCGGCACCAGCACTGGAGCCTTGTCGTTCCACGGCGGAGTTTCTTTCTCCGCCACTGGCTTCCATGCGTTCACGTTCGGCGGAGCCGTAAAGTTCACTCCGAAATCCCAGACGTAGCTGTTGATCTGGTTCTGCCCCATCATCTCCACTACCGCGTATTCGCCCGGCTCCAGCGGTTTCAGTGGCTTCATCCGCACCCAGTCGCCCGAATATCTCTCCACCTTCGCCTGCACGTACTTCTGCTGCTCCGTCACCTTGCCGAAGATTGCGATCTTGATCGTCTGCACAATTCGCGCGTTCTTCTTCGACACCAGTTGCACCAGCCTGTATCTCTCCACCGGGTCCACCGGGGCATCATCCGAGTCTGCCGCCACGTTCAGATAGATCTCCGGCAGGTCCGTGTGCGATTGCACTTTCGCATGCGCTCCCGCCAGTTCAATCGCCTGCTTCGACCCCGTCGGGATGGGATTGATCACCGCCCGCAGAATATTTTTTCCCGTCTGCTTGTTCAGCTCTCCGCCGCTCTGTGCCAGCGGCGCCAGTTGCGGCTGATCTTTATAGTCGTCCAGCAGGAACACTCCGCCATCGCCCGGCAGACGCAGCCCTTGCGCCACAATCGGAGTATTCGCCAGCTCCTTTTCTTTTTCTTCCTTCTCCTCGTCCGCCAGTTGCTTCAGCTCCGGACTCACTGCCGGCCTCGCGTCTGCCTTGTTCCACGCCTCCGTCGCCTTCCAGTCCACCATCGAGTTCGGCACTTCTTCCCACTCGTTGCGTTCGCTGCTGAAGTACCGCACCCGCTCGCCCTTGATCTCGTACTGTGTGATTCCCTGGTACGAGCCGTCTTTCAGAATCAGCCGTTTTCCCACCACGCTCTGCGCGTGCATCGTCATTGGCATGGCCATCAGCAGCGCCAGCACTCCCAGCCAGCAGCTTCTCCACAACGCGTTTTTCATCCCATTTCTCATGTCCAGAAGATACCAAACTCCTGCAACCGTTTACTCTTCAGTTAGATGCAAACCCCGTCCACGTTGCACTGTTTCCCCGGAATCATTCCCGCGCCATCTCTTCCCATTTGCGACTTCGCCATTTCACAATCCGCCAACTCTTGCCGCCTGCCCGTTACCATGCCTTCACAACTTGTCGGATTTCTGTTTTCCGTCCATAATTGGTTGTGCACCCCTACCGAGCACAAAATTCCATTCACAATTTAAGTATGAGGAAGAGATGTCGGCAAAGTACATCTTTGTGACGGGCGGAGTCGTGTCTTCGCTGGGCAAGGGCCTGGCGGCGGCTTCCATTGGCTGTTTGCTGGAAAGCCGCGGCCTTAAAGTCAACCTGCAGAAGTTCGATCCCTACCTCAACGTCGATCCCGGAACCATGTCGCCCTTCCAGCACGGCGAGGTTTTCGTCACCGACGACGGCGCCGAGACCGATCTCGACCTCGGCCACTACGAGCGTTTCACCCACGCCCGTCTCACCCGCGACAACAACTGGACCACCGGCCGCATCTACGAGCAGATCATCGCCAAGGAGCGCCGTGGCGACTATCTCGGCAAGACCGTGCAGGTCATTCCGCACGTCACCAACGAGATCAAGGCCGCGATGAAGAAGGTCTCTTCCGATGTCGATGTCGTCATCGTCGAGATCGGCGGCACCATCGGCGACATTGAGTCCCTGCCATTCATCGAGGCCATTCGCCAGATGCGCCAGGAGCTCGGCCGCGACAACACGCTCTTTGTCCATGTCACTCTTGTCCCCTGGATCGCCACTGCCAGTGAGCTGAAGACCAAGCCCACGCAGCACTCCGTCAAGGAACTGCTCTCTGTCGGAATCCAGCCGGACATCCTTCTTTGCCGCACCGACCGCTTTCTTCCCAGGGAAATCAAGTCCAAGATCGCTCTCTTCTGCAACGTCGAGGAGCAGGCCGTCATCACCGCCAAGGATGTCGCCAGCATCTACGAGTGTCCGCTCGTCTTTTCCCAGGAAGGCGTCGACCGCCTCGTCCTGAAATATCTCCGCATCGACGCTCCCGAGGCTGACATGCGCAAGTGGGAAGACGTCGTCCACCGTGCCTACAATCCCAGGGATGAAGTCCTCATCGGCATTGTCGGCAAATATGTCGAGTACGAGGACAGCTACAAGTCGCTCAAGGAAGCCCTCGTCCACGCCGCGCTCTATTACAACCTCAAGCTTCGCGTCGAGTGGGTGGAAGCCGAAGGCCTCGAGACCGCCGATGACAGTTACCGGGCACAGCTCTCCGGCTTTGACGGCATCCTCGTTCCCGGAGGCTTCGGCAAGCGCGGCATCGCCGGCATGTTAAACGGCATCCGTTACGCCCGCGAAGAGAAGGTTCCCTACTTCGGCATCTGCCTTGGCATGCAGACCGCCTGTATCGAGTTCGCGCGCAACGTCTGCGGACTCCACGAGGCCAACTCCAGCGAGTTCGATCCCGCCACTCCGCACCGCATCATCTATAAACTCCGCGAACTGCGCGGTGTTGAGGAACTTGGCGGTACCATGCGTCTCGGCGCTTGGGAGTGCAAACTCGAACCCGGCTCCAACGCCGAGCGTGCTTATGGCAAAACCGAAATCAGTGAGCGCCACCGCCATCGTTACGAGTTCAACCGCGAATACGAAGCCCTGCTCACCGGCGCGGGACTGCGTATCACCGGCACCACTCCCGACGGCACCTACGTCGAAATCGTCGAACTCCCCGGCCACCCGTACTTCCTCGGATGCCAGTTCCACCCCGAGTTCAAGTCCAAACCGCTTGAGCCGCATCCGCTCTTCATGGCGTTCATCAAGGCCAGTTACGACAATCGCCAGAAGCGCCTCTCGTCTCACGGTGGAGAAAAAGAAGATCTCTTCCTCCGTCCCGAAAACGCCGGCAAACACTAGGGCAACTCATCGCACCTGTAGCGGCAGCCATCCTCGGCTGCCGTCTTTGCTTGCATGGGATCGGAACAATGCGGGTGCCCCATCCTGAGCGTAGCGAAGGGTGGGAATCGCGCAGTTCGTGCCCTACCCTTGTCGCGCGCGGTTCGCGACAGGGTGGGGGTTTTTGCTTTTTCTCGAAACTCGAAACCTGAAACGCGAAACTTTCCCTGCGACCTCCGCGTCCGTCGGTTGTTTTGCTTGCCGCTTGCGGCTTGCTGCTTGTTGCTTTAGCTTTATCCCGTGCCCTTTCAAATTCAATCCGTCACTGTTGGTGGACCCGAACTGTTTTTCATTGGCGGTCCTTGTGTCATTGAGAGCGAGGATCACGCTCTCATGATGGCCTCTGCCATCTCTTCCATCGCCCGCGAGATGAACGTGCCGTATATTTTCAAGGCCAGTTTCGACAAGGCCAACCGCACTTCTCTTCGCAGTTATCGCGGCCCCGGACTTACCGAAGGACTTCGCATCCTCCGCCGCATCTCCGAGACTGTCGGCGTCCCTGTCCTCACCGATGTCCACGAAGTCTCGCAGGTCGCACCCGCCTCGGAAGTCGTCGATGTCCTTCAGATTCCGGCCTTCCTCTGCCGCCAGACCGATCTTCTCGTTGCCGCCGGACGCTCCCGCTGCGCCGTCAACGTCAAGAAGGGACAGTTCGTCGCCCCCTCTGACATGCGTCACGCCGTCCTCAAGGTCCGCGAGAGCGGCAACCAGCGTGTCTTCCTCACCGAGCGCGGCTCTTCTTTTGGCTACAACAATCTCGTCGTCGACATGCGCTCCCTGGCCATCATGCGCGAGTTCGCGCCCGTTGTCTTTGACGCCACCCACTCCGTCCAGCTTCCCTCCGCCAGCGAACAGTCCGGCGGAGAACCACAGTTCATCCCCCTGCTCGCCCGCGCTGCCGTCGCCGCCGGTGTTGACGGCATCTTCATGGAAGTCCATGACGATCCGCCACATGCCAAGTCCGACGGTGCCAACGCTCTCGACCTCAAGCATCTCCGCGCCATTCTCACGCAGCTTTTGGCCGTGCACAAAGCCGCTCACTGACCGTATTCAGTTTTTGTTGGATTTGAACTTGGATCTGAAACTATGCGGATGCCCCATCCTGAGCGTAGCGAAGGGTGGGATAGGCAACTCTGTGTGTCTTCGTGCCCTACCCTTCTCGCACGCTGTTCGCGAGAGGGTGGGGCTTGTCGCTTGCACCTTGTAGCATTTCTCGCGACTCGTGACTATCGACTCACGACTACCGCCCCCACGCCATCCCAAAGAAAATCATATTCGAATCCACTCCCGGATTCCTCGGCGCCGTCTCCGCGTTCGACAGATGTTGGAACCGGTATCCAAAGCTGATCGACGACTTCTTCCCCGTAAAGACTTGAATGCCTCCGCCCCAATGGAACGTGAAGTTGAACTGCGACGAATTCGGCACCGGTACATCGTGTGTGAAGTACAACAGCCCGCCGCGTCCATCCACAAACGGTTGCCACTTGTGCCCACGACGGAAATTCAGTTGCAACCCCAGCGGGTTCACTCCTGCTGCGTACGTAAAACCGCCCTGCTGCGACCCCGCCGGCTTTCCGTTCTTGTCGACGTAATATTCCGTTCGCTGATGGATGATCGCCAACGGCACGATTTCGCCCACGTACTTCAGCGCCATGTGCTTCGACGTCAGCAGGACCCACGAGAACTGTCCTTCCAGATCGAACAGTCTCCGCCCCGTTGTCTGCCCGATCAGGTTCGGCGAATTCGGCGAAAACTGCGCCGTAAACCCATATTCCTTCGACCACTGTTTCAGTTGCGCCGCATCGTTTCCCTGCCCGAACGCATACCCGCCAAACCCCAGCAGTAGACACAGCACTGCAACGCCCCGAATCCGCTTCAATCCATTCCTCCGCTAAGTCAGATTTCCTATCCTACGATACGCACCCGCCAGCAGGCCACGTTCCTTTCGCCGTCGTGCCCTACCCTTCTCGCACGCCGTTCGCGAGAGGGTGGGGTCTTCGCCTTTTCTCGAAACTCGAAACTTGAAACTCGAAACTAGTATCTGGCCCCTATCCCCTGCACCAGCAAAACCACCCCGATCACTGCAAGTCCCACGTGAAGCCACGTCAGGAAACGCCGCGCGTCCATGCGGTGATTGATCCCTCGTCCCACGAAGATTGCCACCAGGATCCCCGGCAGGGACAGCAGGTAATATCGCGTGACCGCCGGCGTCATCAGGCCCGTAATCCAGTAGCCGACCACGACCATCAGGCTCGCCGGTAGAAAATATCCCTGCAATGTTGCCCGGAAGTGCTGCGGAGACCAGTGCCGTAGCGAACCGTAAATCACCAGCGGCGGCCCGTTCATGCTGTACGCGCCTCCCAGCACTCCCGCGCTGAACCCGAATATCCACGCCAGCCGATCGTTCTTGAGTTCGTGACGATTGCGGTTCGCCAGCAAATAGGCCGCAAAGGTCAGGATGACAACTCCCAAAATCCCTTTGACCACAGGCTCCGCTACGGTCTTCAACAGCAGCAGTCCCAGCGGTATTCCGAACAGCGTCGAGAACACCAGCCATCCCGCACTGCGCGCGTGAATCTTGTTCCAGTCCTGCACCACCACAATCAGCGCCACCGTAACCGACACCAGTGCGGCGACGGGCACGGCAACCTGTACGGGTATCACCAGCGCGAGCAGCGGCACGGCGAATAGAGCTTCGCCAAACCCGAACGTCGATCGCACAAGCGTCGCAAAGAAAAGTACGGAAGAAACCTGGAGCGCCCTCACATCCACAGCCATTCCTCAGTCTCCCATACTTTTCTTCGTGCCCTACCCTTCTCGCGTGCCGTTCGCGAGAGGGTGGGGTCTTCGCTTTTTCTCGAAACTCGAAACTTGAAACTCGAAACTTCCTTCGAGGCGTCCCAACTAGTTCTTCTGCGCCATCAATCTCTCCCGCACTCCCTCATCCGTCGCCATGTCGATGCACGTCCACGCCATTGCCAGCGCGCCATCGATCAGCGCCTTATCCGCGTCTTCCGTGATGCAGTGCGCGGTGAATTCCGGTTGGTGATTCACGGCGGGCAACGATTTGATGCCGATCATCGGATGGATCGACGGCATCGCCCGCGAGACGTTACCCATGTCGGTCGAGCCCGTCGGCCGCGTGTTCCACTCTCCCAGGTCGGGGAACGGCCGCCCCAGCGCCTCGGAATTCCTGCGGTAGAAATCCGCCATCGCCGCGTCGTGATTCATCTCGGCATATGGCTTGTCGCCGCCGCTGATTTCGATCTTCGCGCCCGTCGCCAATCCTCCCGCCTCGAAGCAGCGGTGAACTTTCGGCTGCAACTCTGCAAGTTGATCCAGCGTCTCCGAGCGCACGATGTACCTGGCCGAAGTGTGCGCCGGAACCACGTTTGGAGCCACGCCTCCATTCGTCACGATCCCATGGATGCGGTCTGATGAGCGGATATGCTGGCGCAGCAACCCTATCGCCGTCTGCGCCACCGTCAGCGCGTCTGCCGCATTCACGCCCAGCTCCGGAAACGCCGAGGCGTGCGATTCTTTCCCCGTGCAATGCACGTCGAACATCGACGCGGCGATCATCTTCGCCCGCAGCAGGTCAAACGGCGCCGGATGCACCATCATCGCCGCGTGAATGCCGTCAAACGCGCCACGTTCCAGCATCAGAATCTTTCCGCCGGCGTTGCCCACTTCTTCCGCCGGTGTGCCGATCACCGTGACCGTCAGCCCGACCTCATCCGCCACCTTGGCCGCCGCCAGCGCGGCGCCCACCGCCGACGCGGCAATAATGTTGTGTCCGCACGCATGGCCAATGCCCGGCAGGCAGTCGTACTCGGCGCAGATCGCCACGTGCAGCGGCCCCGACCCGGCCCTCGCGCGAAACGCCGTCGGCAGATTGCAAATCCCCTTCTCCACCTTGAACCCTGCCTCATCCAGCAACTCGCACAACCACGTCGACGCCTTCTCTTCCTCAAACGCCAGCTCTGGATGTGCGTGAATGCGATGGCTCAGTTCGATCATCCCATCGCGAGCGGAGTCGAAGCGCTCCCGCGCCCCGGTTTTTGCGTCCATAAATTGACTCCCCACCTTTGACATTTCGTCCGAAGAAGATACCACGCCGACCGAGCCCGGGTGGACCATCCCAGATAGCTGAGTACCTTCTAACACCCAGTACCTAGCACCCAGTACCTCCTCCCTGCTACCATCTCTCCGTCCATGAACTCCACTGGTGAAAACGTTGTTCGCATTGAAGCCGAGGCGCTCCGTCGTCTTGCCGACCGCATTGCCGGTCCCATGGCCTCCGATTTCCATCGCGCCCTCGATCTTCTCTTCTCCTGTGCCGGACGCGTCGTCGTCACCGGCATGGGCAAGAGCGGCCTCATCGCGCGCAAAATCGCCGCCACTCTCAGCTCCACCGGAACCCCGGCTCTCTATCTTCATCCCGCCGAGGCGCTTCACGGGGACCTCGGCATGATCGCCCGTGGCGACGTCGTCCTCGCCCTCTCTTCCAGCGGAGAAACCGCCGAAATCCTCGAACTCCTTCCAACCGTCAAGCGTCTCGGCGTTCCGCTCATCACTTTCTCTGGTGACCAGCTCTACCCGCCCAACGGCCATGCCTCCTCGCTCGCCCAGGCCGCCGACGTCGCGCTAGACTGCTCCATCGCCAAGGAAGCCTGTTCTCTCGGACTCGCCCCCACCGCCTCCACCACCACCATGCTTGCCCTCGGTGACGCCCTCGCCGTTGCGCTCAGCGAGCGTCGCGGCTTTCGCGAAGAAGATTTCGCCAATCTTCATCCCGGCGGCAAGCTCGGCAAAAAACTTTCGCGTGTCTCCGCCTTCATGCACACCGGCGACGCCGTTCCTCGCGTCTCTCTGCAAACCCGCATGTTGGATGTCATCTATGAAATGTCGCGCAAGGGACTTGGCATTACTACTGTCGTCGAAGATGACGCGCTCGTCGGCATCATCAGCGACGGCGACCTCCGGCGCCTCCTTGAGCACCGCGGCAAGGACATCCTCGATCTCTCCGCCGGCGAATGCATGACGCCCAATCCGCGCACCATCACTCCCGACGCCTTCGCCGCCCAGGCCCTCGACCTCATGGAGCAGAAGAAAATCACCTCGCTCGCCGTCGTCTCCAGCGGCAACCGCCTCGAAGGCATCATCCACCTCCACGACCTCTGGGGCACCGAAATGGTCTAATCCCGCCTCTCTCTCGTGCCCTACCCTTGTCGCGTGTTGTTCGCGACAGGGTGGGGTAGTTGCCGTTGCTTGTCGCTTGCCGCTTCTCTCCACTGGCTGAATGCTGACTGCTTCTTTATAATGTCCTCACACTTGTGGAGGAGTTCCCATGTACCACTACGATCCCAACACCGCGCTCGACGAACTCAAGGAAGAGGCCATTCTTCCCAACCCAGTCCACTTGCGCGACATGATGCTCCGCGCCCATCTTGACGCCGATCATTCGCTCGAACTCAATCGTCTCTTCGTCGAATACCAGCGGCAATTTGGCGAGCTCCAGCGCATCGGACGCGAACTCCTCACCCGCCTCGCCTGATCTTTTCTTACGCGCAAAATAAAAGAGCGGGAGCCTCAGCCCCCGCTCGATTACCTTCTATCTATTTTCTTACTGAATCTTATCCAGCAACTGTTGGTCCACGGTCACAATCGACTGCGGCAGTGGCGAGTAGTGCAGTCCATTCGAGAAGCTCTGTCCGTCCGTGATGATGTACGAGACGAACTTCTTCACCATCGCGCCCTTTGCCGGGTCTTTGAACTGCGTCGGCACCAGCAGGAACGTCATGCCCGAAATCGGGTACGCCGTTTTGGCTGTCGCCGGAGGATCCACGATCGGCGTCCGCACGTCCTTCGCCAGCAGGTCCTTCCCTGCGTCGATTGCCGCTGAAGCCGACTCCGCGCTCGGCAGAATCCACTGGCCGGCCTTGTTCTCCATCGCCGCCACCGGCAGATTATTCTCCGTCGCGTAGTTCAGTTCCACGTAGCCGATTCCGCCCGGCGTCTGTTTCACGATTCCCGTCACGCCTTCGCTACCCTTGCCGCCCAGTCCAACCGGCCATTCCACGCTGATGTTCGCGCCCACCTTCTGCTTCCACTCCGGGCTCACCGTCGCCAGATAGGTCGTAAAAATGTTCGTCGTACCGCTACCGTCCGAACGGTGCGCCACCACGATCGGATCGTTCGGCAGCTTCACGCCCGGGTTCGCCTTCGTGATGAGCGGATCGTGCCATGTCTTCACCGTGCCCAGGTAGATGCCCGCCAGCGCCGCCGCCGTCAGCCGCAGCGGTTTCTTCAGTTCCGGCAGGTTATAGGTGATGCACACCGGCCCAGCGCTCTCCGGAATCTGCACCATTGCCGGCATCTCCTTCAGCTTGTCGTCGCTCAACGCCGCGTCGCTCGCGCCAAAGTCCACCAGCCCCTTCTTCAGTTGCTGGATGCCGCCGCCGCTGCCGATCGACTGGTAGTTGATCTGCACGCCCTGGTTCGTCTCCTGGAACTGCTCAATCCATTTCGTCATGATCGGGTAAACGAACGTGCTGCCCGCACCCGTGATGTGGTTGCTCTCCGAAGCCGTCGGCTTCGACGAATTGGAATTGCAACTGACGGCGAACGTCAGCGCGCCCACCAGCGCCGCCGCTGCAAGCATAGAAAGAATCTTTTTCATCGGGGAAATTCCTCGTTACCGTCCATCCCGGACGGCGTAGTGTGTGATCAGCCCTTCAGCCTCACTCTACATGCAACCTTTGAATTCTGAACCACCCCGCCCCCTGAATTTACAGACGTTTAACACGTCGCGCCTCATTTGTGGCCAAAATGGGCCTCTTCGTCACACTCCGCATTCACCCCGCGCCTTTCCAACTCTTCTTCTCTCTACTTTCCTCCGCGACCTCTGCGTTCCGCCTTTGCTTTTACCTTCAGGCTCTTCTTCCTCTTTTTCCCTTCGTGTTCGTTCGTGCCCTTCGTCGCTGTCTTCTTCTTCCCGAAGAACGCATGCCGATGCGTTCGCATATCCACTCTCAGTCCGACGAACTGCACGCCCTCCGACTGCAACCGAATCCTCTGTTCGAACCCGTGTTCCCCTGTCAGCAGAATCTTTCCTTCCGCGCCCACCACTCTCTGCCACGGGACGTCGATGTGCCCCGCATGCAACGCCCATGCCACCTGTCGCGCCGCTCCCGGAAACCCCGACGCATACGCCACGTCACCATACGTCGCGACCTTGCCCCGTGGAATCTTCCTCACCTGTGTCAGCATCTTCCGAAACATGCTATCCATTAGTCTTCCCCATTGGATTTTTAGGAGCGCCTCTGCGCCGCCATTCCTTCCGCCAGCGTCCCTGTCTTTTCCACGAACTCCCTCAGATCCTCCGGTCGCACTCTTTTTCCCCTCCTGTACACAACGATTTCATCGCCGTTCGCCTCCAACGCCCACTGCGGCTCTGCAATCCCCATGAAGTACTCCTGCATACCTGGATGCATGAATGCCTTTGCGTCGTCCGGCGCCACCGAGTGCACCATGTATCGGTGTTCGAAGTCTGCGTTCTCCGGAAACTTCAGCCGCTCGCTGCTCATCGACCTCATAAACGCGTCGCCGAAGTGCGCGGGGCGTATTTCGAACGGCGGCAAATTCATCCCTGTTTTGCGGAAGATCACTACTGTCTGCGAGATGTGCGTCTTGCCTTGTTGAAACCCGTAGTCCACCAACACGCACTGGAACTTTCCCCAGGTTCCCGTCACTGCATCTTCTATTCGCCCGCGATGACCGAACAGCGGCACATCGGCCTTCACCATCTCGTCATCCGTCTCCACCTGCATGAATCCCATCTCTTGCCCCGCGCGCAACATTTCATCCTTCCGGGCCTGCGCTCGCATATATGCAATGAAGAGTACGATGACCACTACTCCGCCCGCCGCTGCCATCACCACATACGGGTTATCGAACGTCAGCTTGAAATCTCCCGCCAGCATCCACGCCGCGATGAAGAACATTTTCACCATTGCCACTCTCCTTCCTTACGAATCGCCAAGGATTCTCGCGTCTCCCCTACATCCATTCAAGTGAATTCTCCCGTTTCTGCCTTTGTCTTCGCCGGGTGCCCCATTCAAGCCGCTTTTGCTTGAGTGGGGTAGTTGCTCTTGTTTTTGTTCTTGCCGTTGCTTGCCGCTTGCCACTTCCACCTACTTCTCGACTGACTGAATGCTGAGTGCTGACTGCTGAATGCCATCTTTTCCTGCTCCAGCCCTTCTCGCCGCCCGCGACTCGTGACTCGCGACTCTTGCTACAATGAACAATTCCCGCCTGCATCGTTTTTTATTCTCTCGCCGGCGGACATTTAGGAAATCATGCATCGTTGGTCGCAGCTCTTTATTCCCACTCTTCGTGAAGCTCCCGCGGACGCCGAAGTCGCCAGCCACAAGTTCCTTGTCCGCGCCGGATACATCCGCCAGCTCGGCGCCGGCATCTACTCCTATCTCTTCCTCGCCAACCGCTCCATCAAGCGGATCGAGCAGATTGTTCGCGAAGAGATGGACAAGATCGCCCAGGAGTTCTACCTCCCTGCCATTCATCCGCGCGAAATCTGGGAAGCTTCCGGCCGCTGGTCCGTCATGGGCGATAACATGTTCCGCCTCAAGGATCGCAAGGGCGCCGATCTCTGCCTCGGCATGACGGAAGAAGAGATCATGACCGAGATCGCCCGCAAGGAGCTACGCAGCTACAAGCAGCTTCCGCAAATCTGGTACCAGATCCAGTCCAAGTTCCGTGACGAGCCGCGCCCCAAGTCCGGCCTGCTTCGCGTCCGTCAATTCACCATGAAGGATGCCTACTCGTTCGACATCGACGCCGCCGGACTCGACCTCAGTTACCAGAAGCACTACGACACCTATTGCCGCATCTTCGACCGCTGCGGTCTTCACTACGTCGCCGTTGAAGCCCACTCCGGCTCCATGGGCGGCTCGCAGTCGCACGAGTTCATGGTCTACACCGACGCTGGCGAAGACCTCGTCGCCTCCTGCCCTTCTTGCCACTATGCCGCCAATCTTGAGAAGGCCACCTCGCGCCTCGCGCCCGTCCAGGACCTCGCGCCCGCCGGCGACGGCCAGCCCGAACTCATCTCCACCCCCGGCAAGGGCGCCATCGCGGACATCGTCGCCTTCCTTCAAATCTCGGCCACGCAGGACATTAAGTGCGTCGCCTACATCGCACAGAAAACCGCCGCTGACGGCAAGATCCTGCACCAGCCCGTCATCGCCTTCCTGCGCGGCGATCACACTGTCAACGAGACCAAGCTCCTCGCCATCCTCGGCGGCAATGAACTTCGCACCATGCAGGCCGAGGAACTCGAAAAATACTTCAACGGCCCCGCCGGATTCCTCGGTCCCGTTGGCGTCGATCCTCGCCCCAAGGAAAAGCTTGGCGACTGGTCCGAGCCTGCCAATTCGCGCAGCGCTTTCGTCATTCTTGACGCCGCTCTCGAAAACCGGAAGAACCTGATCTGCGGAGCCAATAAACTTGACTACCACTATCGTAATGTGACGCCGGGACGCGACTTTCACTACACTGTCGCCGCTGACATTCGCAACGTGGTCGAGGGTGAAGGTTGTCCCAATTGCGGTACGGCGCTCAAACTTGGCAAGGCCGTCGAGATCGGACACATCTTCAAGCTCGGATACAAGTATTCGAAATCCATGGGCGCCACCGTCCTCGACAAGGACGGCAAGGAAGTCACGCCCATCATGGGCAGCTACGGCATCGGCATTGAGCGTATCCTTACGTCGTGCATTGAGCAGAACCACGATGACAACGGATTCTGGCTCACGCCTGCCATCGCGCCCTTCCAAGTCGTCGTCGTTCCCACCAACGTGGCCGACGCGAAGCTTTCCGCCGCCGGGCTTGAGATCGCAACTGCTCTTGAGGCCGCTGGTTATGACGTTATACTTGACGACCGTGACGAGCGCCCTGGCGTCAAGTTCAAGGATGCGGACTTGGTTGGAATTCCGTTCCGCGTCAATGTTGGCAAGAAGTTGGTCGAAGGCAAGGTCGAGGTCGTTCGCCGTTCCACTCGCGAGACGCTCGAAGTGGCCGTCGCCGATGTCCCTTCGGTCGTCGCGAAGCTCATCGCCGCCGGCGTCTAATATATGTGAGCAAGCCGGGTGGCCCATGCAAGCCTCTTTTGCTTGCGTGGGATCTGAGTGAGGCACATTCCGGCGGCTTTGCTTTTGTCTTTAGCCAGTGACTAATAGCTGACAGCTAGCAGCTTCCTCAGGACACATTTATGAAACAGCTTCGTTCCATCATTACGCTATTGATCCTTGCCGCCGCCGTCTATGTCGGCTTTCAAGTCGTGCCCGTCTACTACAACAACTTCGCCTATCAGGATTTTGTCGATAACCAGGTGCGCATTGACTGTTACACCAATCGTTCGGCAGACGAAGTCGCCACGACTATGTTGAAGAAAGCCAACAACATGGGCATTCCGCTGACTCCTGAGGACATCAAGGTGACCCGCGGCGCCGCCTCGCTTTCCGTGTCCATCAAGTACGCTGTCCACATCGATCTGCCGTTCCATCCCATCGACCTGACGTTCAATCCCGCCGCCACCGAAAACCGCATGTAGCGCGCCTTTGCCATGGTTCGTGCGCCGGGTGCCCCATCCAGGCCGGGTGCCCCGCGTTCGCGCCCCGCTGTTGGGCGATAACGTGGGGTAGTTGCCTTTGCTTTTGCCTCGGCTTTAGCAGCTTAGTAGCTCAGCAGCTCAACCGCTTGCCGCTTCCTCCTTTCCTTCTTACAATAGGACCTACTGCTCTGGCCGATTGCAGCGGAGTACGCGCCGCCACTCGTTTCCTGTCCCTGCTGTCCGGTGCCGGTACTTTCGGCACGGAGCGCCGGGGCTCTCGCAAACGTAACAACATGGAACACAACGTCCAATGGACAGGCGGCATTTCTAAATAGTTCACGTGGCCATCAAAGTCAGAATCCCGAACTCTAAGCGTTCCAGCAGGTCCAGGGGAGGGCGCGATCCCGTCATCCGTGCCGCTATCGCTGCCTTCATCCTCTGTTCCACGGTCTTCTTCGCGGTCTTTTCCTACTACTACGTCCGCTACGACCGCATCATAGACCGTCGTATGAGCGGCCAGATCTTCAACACCTCCGCGCAGATCTACGCCCGCCCGCAGGTCGTCCACATCGGCGATCAGATCACCCCCGAGGACATCGCTACCCTCTTGCGCCGCGCCGGCTACGTCGAACAGGGCAAAGCCCCCGACTCCTCCATGGGCTTCTTCCGCATGTTGCCCAACGGCATTGAAATCCAGCCCGGCCCCGAGTCTTTCCATAGCGCCGAGGGCGCCATCATTCGAGATAACGCCCAGGGCGACATACAGACCATCGTCGCCGCCGGCTCCAGCGCCCCTCTCGATGGCTACGCGCTCGAACCCGAACTCGTCACCGCCCTCTCCGAGGGCCAGCGCCGCACCAAGCGTCAGCTCGTAACTTTCGCCGACTTGCCCAAGGTCCTCGTCAACGCCGTTACTGCCATCGAGGATCGCCGTTTCTTCACCCACTCCGGCATCAACTATTACCGTTTTGTCGAAGCCGCGCTCATCGATCTCCGTGAAGGCCGCAAGGGGCAGGGCGCTTCCACCATCACCATGCAGGTCTCCCGCGCCTTCTTCCTTTCGCCGCAGAAGACCATCCGCCGCAAGGCCATTGAGATGCTCATTGCCATCCAGCTTGAGCAAAAATTCTCCAAGGAACAGATTTTCGAGCTCTACGCCAACCAGGTGCCCATGGGCCAGCGCGGCTCTTTCGCCATCACCGGTTTTGGCGAAGCCGCGCGTGCTTACTTCAACAAGGACGTCAAGAACCTCACTCTGCCCGAGGCTGCGCTCCTCGCCGGACTCATCCAGCGTCCCAGCTATCTCTCGCCCTATCGCCATCCTGACCGCGCTCTTGATCGCCGCAATCTCGTCATCGACTCCATGGTTGACACCGGCGCCATTTCTCGCGACGAAGCCGAGAAGGCCAAGGCCGCTCCGCTCAATCTCGCGCCGCTCAACGTCGAAGCCAGTGATGCGCCCTATTTCGTCGATCTCGTCAAGGACACTCTCTCCAATCAGTACAAGGAGAGCGATCTCAACGAGAACGCTTATCGCATCTACACCACGCTCGACCCGCAGCTTCAGGAAGCTGCCGCCCAGGCCGTCGACATCGGCATGAAGAATGTCGATGCGCAGGTGCAACGTCAGCGCCTCCGCCGCCGCAAGGTCGGCACCGGACGCAACGCGAAGTACGAAAACATCGAGCTTCCCGGTCCCACGCCTCAGGTTGCCCTTGTCGCCATCGATCCTCACACTGGCGAAGTCCTCGCCCTTGTCGGTGGACGCAATTACGGCTTCAGCCAGCTCGATCACGCCATCGCGCAGCGTCCCACCGGGTCCATCTTCAAGCCCTTTGTCTATGCCACCGGCATGGACACCGGCATCGATCCCGATACGCCTCCCGGACAGGCCATCACTCCCGTCAGCTACCTCACCGACGAGCCCACCGTCTTTACCTTTGACAACGGCAAGACCTACGAGCCGCACAATTACAAAAACGAGTACCACGGCCAGGTCACGGCCGCCTACGCGCTCAAGGAGTCCCTCAACAACGCCACCGTTTCTTTCGCTCAAATGGTCGGCTTGGATAAGGTTGCCGCCCTGGCCCGCGCCGCCGGAATCACGTCTGTACAGCCCACGCCCGCCATGGCGCTCGGCTCTTATGACGCCAGTCCTCTTGAGATGGCCGGTGCCTACACCGTTTTCGCCAATCAGGGTGTCCATCTCGACCCCATCATGATCGACTCCGTCCGCACTCCGCAGGGCGATGTCGTTGCCAACTTCCACAACACCGCCAAGCCCGTCCTCGATCCTCGTATTGCTTATGTCATGACGCGCATGATGCAGGGTGTCATCAACAGCGGCACCGGCTATGCAGTCCGCCAACGTGGATTCATGCTTCCCGCCGCCGGTAAAACCGGCACTTCCCACGACGGCTGGTTCGCCGGATACACCAGCAATCTTCTCTGCATTGTCTGGGTCGGCTACGACGACTACAGCGATCTCAATCTTCCCGGAGCCACCACCGCCGCTCCCATCTGGGCTGAATTCATGAAGCGCGCCACTGCGCTTCCCCAGTACCACAACGCCACTGACTTCCCGCAACCTGCGGGCGTCGTCGATGTCGAGCTCGACAAGACCACCAACCTCCTCGCCGACGCCTCCTGTCCCGACGATTACGACATGGCCTTCATCGCCGGCACCGAGCCCACCGCCACCTGCGACGGCGCGCAGTCGCACGGCTTCTTCCAGAAGCTCTTTTCCATCGGACGCGCGTCTCAGCCCCCGGCCCAACAGCCGCCCCAGTCAACACCTTCCGGCCAGTTCCCGGTGCGGATCCCTGTTCCCGAGCCGCAGGCCCAGCAACAGCCGCAGCCGGCTCAACCGGTCGAAAAGAAAGGCTTTTGGGGAAAATTCTTCGGCGCGTTCAAAGGTGACAGCGACAATAAGAAAGATCAGCAAAAAGGGAACAATCTGCCGCCAAAGTAGGTCTAATATCTCATTGAGTAATCTTGAGCCGTCGCTCGATGGAGGGTGGAGTTCATCCGTCGCCTGCTCACGGACGTTGCGCGTGCCTTCGTCGATCCTGCCGCGAGCATTTGGTTCGGGTTCCGTCTGTGCGCTGGCTCTGTATCATGCCTTGGTCGCCGCATGCGTCCGGGGTTCAGCAAGGGGGGTTTATGATTCGCCGCACCGCCTTGACTTGCTTGACTGTTTTTTCCCTTTTAGCTCTCGCTCTCGCGCAGCAACCGGCGCATCCCACCGAAGCTCTCAATTCGAAGCTTCAGCATCCGCAGACTGAAAAGAGTCCGTCCGATCTTCAGGGGATTCCCAACCTGCCTCTCCCTGTAGCTCTTCCGCCGCTTCCGCCGCTCACCGTTCCTCTTTCTTCGCTCACCGACGAGGAACTTGACCATCGCGCCGAGCAGTTGCGCATGCGCAAGAACTACCTCTCCGCGCTTGACTGTTACGAGATCATCCTCAAGCGCAAACCCACTGCCGCCATTTACAACAAGACGGGAATGACCTACATCGCTCTGATGGAGCCCGGCAAGGCCGAGAAATATCTCAAGAAGGCCATTAAGCTCAACAAAACTTTCTCCGAAGCTCACAACAATCTCGGCGTCACTTATTACATGCGCCGTAAATTCCGTCCGGCCGTCAAGGAGTACCGCAAGGCCATCAAGCTCAACCCTGAAAATGCCTCCTTCCACAGTAATCTCGGAACGGCTTACGTCGAAAAGAAGGAGTACCATAAAGGGTTGGCTGAGTATCAAACGGCCTTCCAGTTGGACCCGGAGATCTTTGATCGCACATCGCAGTCCGGAATCTCCGCCCGCATGTCGTCACCTGCGGACCGTGCCCGGTTCTGCTACATGATGGCCAAGCTCTATGCCAGCAATGGCGATTTCAACCGGGCGCTCACCAGTCTGCGCCGCGCCATGGAAGATGGCTATAAGGACATCGACAAGGTCTACACGGACGCCGAGTTTGCCAAGTTGCGCGAGGACGCCCGTTTCACCGAATTGATGAAGTCGCCGCCCAAGGCCATCCCGCAATAACCGGGTGCCCTATGCAAGATGTGGACGTTTGCCGCTTTGCGAACGTCTGATGTTGCTTTTGCTAATGGCTTACAGCTTGAAGCTGTTCTTTTGGCTCAGCAGCTTAGCCGCTCAGTAGCTCAGTAGCTTTTTATCAAGGACTTGTTTTGCGTCTTCGTATTTTGCTTTTTCTCTGTTGCGCCATCGTCACCGCCTCGTCTCTGGCGTTCAGTACTTCTTCGCCTTGGCAGGCTTCTCAGTCCACGCGCCCTGAGTCTTCCTTGACTGCCCAGGAACTCGAAGCCCGTGCCGACGCCTTCCGTTCGCAGAAGGAATATGCCGACGCGCTTGCCTGGTATGAGAAGGCCGCCCGTAAGACCCCGAAGAACGCCACTCTCTGGAACAAGATGGGCATGTCCGCTCTCCAGCTTGGGCGCTACGATCTCGCCCGCATCTACTTCCAGCAGGCCATCAAGCGCAACCGCCATTACGCTGAAGCCGTCAACAATCTCGGCGTCACCTACTACCTCCACAAGGATTACCGTCGCGCCATTTCTTACTACCGCAAAGCCGTCAAAATCCGCGACTCCGCCTCTTTCCATGCCAATCTCGGGGCGGCTTACTTCGACGAGAAGGATTTCAAACTCGCCACCTCTGAGTATCTGCGCGCGCTCCAGTTGGACCCTGAGGTCCTCGAACGCACCTCCGTCACTGGTATCTCCGCCAGCGTTGCCCGCCGTCAGGATATCGCCCAATACGCCTTCATGCTTGCTCGCCTCTACGCCCGCGTCGGCGACGTCGATCACTCCATCGCCCAACTCCGCCGCGCCATGGAAAACGGTTATACCGACTTCAGTGATGTCTACACCCACGCCGACTTCGCCGCCGTGCGCAACGATCCCCGCTTCACCGCCCTCATGAACTCCAAGCCCGCCTCCATCCCCCAGTAGTTTGTGGCCCCCATCCGCGCGGGTGCCCTACGTTCGCGGCCTTCTTTTGGCCGATAACGTGGGACTTCGTCTTCCTTCGTGGTTCTCTCTTGCCTTGCTCTTGCTCTTGTTTTGCTTGCAGCTTGTTGCTTTAGCTCAGTAGCTTAGTAGCTCAGCACCTCCAGCAGCTTCTTCTCCCCCCCGGCGAACAATTGGCGAAACTCCCTTCCCGCCGTACAATTCCTTTGTGGGGAAGTTACCTACCATCTCCGAGGACGAGTCCACCTCGCTCGCCTGGGCCCACCCGCTCGTGCGCGACTGGTTTCTCTCGCGCTTTGGGACGCCCACCGAGCCGCAGATTTCCGGCTGGCCGCACATCCTTGCCGGACACACCACACTGATCTCTGCCCCTACCGGTTCCGGCAAAACCCTGGCGGCTTTCCTCGCCTGCATCGACCGTCTCGTTCGCAAGGCGCTCGCCGGAGAGCTTCGCGACTGCACCGAGGTCCTCTACATCTCTCCGCTCAAGGCTCTCGGCAACGACATCCAGAAGAACCTCGAAATCCCTCTTGGCGAAATCCAGGCGCTCGCCGGCGAACGCGGCCTGCTTATGCCCACCATCCGTACCGCCGTCCGTACCGGTGACACGCTCGCCAAAGAGCGGCGCACCATGCTCAAGACGCCGCCGCACATCCTTGTCACCACGCCCGAGTCGCTCTACATCCTGCTCACCGCCGGCAAGAGCCGCGAAATCCTCCGCCACGTCAACACCGTCATCGTTGACGAAATCCATGCCATCGCCGACGACAAGCGTGGCACTCATCTGGCGTTATCCCTCGCCCGGTTGGATCACCTGGTCCTCGACTACCACCGCCAATGCGCTGAAGCTCGCGGCGAGTCTTTTGCTGTTGAATTCGAAAATTCGACAATTCGGCAATCCGAAAATCAATCGTCAATCAACAATCAGCAATCGGCAATTTCTTCCCATTCGTCCTTCGTACCTCGTACTTCGTCATTGCTCCCGGTTCGCATCGGCCTCTCCGCCACCCAGCGTCCCATCGAGCTCGTCGCCAACTTCCTCGCCGGCGCCGGTGAAAAATCGCCGGTCCACATCGTCAACATCGGTTCTCATCGCGCGCTTGATCTCGCCATTGAGACGCCCTCGTCGGAACTTGGCCCCATCGCCACCAACGAGATGTGGGACGAAATCTACGAGCGCATCGTCGCGCTCTCCGCGCAACATCGCTCCACGCTCATCTTCGTCAACACCCGCCGCCTTGCCGAGCGTGCCTCTCATCGCCTCGCTGAGCGCCTTGGCGAGGATAAGGTTGCCGCACATCACGGCAGCCTTTCGCGCAAGCTCCGCCTCGACGCCGAGAACCGCCTCAAGACTGGCCAGGTCAGTGTCCTTGTCGCTACCGCTTCGCTCGAACTCGGCATCGACATCGGCTTCGTCGATCTTGTCATTCAGATCGGTTCCACCCGTTCCATCGCCGTCGCCCTCCAGCGCATCGGGCGCGCCGGACACTGGCGCGGAGCCGTCCCCAAGGGCCGCATCTTCGCCACCACCCGCGACGAACTTCTCGAATGTGCCGCGCTTGTCCGCGCCATTCGGCAGCAGGACCTCGACCGCCTCATCGTTCCTGAAGCTCCGCTCGACATCCTTGCCCAGCAGATCGTCGCCTCCTGTGCGGCCGAAGAGTGGGACGAGGATGAACTCTTCCACACCGTTCGTCGCGCATGGCCCTATCGCTCGCTCTCGCGCGAAGACTTCAACAGCGTGCTCGTCATGTTGGACGAAGGAATCTCCGCGCGACGTGGCCGTTTCGGCTCCTATCTCTATCGCGATCAGGTCAACCATCGCCTGCGCGGACGCCGTGGAGCGCGACTCGCCGCCATCACCAGCGGCGGAGCCATCCCCGAGACGGCTTTGTTCACCGTCGTATCCATGCCGGAAGGCATCACCGTCGGCACCGTCGATGAGGACTTCGCCACCGAATCCATCGCCGGCGACATCATGCTCCTCGGCAACACTTCGTGGCGCATCCGCCGCATCGAGACCAACTCCGGACGCGTTCTCGTCGAGGATGCCCACGGCGCTCCGCCCGATATTCCCTTCTGGCGCGGCGAAGCCCCTTCTCGTACCGACGAACTTTCGTTGCAGGTTGCCGATCTCCGCCACGAAATCAGCCAGCGCTTGCCCAACACCTCACCCATCACCATCGAACAATCGCCTTCTTCGCCCTTTAATTCTTCTTCGCCTTTCAAATCCGAAAATTCGGCAATTCGAAAATCCGGAAATCAATCGTCAATCGTCAATCAGCAATCAGCAATCTCTGTCCGCACTCTCCCTTCTTCGCCAGAGGTAGACGACTGTCGCGCATGGCTGATGCAGGAATGCGGCCTCGACTCTTCCGCCGCCGAACAGATGATTTCCTACATCCTTGAAGGCCGCGCCGTTCTTGGCGATGTCCCCACCCAGCAGACGATCATCGCCGAGCGCTTCTTTGATGAAGGCGGCGGCATGCAGCTCATCATCCACGCGCCGTTTGGGGGACGCATCAATAAGGCTTGGGGACTCGCGCTCCGCAAACGCTTCTGCCGTTCGTTCAACTTCGAACTCCAGGCCGCCGCCACCGACAACGGCCTCAACATCGCGCTCGCCGAGCAGCACAGTTTTCCGCTCTCCGACGTCTTCCACTTCCTCCAGGCTGAGTCCGTTTACGATGTCCTCCAGCAGGCCGTCCTTACCGGTTCGCCGATCTTCGCCACCCGCTGGCGCTGGGATGCCAACCGCTCTCTCGCCCTCCTGCGCTTCCAGGGCGGCAAGAAGGTTCCGCCGCAGATTCAGCGCATGCGTTCGGACGATCTCCTCGCCTCGGTCTTTCCCGACGTTGCCGCCTGCCAGGAAAACATCCAGGGCGACATCCAGCTTCCCGACCATCCCCTCGTCCGTGAAGTCATGAAGGATGTCATGCACGAGGCCATGGACATCGACGGCCTGCGCCGTGTGCTCGACGGCATCGCCTCCGGCGCCATCAGGACTCTTTCCGTCGATACGCCCGTGCCTTCGCAGTTCTCGCACGAAATTCTCAATGCGAACCCTTACGCCTTCCTCGACGACGCTCCGCTCGAAGAGCGCCGCGCCCGCGCCGTCACTCTCCGCCGCCTCCTGCCCGAGAGCGTCCTTCAGGAAGTCGGACGTCTCGACCCCGTGGCCATCCAGCAGGTGCAGGAGGAAGTTCGTCCCGACATTCGCGACGCCGACGAACTCCACGACTTCCTTCAGACCGTCACCGTCTTTCCCGTCCCTATCGCACTCGGCGGATGGGAGCTTTTCCACGACAAATGGCAGCCATACATCGACATTCTTCTATCTACTGGACGCGCCTCCGTCATCCACTCCGGTGACCGCGCATACTGGACCGCCACCGAGCGCCTCTCCGACTTCCGTGTCCTCTTCCCTGGCCAGGAACTCGCCGCTGAACCCGGCGCATTTGACCGGATTCTCGACCGTTCCCTCCTCGGATGGCTTCAGCACACCGGTCCCATCACCGCCCCAGAACTCTCCGAACTCCTCGGTCTCACCGAGTCATTCGTCGGCGCTTCCCTGTTGCGTCTTGAGTCAACCGGCAGTATCTTGCGAGGCACCTATCGTGATGCTGCCCCAGTTACTCGTAACCAGAAAGTAATCGAGTGGTGTGACCGCCGTCTTTTGGCAAGAATTCACCGCCTCACTCTCGGCGTCTTACGCAAACAGATCGAGCCCGTCACTCCCGCGCAGTTCGTCCGCTGGCTCCTCCGCTGGCAGCACGTCGCCCCCGGAACCCAGCTCAGCGGAGAGCGTGGAATGCTTGAAATCATTGGTCAAATGCAAGGTTTTGAGATTCCCGCCAACGCCTGGGAGCGTCACATCCTCGCCTGCCGCCTGCGCGAATACGACCCCGCCCACCTCGACCAACTCTGCCTCACCGGAGCCGTCGGATGGGGCCGCATCTCTCCCCATCCCGCCACCCTCGAAGACAGCGGCGAACGCACTCGCCGCGTCGTCCCCACCAGCGTCGCTCCCGTCACGTTCTTCATGCGCCAAGAGTGCGATTGGATGCAGCCGCGCAAGCATGGCGAGCAGTCTGAGCAGGAGCGCGGACTCAGTCCTGTTGCGCGCGAGGTGCTTGATTTCCTGCGTCGCCGTGGCGCTTCGTTCTTCGCAGACATCGTGCGCGGCACTGGACAACTGAAGTCCGAAATCGAAACCGGCCTATGGGAACTGGTTGCCGCTGGTTTTGTAACCGCCGATGGATTCGATAATCTCCGCTCACTCATCGACCCCAAACGCCGCGCTGGACAAGGCTCTGCGCGAACCGCGCGCCCGCGACACGCCGCCGGACGCTGGTCATTGCTCTACACCGGCGACGACACCGTGCACACCCGCATGATCGAAGCCACCTGCTGGATGCTCCTGCATCGTTACGGTATCGTCTTCCGCGAATTACTCGCGCGCGAAACCAGTGTGCCGCGCTGGCGCGAATTGCAGGTTGCCTTTCGTCGTCTTGAGGATCGCGGAGAAATTCGCGGCGGCCGTTTTGTCGCCGGCTTCATCGGAGAACAATTTGCGTTGCCCGTCGCCGTTGAGTCCGTGCGCGAAATCAAACACATCGAGCCCAGCGGAGAAACCATCACCATCTCCGCCGCCGATCCTCTCAATATTGTCGGCATCCTCGTTCCCGGCGAGCGCGTCCCTGCCATCTCCGGACGCACCGTGACCTTCCGCGATGGCGTCTTTATTGATCGCGACGATCCTCACGCCACGCCAATTCGCGAAGCTATGCTATAAACGTTTTTGTGCTAGCTGTTTCCGACAGCACGCCCGTGGACAACCTGCATGAAGTCACGCAAGCGCATTCTCGTCTCCTGGAGCAGCGGCAAGGACTGCGCGTGGATGCTCCACTGCCTCCGTCGCGCGGATGAGTACGAAATCTGCGGTCTGCTCACCACACTCAATTCCGAATTCGATCGTGTTGCGATGCATGGCACTCGTCGCGCCGTGCTTGAAGCGCAGTCAGCCGCCGCGAACCTGCCGCTCTGGACGATCCCATTGCCGTGGCCTTGCTCCAATGAGATTTACGAATCACAAATGCAGGCTGCTTGCGGACGCGCCGTGGATGCAGGTATCAAGGCAATTGCCTTCGGCGATCTTTTTCTTTCCGATGTGCGCGCTTATCGTGAGCGGCAGATGAGTCGCACTGGACTCGAACCGCTGTTTCCCCTCTGGCAGATTCCAACGCCGCAGCTTGCACGTGAGATGCACACCTTTGGCCTTCGTGCAAAGATCGTCTGTGTCGATATGAAAGTCCTTCCTGCCTCATTCGCCGGACGCGACTTCGACAAGCAGTTTCTCTCCGATCTCCCGCAATCCGCCGATCCATGCGGAGAGAACGGCGAGTTCCATACGTGTGTTTACGCCGGGCCCATGTTTTCGCGGCCGCTCGATGTGCGGCCTGGGGAGACTGTCGTGCGTGATGGATTCGCCTTCGCGGACCTCGAACTTGCTTCATCGCCGTCCGCCACAGAGAACTAAAAACAATGTCACTGCCGCGTGAAGGTGAAGACTTCTATTTCGACGAAAATGGCTTGATGGTCTTCACCGCACTATATCTGCTGAAGCGTGGCTACTGCTGCGGCAACGGCTGCCGCCACTGCCCTTACAAGACAGGAGTCGCTGGCGAAAGCGCGGGTGAATCGTAACGCTTTCCGCTATTGCGTCGCAGTAGCCTTGTGCAGATGCCGTCGATCTTCTCTTCGTTCTTGTTAATGAAAGTCTGCGCCTGTTGCTTCAGGCGCTCGATATTTTCCGGCGACGCGTCGTCCATCTCCGGACTCGCAATATCGAGTGGCGACTGCAAGCGGTCAAAGTCTCCGCGTATGCTCCAGCTCAACTCGTAGTCAACCGCCTCGCTCACGGAGTCCATGAAGAGCGGTACCAGTTGATTTGCCCACCCCATCAGACCCCAGCCTTCGGCAGCCTTGTAGTTGATGGGATCGTGGCGGTCGCCGGTACCCACCGCCAGCACGTAAATTGGCCGTTCCGTTCCATACACACGGCGTGCCTCCGCGTAGGCCGCCATGGCGGGATTGTTCGCGCACACACCACCATCGACAAATGCAAATGTAAGTCCGCCATGCGTCGTCAACTTCGGCGGAAAGAATGTCGGGGCTGCCGATGTCGCGCGTGCCACAAGTTGCGCAGGCCAATCCGTCATGTCCTTTCCCCTTGGTTCGCTCTTGAAGAAGAACGGCTGCTGCGAGACCAAGTCGAAGCTGGCGATCACCAACTTTGCCACCGCGTCTTTCATTTGCAACGGATCGGGGAAGTATTCCGCAAGGATCTTTTCCAGTGGCTCAGGCGAATACTTCGGTCCAAACACCATGCTGATTCTGGAGAACATTGATCGCGGAAAAATCTGCGCCGCCTTCGACACATAAAGATCAAGAAGATCCGCTGGGGTGTATGGCTTGTCGCTTCCTTTCCGGTTAATCCCCAACCCGAGCGCAATGATCCCGCCGGTCGATGTACCAGCAATTACATCGAAGAGCTGATGAATTGGCTTCTGCGTTTTTCCTGCTATGTAGTCGAGGATGTACGCGGGAATGATTCCGCGCACGCCACCGCCATCGATTGACAACACGTTCACTTGTCCGTCCGCTGCCTGGTCAGCCATGGAAAGCCTCCTCCGCCTGAAATTTCCTTGCCTGCGAATTCTGAGGCTCCGCCCCGTGTTGGATTGATAATTCGTAATCTGTTCCGAAGGTGGAACATTTGACGGCGACCGCCGGGCTGCGAGAGAATGAGTTTGTCGCGTGCGATGCTCGCGACGTCCGCCTGTGTGTGGGCCTGTGGCGCAGCTGGGAGCGCGCTTCCATGGCATGGAAGAGGTCGTCGGTTCGATCCCGACCAGGTCCACCAAATCTTCTCTTCTCTCAATGGCTTCCCGTTCTATCTGCTATCGTTGTTTTCTTCTGCGTCAGGCGCCACTTTCGTAACCCTCTTCGCTCGCCTTTGCAATTGACAGAAAACAAACGGATTATCTCTTCGACTTTGTTAAAGTTCCTGCATTATGAAATCTTCTGGAACATCTGACCTCACTGTGGGGTCTAAATGTATGTGTCCGGAGATTCTTCCGGTCGCGTGATAGTCAGGGAGAGTGGTAACTGCGATTTTTCTGGTGTTCAGTAACGGAGCACCGGCTGGCTGTGTAGAGCGTTGGAAAGTTGTTGCGGAGGTAACTTCCTATTAGTATGGGAGGTGGACGGTGAGAACCGTAGCAGGAGCAACAACCATGGGCGAGCTTGCCAACGCGATTGGCGTGCATCAGGAAGAAGCCTCGATCATCGCCGAACTCAAGGCGGGATCAGAGGACGCCTACGCGTGGCTCATTGCTCAGTTTCACCAACCGGTCTATAGCCTCGTTTATCGCATACTCGACGATCCCTCGGACGCGCCAGATACCACGCAGGAAGTTTTCCTGAAGGTGTTTCGCGGCATCAACCGGTTTCACGGCGAATCCAGCCTCAAGACGTGGATTTACAGAATTGCCGTGCATGAAGCGTCAAACCGGCGCCGCTGGTGGTTTCGGCACAAAGTCCGCGAGACTTCGATCGAGCCCTCCCCTGAATCCGCAACGGAAAACCCCGGATCTTCGCTGGCCGTCAAGGACACGCTGGTCGATGAAGGCGCATCGCCGCTGGAATTGGTCATGCACAAGGAAGTGCGGGCACGGGTCGAGCAGGTTCTGAAGGAACTGCCCGAACCGTATCGCACTACCGTCATCTTGCGCGACATTGAAGAGTTGTCGTACGAACAGATAGCCGAGGTCATGGACGCCTCGCTGGGAACCGTGAAATCGCGCCTAGTGCGCGGTCGCGATGCGCTAAAGAAACGTCTTGAGCGCTACTCTGGCGAATTTGGCTCCGAGTTGGGTTTTCATGTTCGTTCCGGTAAGGCATCCGAGCATCGTGGTCACGCGCTGCATCATGCCGCCGAGGGGAATCGTGAAATCGAGGTAACACCATGAACTGCACAGACGCAAAAGCCAATTTCTCGGGAGTATTGGACTCCGAGATCGGCGGCAAGGGGATGCAAGCCGTCACTCAGCATCTGGAACGTTGCGCTGCGTGTCGCGCGGAAATGGTGAAGTTGAGCCGGACGCAGCGACTGGTTTCCGGTCTTGGCCGCAAGCCGGCGCCACCCGATCTCGCGCTCAAACTCCGCGTAATGATTTCGCAGGAGGTGGCCGCGCGCGGCCGCAGCCGCTGGGAAGGCGTTCTCGTCCGCTGGCAAAATACGGTCAACGCATTCATGGTGCCGGCAACGGCCGGAATGGTCAGCGCGATCATTATCTTCGGACTTCTTATCGGAGTCCTGATGCCCACGCAGTTGTCCGCGTCCAACGATGTGCCGACGATGCTGTACACGCCGCCCGAACTGGCATCTTCGCCCTTCGGATTTGAAGTCGGCGCGTTCAATGACAACTCGCTTATAGTGGAGGCATACGTGGATGCCAACGGGCGGGTGCAAGACTATCGCATTCTCTCCGCGCCAGAGAATGCGAAAGAGATCATGCCGGAACTCAAGAACATGTTGATTTTTACTACGTTCCGGCCGGCAACGACTTTCGGCCAGCCGACGAGCGGCCGAGCGATCCTGTCGTTTTCCAGGATTAGCGTCAGAGGCTGAAGCCTGCCGTTACTCTGGCGGTCGCCTCTCCGGACTCCCCGCAGGTTTGCAGTGCTGTCCGGGAATTCTTCTGCCGTTTGATTCTCGTTGATGAACCCCGTACACTGGCAGCGCCGCAAGTCCCAAAGCCTTTGGTTCGCAGGAGGGTCCCCTGGGCTCACGTTCCCGTTTTCTGATTGTTGTCGCCGTGTCCGTTCTGATGCTCGCTCCGGCATTTGCACAGGAGTCTCCGCGCATCACGCTCGACACAAGCCAGACCATGTTCTCGGTACTGGCCGCCATCAACTCCTGTGGCTACGACCAGGATCTCTCGCAGTCGCTGCCCATTCGCGCGGAGATACGCTCCGAAGTGCTGAAGGCGGCGCAGTCGCCACAGGCACAGGACGCACTCCAGAACCTGTGCGCGTTCTACAGCGATCACAAACTGCCGGACCCGTCACACCAGTTGGCGCAATACGTTTCTCTCGGCCTGAACCTCAGTGATCCACCGGTTTTTTCGCTGCGCGTCAAGGAAGCGGACCTGCCGCCGGATGCAACGTATGTTCTCGGCTTCGTCCCTCTGCTTCAGAACTTCGCCGTTACGACCGAGCTTTCGGAGATTTGGAAGCGTCATCGCGCCGATTACGCCGAGTTGATCCGCGAGTTTCACGAGCCGATCAGTAACATGCTGCTTGCGACAGACATGTACCTGAAGCAACCGAGCCGTTACACGAGCAGCCGCTTTGTCGTCTACGTGGATCCGCTGGCCGCACCCAGCCAGGTAAACTCGCGCAATTACGGAGAGGACTACTACGTAGTCGTATCGCCGGACGCGGTCGGAATCAGGCTCGACCAGATACGCCATGCCTACCTGCACTACCTCATCGACCCGATGATCGGTGGACGGACACAGACCCTGGCGCGACTGGCCCCGCTGCTTGACGTGGTAAAGACCGCGCCAATGAACGAAGCCTACAAGTCCGATACCTCGCTGCTGGTTACCGAGTGCCTGATTCGCGCCATTGAAGCGCACCTCCTCGGCGGGTCCAAGGGCCCGGAGGCGCCACGCTTGAAAGCCGTGGACACGGCGATGCATGAGGGCTTCATCCTCACCAGCTACTTCTACGATCAGCTCACGCAATTCGAGAAGACTCCGGAGGGACTTCGCAATTCCGTTGGCGATTTCCTTTACTATATAAACGTTCCCGACGAAGTGAAACGCGCATCGCGTATCGAGTGGGCGGCGACGGCGACGGCTGAACCTGAGTCACTACAATCGCTGGCGAGAAAAAATACCCTGATAAGGCTGGCCGAACGCGCACTGGCGGCCGGAAATCTCGCTGGAGCGAAGAACTTCGCCAACCAGGCGATGCAGCGCAACGAGGAACCGGGACGTGCGCTGTTCGTTCTGGCCCGCGTGGCAACATTCTCCGGAGACATCAACGGAGCGCGAAACTATTTTGAACTCACGTTGAAGAATTCGAGTGATCCGAAGATTCTTGCCTGGTGCAACATTTATCTCGGCAGGATCTTCGATTTGCAGAGTAACCGGCAAGCAGCACTTGAGCACTATCAGGCAGCGCTCAAAGCCGGCGATTCGGCTCCGGAAATCAAAGCGGCGGCGGAGCGTGGATTGAAAGAACCGTACGAACCGCCCGTCCAGAAAAGGCACTAAAGAATCCACTATTCATTGGGACGTCCACACCGTTGGCGTTTCCAAGGAGAACAACATGAAGAGATTTACTATAGCTCTCACGGCGCTGCTGCTGGTCACCTTGGCCACCGCTCAGACCCCGCAAAACCAGAAGAGCGCCCCGGCCCAAACACCGCAGGCGCAACAACCGGCAGTCCCGGCCGGCCCGAAGATTCCCCAAGCAAAAACCCAGGAGGAATTGAAGGCATATCAGGCGGTCGCACAGATCACCGATCCGGCGCAATTCGAAGCGGGTGTGGCCGGTTTCGTCGCGAAGTACCCTGCCAGCGAATTGAACAGCATGCTCTACCAGCACGCGATGATGCTTTATCAGCAGGCGAACAATGCCGACAAGGTGATTGAGATGGGCCGCAAGGCGCTTATCTACAACCCCACCGATCCGGTTACGCTCGCTTCGCTGGCCAGCATCCTGGGCGAGCGCACTCGTGCGACCGACCTGGACAAGGACGAGCGCGTTGCCGATACCATCAAGTTCGCGAATCTTGCGTTGACGAACATCGAGAATGTGACACCGCCGCAGAATGCCACGCCGGAACAAGTTGCCGGCGCGAAGGCCGAGCTTCGCTCCGTCGCTTACGGCGCTATCGGGATGGCGAACTACACCAAGCAGGACTACGCTGCGGCTGAGTCTAATTTCCAGAAGTCGATCGATGCGTTCCCCCAGCAACCTGACCCCGCCATCTATCTCCGCATGTCACTTGCGCAGGATAAGCAGGGTAAGTATTCGCAGTCTGCTGCCAGCGCCGACAAGGCGCTTCAGTTATCGCCACCGGGTTCTACGATTGCGGTGCTAGCGAAGCAGGAAAAAGACCGCGTTACGAAGCTTGCGAACGCTCCGAAGCCGCCGGCGCCCACGTCGCCGGTTCCACAATCGAAGTAACTAATACCAGGAGGCCCCGCAGTCGAGTCCGGCGCCTTGTTGCATTACACGCCGGAGTTGGCTGCGGGGTCGTCGCTTATGAAGTCAATACCATCCGCCGCTCTTGAATCCGCCATCAGCCACACTTTTCAGTGCCGCCAACTGCTGGAGCAGGCGCTGACACACAGCTCTCACGCTCGCGAGTTCGAAGAACACGGCCAGGACAACGAGCAGTTGGAGTTCCTTGGCGATGCGGTGCTCGGGTTGGTCACGAGCGAAGAACTCTTCACCCGGTTTCCGCAATACAAGGAAGGTGAGCTTTCCAAGCTCAAGGCCCATCTGGTCAGCGCGCGACATCTTATCCGCGCGGCACACCAGCTCGATCTCGGCGCCTATTTACGGCTGGGCCGCGGCGAAGAAAAAACCGGCGGACGCACCAAGAACACCCTTCTGGTTGACGCCCTCGAAGCGCTGGTCGCGGCGCTTTACCTGGACGCTGGTATGGAAGTCGCCAGGCGCTTTATCCTGAAACAGATACTTGAGCCGGAATTGGAGGACATTGCGCAACATGCCAATGATCTCCTGCTGGCGGACTATAAATCGCATTTGCAGGAAGTGATGCACGCCGCCGGACGCCCCGAACCGGAGTACGTTATTACGGCCGAGGAAGGTCCGGAACACAAAAAACTCTTCACGGTGGAAGTCTGGGTTCGCGACCGTGAGGGCCGCCAGGAACACGCATCTCAGGGGCAAGGCCCCACGAAAAAACGCGCCAGCCAGATGGCGGCACAACAAGCCTTGCAATACTTGGAATCGGTGAAGCAGCCGGAAGGGTCGGAAGCATCGTGAACCAGCAGGGTGGGGATTTTCCCGGACCTCTCGTCAGTCCGTCCATCGAAACCGGCCAGGAGCTTACCCCCGGTCCATCGATCGATACGGCGGCTGTGCCGGTTTCCGTCTCCATGTCTGCACTGCGGCCGGCTTCCCATTCCAACTGGATGGCGAGCGCGCAATCGCTGGTAGTGACGGTGATCATCGCCGTCTTCGTCATCACCTTCGTTGTACAGGCCTTCCGTATCCCGTCCGAATCGATGGAAAACACGCTGCTCGTCGGCGACTATCTTCTCGTTGACAAGGCTCATTTCGGACCGGCTGGGATCTGGCGGCACCTCATTCCCTATCAACCCATTCGCCGGGGCGATATTGTCGTATTCCACTATCCCCTCGACCCATCGCAGTATTTCGTCAAGCGGGTGATCGGTCTTCCCGGAGATCGCATTCGCCTTGTCCGCCGGCGCGTCTATATCGACGGCAGGCCGCTGGTGGAACCGTACGTCATCTACGAATCCCCCTACCCGGATTTCTATCGCGACAATTTTCCGGCCGGAGACTCGATCGCCGCGCACGTCGGAACAAAGTGGTATGACGAGATGCGGAAGTTGGTCGAGGATGGCGAGTTAATCGTCCCGCAAGGCGACTATTTTGTGATGGGCGATAACCGCGATATTAGCGATGACAGCCGCTATTGGGGCTTTGTTCCACGGGAAAATATCGTGGGACGTCCGCTGGTTATCTACTGGTCGATGCGCAGTTTCGGCGACGTCGGCGATAGCCCTGAGACGGCTGCCCTGCCGGATGGTAAACTTGCTTTTCTACGTGCCGTCGTCTCTCAGGTGTTTCACGACATTCGCTGGCACAGGATTATGCGGCTCGTTTACTGAGCCGATGTGCAGGACAGGACGCGTTGGCTAACAAAGAAAAAGAAAAGCAAACCGATCAGCAGCCCGAAAAACCCAAGGAGACCACTGCCGAGTTCATCGCCTCCATGGCGTCCGTGCTCGTCATTGGACTCTTTATCATCACGTTCTGCCTGCAGGCATTCGAGATCCCATCCAGTTCCATGGAAAACACGCTCCTCATCGGCGACCATGTCTTCGTTGATCGTGTTCGCCTCGCACCCGAGAGCAAGTACATGGACTGGATCATCCCTTATCGCAAGCCGCAGCGCGGCGATATCGTGGTGTTTCTCTCGCCGGAGACGCCCGGACTCTATGTCGTCAAGCGTGTCATCGGAGTTCCCGGAGACCGCATCCATCTGCGCGACGGCAAGGTTTATCTCAACGGCAAGTTGCAGAATGAGCCCTACGTGATCCACTCGGTGGGAGACTATTTGCCCTACCGCGATAACTTCCCGGCAATTCCGCCGAGTGAATCCTCCATCCCGCCGTCTGACGCATGGGCGATCAACATGCCCAATTACGTTGTGAATGGCGACATCGTTGTTCCCCCGAACAGCTACTTCGGCATGGGCGACAATCGCGACGTCAGCTATGACAGCCGCTATTGGGGTTTTATTCCGCAGAAGAACATCATTGGGCGCCCCATGTTTATCTACTGGTCGTTTAGGGAATCAGCGGATCAATATACCAAGCGGAGCATCGGTGATCGTGTGGCTTTTGCCGCAAAAGTCATCATCCACTTCTTCGATCAAACCCGATGGTCACGGATGTTTCATGTGGTGCGCTGATGGCCAAGGTGTCCGGCAAGAAGGTAGCGTTCTGGTTCGCGGTCGTATTGTTTCTCGCGATCGTGGTTCCGCCGTTTATCAATGTGAACCGCTACCGCGCGCGCATTGTAGATTCCATCAGTAATGCCATCGGGCGACCGGTCAGCATAGGATCGGTTTCGCTGCGTATCCTTCCGCAACCCGGGTTCGACCTGGAAAACATCGTCATCGGCGACGATCCCTCAATCAGCGCCGAGCCTATCCTTCGGGCCGACTCCGTAACCGCGTCTCTGCGCCTCAGTTCGCTTTGGCGCGGACGCCTTGAGATCGCCAAGCTCAGCTTCAGCTACCCGAGCCTGAACCTCGTGCGCGCCCCGGACGGTCACTGGAACATCGAGTCGCTTCTGTGGAAGGCAGCGCGCACGCCGGTAGCTCCCACAACGGCTCCCCGGCCGGAAAACCGCCGGCGTTTTCCATACATTGAGGCCGAAAACGGCCGTATCAATTTTCAGTTTGGGCTCGTCAAAAGCGTCTTCTCGTTCACCGATGCCGATTTCGCGCTATGGAGTCCCGCGGAGAACGAGTGGCGCATGCGGCTTGAGGCACGTCCGGTCCGCACCGACACCAACATCACCGATACCGGAACGGTACGCGCGGAAGGCAGCTTCCACCGCGCCGAATATCTTCGAGACACGCCTCTGAACCTGAAGGTTGCATGGCAGCACGGACAATTGGGTCAGGTCTCCAAACTCATCACCGGACACGATCGCGGCTGGCGAGGGGGGGTCGATTTTTCCGCGACCTTCCGCGGAAAACCAAGCAAGCTACAGGTTGTGGCAGACACCGGCGTGTCTGACTTTCGCCGCTATGACATTGTTTACGGAGAGGCGATGAACCTCTTCGCTCGTTGTTCGGGCACTTTCGACCTGGGCCGTGCCGAGCTTCACGGATTCCAGTGCCAGGCTCCGGTAGGCGGGAGCGGATCACTGACTGTCAGCGGATCGATCAACGGTCTGAATGCATCGTCCTACGATATAGGCATCGCTGCCGAGAACATACCCGCCAACGCGATTGTCGCGCTGGCACGCCACGCCAAACGTGACCTGCCCATCGACCTTTCCGGTACGGGCACGCTTGTGGCCGCCATGAGTCTGCACAAAACGGCACCGGGAAAAAGGCCGACCCTGGTTGGAGACGGCGCCGGTATCGACTTGGCGCTTCATTCGTCCGTGCTCGGACCGGATTTAAAAATCGGTAGAATTCAGCTCGAATTTGGCTCGCCGGCACGGTCCACTCTGCGCGTGCATCATCTTTTCCCGGAGTTACCCTCTGCCGAACCAGGCAGAATCATTGGGACTTCGACGTTCGCCGTCCCATTGAGTTCGGGGCCTCCGGCCTTGGCGAACGGTTGGGTTTCGCCGAACGGGTACGCCATCCGCATCAAGGGCGAAGCCGAGATTCTTCGACTTGTGCAGGTGGGACGCGCACTCGGCATCGCAGTTCCCAAAATCGGCACTTACGGCAGCGCCAACATTAACTTGGACATCAGCGGAAAGTGGGTCGGCCTTCCCCGCCCTTCGGTTTCGGGAACAGCCCGCTTGAAGTCCGCTCGTGCCGAGGTTCCCGGCATCGCCAGCCCAATTCAAATCGCCTCCAGCGATATTGAATTCTCTGGCGACAATTTCAGCCTCTCCAACATTGTCGCGCAGGTCGGGCCCATCAAGTTTACGGGCCACGCCAAGTTTCCCCGCCAGTGTTTTCAATCTGAACCCTGCATCCCGCAGCTTGACCTGCAGGCCGAGGAACTCAACGTCGACCAACTCAATGCTCTTTTCAACCCGCGCCTCAAGAAACGTCCCTGGTACAGGCTCTTCGGCTCTTCGTCGGAAGATACGCTCATCCCTCGGCTGCAAGCCTTCGGACGGGTATCTGCCCGGCGGTTTTCCGTGGGTCCGCTGGTGACGGCGCACACTTCCGTCGATTTCCAGCTCGACAAGGGCACACTGCGCCTCCAGAACCTGCGCGCGGACATGCTCGGCGGCGCGCAATCCAGCCAGTGGACGGTCAACTTCGGCAGCAACACGCCCACGTATTCCGGCACCGGCAACGTGACGAACATCCACGTGGCACAACTTGCCGCGTTGGGGAAAAGGAGCTGGGGCACTGGCATCCTCAGCGGCCAGTTTGAAATTGTCTTCTCCGGTTGGACGCAGAATGATATTGAGGATTCCGCCAAAGGCTCGGCATCTCTCGACTGGAGAAACGGCGTGTTACGAACCGTCGCACTCAACGGCCACTCGCCGCTTCACTTCACGCACTTCGTTGCTCGCGTGGAATACGAGTCCGGCAAGCTGCGCGTGATGGACAGCAGGATGCAAGCCGGGCCGGTCGTCTATTTCGTCAGCGGAACTGCCTCCGCCGGGCATGAACTTGAAATGCAGTTCCAGCGTGAACACGGCCCTGCGTACAAGGTCACCGGGCCGGTACAGAAACCGCAAATCGTGGAAGTAAATCGCGGTGCGCAGACTGCGGAGCGGAAATGAAGTTTGCTGCGTTTACACTTTTCGCCATTTGTGCCGGCGCCTTCAGCTTCGCGCAATCGCACAGCATTGCCTACCAGGAGGCGGCACGGAAATTCGATTACATACGGGAAAATGGAAAGCGGGAGCGACCGAACCCGGCGCCCACTGTATTTTCCGCTACGGAGCTGAATGCCTGGGTGAACCAGGGTGGCATCAAGCTTCCCATCGGAGTTGAGAATGTCCGCTTCAGCTCGACACCGGGGATCATCACCGCCCTGGCGCACATCAATTTTGACCGTATAAAATCCGGTCCGGCTTCCTCCAACCCGCTCATGCAGATCTTCTCGGGAGTACACGAAGTCAAGGTCGTGGCCCGTGCCGGCGCCAGTGGAGGAACCGGTCGCGTACATGTGATATCGGTAAGTATCGATCAAGTCATCGTCCCGCGCATTGCCCTGCAATTTTTTGCCGAGCTCTACCTCCAGCCCAAATATGGCGATAAAGCCGGACTGGACAGCACTTTCCGGCTGCCCGCTCGCGTTGATTCCGCCAGTGCCGGTTCGGATACGCTTACCGTCGTGCAGCGTTAGCGATATCCGCCTTCGAACTTTTGCAACGAGCACGCCTTTTGCGGCATCCTGTTATCAGCCCATTACAACAGCAGGACATGAATGCCACAGTATATATATCGCGATCTTCAACCGACCTCGACCGCGGAACAAAGGTTCCTGGCGTGGATCGACGAACTCGACCGCGAGTTCTCCAACCCTGATCCGGAACACCGCAGCATCGTCGTGCGCAACGCGCTTCACGAGATTTATCTCGGGAGGCCTTACCAGGACCCCGATCCGGACTCCTGTTCTCTCGCGCAGTTGGCGCAGATCCACTCATTCGACCCGCGCAACGCCACGCTCGAGCCCGAGTATTATGGCGATATCGACGCTCGGAAGTATGCCGAACGCAAGCCGCTCATCTGGTTCTGGATGATGTTCGATCGCTCGCCGCTCGGCATCAATCACTGGCTCGGCTTCCGCATGCGCTACATGATTGCGCGCCACGTCCTCAAGCATCTCGGACGCAACGTGAAGATATTTCATGGCGTCGAGGTCTCATTCGGTTACAACCTCACCATCGAGGACAACTGCGTCATCCACAAATACGTGTTGCTCGACGACCGCGGCGAGATCGTCGTTCACGAAGGCACATCGATCTCCGACTATGCCAACGTGTACTCGCACTCGCACGCCATGATCGACTCCAGCGACGTTACAAACGCCAGGACCGAGATCGGTCCTAAAGCGCGGGTCACCTATCATGCCACCGTTCTCAGCGGCGTGCGGGTTGGGTATCACGCGATCGTTGGTTCCATGGCGCTTGCTTCCCGCGACGTGGAGGATTGCCACATCGTTGGAGGCATTCCAGCCAAGACGCTTAAAGTTAAGCCGATCAGTTCCACCGTGGAAACCGCTGAAGAGAAGCGGTAATTCCGGCAGTTTAAGCAAAGGCAGGTTGCGGCCTGCCTTTTCTTTTTGGCTTTTCAGACAGCTATTTCCACAAATTGACCTCGTCGCTGAAGGGCGAAGCGTGATAGGAATATTTCGGATAACGTGGAGGACAGCTTCATGCCGCTCACGGCAACACAGCTTCGATCCTGGCTTTCCGGCCGTTGGGCCACTGCGCCACGAGTGACGCGCATTGCTGTCATCTGCGCTCTTCCCGCCGAGGCGCTTCGTCTCCTGCTGTACATTCCCGCACTGTCACAAAGCGATTTGCTCAATGCGGTGGAGGGCATTCTCTGGTTCGTGACATTCATTTTCGTCACGATTGGTGTGCTGCGCTGGATCGTACGTTCGCTGATGTGGCGCCTGCGCAATCGCCTGTTCGTCGCTTACATGTTTATTGGCGTAGTGCCCCTCGCACTCGTGGCTCTCATGATCGTTCTTGTCACGGTCCTCACCACGGGACAGTTCTCCGTTTATACGGCCCGGCAACGTATCGCACGCGAAGCAACGCGCCTCAATACGGCCACTGCAGGTCTTCGCAGCGAAATCTCGGCCAAGCCGGGCGTGACGCTTTCATCGCTTAATAACTACGCAGTCCTTCACCATGATTTTCCGAGTGCGACGGTCCAGGTGCTTCCCGCCAGCTCCTGCAAGCCCCCTCAGATACCCGCCTGGGAGCACGGCGATTTCTCCGGGATGGTGGTCGACAACCGAAAACTCTTTCTGCGGTCGCTACAACGCGCGCCTTCTTTCTGCATCATCGCCAGCGTTCCCTTTGATCAGGCCTTTGCTGACCAGTTGGCCAAAAATATCGGCGCATTACAGATCACCCTACTGAACGGGCTCGACCTCTCCGGCAACGGCAGTGTCAGTGTGACTACCGGAAGCAACAAAAGCTCGGGGATCGTCGTCAATGGGAATGTCGACAAGATCGACCTCGTGAAAGGTGGTTCGGTTGGCCCCAAGAAGATGTGGTTGGACCCTGAGTTTCCGTACAGCGGCGTATTGCTGCCAACCGACTGGAATTCAGGCTCTCTTCTCCGGGTGGTGGACCCGAAGACGGGGAAAGTCGGGTTAGTTACTCTCAATGCTTCCATCCGGCCATCGTCCATGTATGGCGAACTTTTCTCCGGTGCGGGAGCGTTGCACAGCAATATCGGGCGTGCGCTGTTGGTCATCGCCGGGTTCTTTGGCGTTGTGGAGATCATCGCGCTACTGATCGGTGTCGGTCTCACGCGCAGCATTACCGCGGCAGTGCACGGACTCTACATCGGCACCAAGCACGTCAACCGCGGTGATTTCGCACACCGCATTCCCCTCCGCGGACGTGACCAGCTCGCCGAATTGAAGCATTCCTTCAATTCGATGAGCGCAAACATCGAACACCTCATCGAAGAACAAAAAGAGAAACAGCGGCTCGAAAGCGAACTCGCCATTGCCAAGGAAGTTCAGGAGCAGCTCTTCCCTCGCCTCAACCTCGACTCCGGTCGCGTGGAGGTTTTCGGAGTCTGCAAGCCGGCCCGTTCCGTCAGCGGCGATTACTACGACTTCATCTTCTACGGGCAGGATGCGCTCATCGCCATGGGCGATATCAGCGGCAAGGGGATCTCCGCCGCGCTTCTAATGGCGAGCATACATTCCGCCGTGCGCGCACAGGATCTTGCAGCCGTTGGCTCGCAGCAGGCCCTCGGTGCCGGCACGGCAAGTGACGGTGGCGTTGTCCTGAGCTCCACCCCGGAGGCCACCGGTCCTGGCCCGATTGGCAACTTGATGGGACAACTGAACTCGCAGCTTTACCACAGCACTCCGGCATCAAAGTACGCGACGCTCTTCCTCGGTCTCATTCAACCCGAACGTGGCCTGCTCACCTATTGCAATGGCGGACACATACCGCCGGTACTTATCTCGTCGTCCGGCACCGTCCAACGGCTCACCGCCGGCGGCACGGTCGTCGGGCTCTTCGACGAGATGCAATTTGAGCAGGCGCAGGTTCCAATCCACTCCGGCGATCTGCTTGTGGCCTTCAGCGACGGCCTCTCGGAACCGGAGCGCAACGGCGTGGAGTTCAGCGAGGACCGCGTCATCGGACTGGTGGCGCAGCATCGTGAGCGTCCGCTCGAAGAGATCGCCGCCGTCTCTCTCGCCGCCGTGGAGGAATGGATCGCCGGAGAGGAGCAGCCTGATGATATGACGATCATCCTCGCGCGCGTGAGGTAACCTCTGCAATGGGCGGGATTCTTGTTTCGTTCCGCCTTCAGCACCCAGAACTTCCGATGTTCCGGCCTGTGGAAAACCGCTGCGTCCCCTTCTGCCAGCCCGCATTTCTGCGGCTTCTCCGTGATACTATCGATGTTGCCTCGACATGAATCTGTCATACGTCATCATCGGATTTCAGCTCATCGCCTTCCTCTTCGCCATCAGTATTCACGAATCGGCGCATGCGTGGATGGCCTCGCGTTGTGGCGATCCCACGGCCCGCATGCTCGGACGCGTCACGTTGAACCCGGTCAAGCACATCGATATCTTTGGAACCATCCTGCTGCCGATCATCTGCGCGTTTACGAGATTCCCCATCATCGGATGGGCCAAGCCGACGCCGGTCGATCCCCGCAACTTTCGTAATCCCGTTCGCGACGACATCCTGACATCCGTTGCAGGTCCGGCGAGTAATCTCCTCGTCTGCCTCGCGTCGGTCGTGGTCCTGGCAGTCATCTCGGCAATCTCGCCGGCGGGACGCATGGTCGTGCAGAGCTACATCCACGGGATGATTTACGAAGCCGGCGCGATGACACCGATCGTGCTGATGCTTTATCAAATGATGTTCATCAACATCTTGCTGGCGATCTTCAATCTCATTCCAATTCCGCCGCTCGATGGAAGCCACGTGCTGCGTCACGCTCTCCCCGAATCCGCCCGCGACATGTACGATCGTATCGGTCTCATCGGTCTGTTTGCACTGTTGATTTTTGGCGGAAATTTCCTATGGAGACTGATGGCGCCCGTCGTGGGACTCTTTAATGCAATTCTGATGAGAATCTGATGCCGGAAATCGATCAACAAACTTCCATTACAAAATCGGCGGCGCAGCCCGCTCCCGCGAATCGCCGTGTGCTCAGTGGCATGCGACCCACCGGCAAGCTCCACATCGGCCACTACGTTGGCGCGCTCCAGAACTGGGTCCGCCTGCAGAACGACTACGACTGCTTCTTCTTCGTCGCCGACTGGCACGCGCTCACCACGAATTACGCCGATACTTCGCGCATCAAACAGGACACGACCGAGATCGCCATCGACTGGCTCTCCGCCGGACTTGACCCGGAGAAGGCAACGCTCTTCATCCAATCCCACGTCCCGCAACACGCCGAGCTTCACCTGCTCCTGTCGATGATGACGCCCGTGGGTTGGCTCGAACGCGTCCCCACCTACAAGGAGATGCGCGAGAACCTCAAGGACAGGGATCTGGGCACGTATGGATTCCTTGGCTATCCCGTGCTCATGACCTCCGACATCCTTATGTACCAGGCTGCGTTTGTCCCGGTTGGCGAAGACCAGGTGCCGCACGTCGAGATCACGCGCGAGATCGCACGCCGCTTTAACCAGTTCTACTGGAAGCCATCGAAGACGCGCAGTGGGCGAGTCCTTCGGGGCGATGCCGTGCCCGGAGAAAAACGCATGTACGTCTTCCCCGAGCCTCAACCTTTGCTGACCCCGGCGGCCAAGCTTCCCGGCACCGACGGCCGCAAGATGTCAAAGTCTTACGGCAACTTCATCTCGCTCAGCGATCCCGAACCCGTCGTCCGCCAGAAGCTCAAGACAATGGTTACCGACCCCGCACGCGTGCGGCGCACGGACCCCGGCAATCCCGATGTCTGCCCGGTGGGCGATCTTCACAAGATTTTCAGCAGCAAGGAAACGATGGAGAAGGTGAACATCGGTTGTCGCAGCGCCGGCATCGGCTGCATTGAGTGCAAAGGCTGGGTCGCCGATCACCTCATGGACGTGCTGAATCCCATCCAGGAGCGGCGCCGTCCTTTCGAGCAGAATCCGAAGACAGCATGGGATATCCTTGAAGCTGGTTCCGAGCGCGCCCGTCGTGCCGCGCAGGAAACCATCGAGCAGGCCCATGAGGCCATGCACATGTCGCTTCAGTATGAAGCGCCTGACTCCGCAAAATCCGCAGAGGGGAATAAGTAGTTCGATGGCCGAGCAGCCCACGACTCCATCACCGACCGCGCCCGAACAGACCGCGCTCAAGGCATCGGTCGCCAGGAAAATCGAACAGGCGGGCGACACGTTCCCGTTTGCCGTTCAGGTCGGACTCGTCTATGACGGCCCGCTCGACCTTCTGCTCGATCTCATCCGCCGTCAGGACATCGACATCTACGACATTCCCATCGCGCAGATTACCGCGCAGTATTTGCACTACGTCGAGCACATCAAGCATCTCGACGTGGACGTGGCCGCCGAGTTCATTTACATGGCCTCGCTGCTCATCCACATCAAGTCGAAAATGCTGTTGCCAAAAGATCCAGACGCGCCGTCTGACCAGGTCGATCCGCGTATGGAACTCGTCAACCGCCTGCTGGAACATGAGCGCTTTAAGACCGCCGCTCAAATGCTCATGCAGAAGCAGCAGATTGAAGAGGCCGTCTGGTCCAACCCGGCGCTCAAGGATTTCCGCGACGCGGAGGGTACGGAGCCAGAACTCGCCGCCGATGTCGTCGATCTGGTCCGAACCTTCCAGACGATTCTTTCGCGCGCGAAAGAACGGCCGCTGTTAAAGTTTGACGAGGAATCTGTCACGGTCGGGCAGATGATCGAGTATGTGCGCCGCCGCCTGATCGTCGAGGACCGTCCGATCCGTCTGAAGCAGTTGCTCCATAACGTACAGTCGAAACAGGCGCTTATCTGCTGCTTCCTCGCGCTGCTTGAGTTGATCCGCTTGCAAGCCGTGCTATGCCGGCAGGACGCCATTTTCGGCGATATCGTTGTCAAGAAACACGCCAACTTCGACAACGTACTCGGCGACTCAGGCGATACCGGAGCGATCCGCGACGACTGGCGATGAAGATGCAAACGCTGGATTTTGATCCGGCGGCAAAGTAAGACCACACCGTTTTTGAGGCTTATCAGTCGAATGTCACTGAAGGCAAAGATCGAGGCAATTATTTACGCGGCTGAAGAGCCGATCACCGTCGAGCAGATTTCACTCCTCGTCAAGGACATCGTTCTCGCCGAGGAAACCGCCGCCGCGGAGCGTGCCTCTGAGGCTGCGGAATCCGGAAACAACGAACCGGCCGTTGAGAGCGGCGCCACTGTTTCTGATCCGCTCGAGCAGACGCTTACGGAAGCCGATCACATCGATCAGCACGATTCATCTCCGGCGGAGGAGGCTGCCGAGTCCCAGCCGGAAGAAGAACCCGCTCCAACCTCCGAAGCTGCTCAGCCGGAAGACTCGGATTCCCTGCCCACTGCCGTTGCGGGAACCCCGGACGAAAGTGCCGCTGCCGCAGAAGTCACTGATACGCCGGCGGAGCCTGACGCCGCTCGCGTGGAAGCTCCGGACACCACCGCCGGCAAGAAGAAGAAAGGCTCGAAGAAGGAACTCTCTGAAGACGCGCGTGTTCGTGCTCGTGTGCGCAGCGTCATCGCGGAGCTCATCGACAACTACGCCAACACCGAAGACCACGGTATCGAGATCCGCGCCATTGCAGGCGGCTTCAAGATGGCGACCAGGGCCGAGCATCACGATGTGGTCCGCGCCTTTGCTAAGAGCCTCAAGCCGCCCGTGCGGCTCTCGCTTGCGGCTCTGGAAACCCTTGCCGTCGTCGCCTACAAGCAGCCCATCACGGTGCCGGAAATCAGTGAAATTCGCGGCGTAGAAGCGTCCGGCGTCATCGGCACGCTACTCGATCGAAAACTCATTACAACCTCTGGACGCAAGCAGGTTGTCGGCCGCCCGATGCTCTACAAAACCAGCAAGGATTTCCTCCTTCGCTTCGGCCTCAACGATATTTCCGAACTGCCGAGCATGGAGGAATTCGAAAAACTCGCCGCCGACGGCCAGGGCGAACTTTTCACACCGAGCGCCGATGCCAATGCCCTTACGGCAGCTTCTCCGGCGGTGGAAACGTCCGCCGAAGAAGCGAAGACTCCCGCACCCTTAGACGAAAGCGTGGGCGAAACCTCTGCTCTGGAGGCTCCAGCCGAAGTATCCGATGAGCGGCTTGCGGTTGAGGATAGCGCTGCCGAACCGCCCGCGGAAAACGAAAACTGATTCATTCCGAATGACAAAGGAAGGCTGCTCCCGAGCAGCCCCTTTTCTTGCTCAAAACTTGAAACTTCTCCCCGTCTCCGGCTTCCTTGCCGATCTCCTGTATGATTAAAAGTTATGGCTGCTGAACGTTTACAGAAGATTCTCGCTGCCGCCGGGCTCGCCTCGCGCCGCAAGGCCGAAGAGCTCATCACCGCCGGGCAGGTTTCTGTCAACGGCCACACTGTCACGGAACTCGGCACTAAAGCCGATCCACGCACTGACGAAATTCGCGTCAACGGCAAGCTTGTCGGCGGACGCGAGCGTCACGTCTACTTCGTGCTCTATAAGCCCAAGGGTGTCATGACCACGGTCAGCGATCCCGAAGGCCGTCCGACTGTCATGGACTCGCTCAAGACCATCAAGGAGCGTGTCTTCCCCGTCGGACGCCTCGATTACATGAGCGAAGGCCTTCTGCTTCTGACCAACGACGGCGACTTGATGGCGGAGCTTACGCATGCTGGCTCGCACGTCCCCAAGACCTACCAGGTCAAGGTCAGCGGACAGCCCACAGCGGAAGACATCCAGAAGTTGCGCGACGGCGTCTGGCTTCCTCCCGAGCCCGGAATGACCGGCGTGCGCGGCAAGAAGCAGCCCGGTGTCGAGCGGCGCTCTTTCGGCGTCAAGACGCAGCCCGCGCACATCGACCTCGTACGCACGCAGGACAATCCCTGGTATGAAGTGACGCTCACCGAGGGCCGCAATCGCCAGATCCGCCGTATGTTCGAGCAGATCGGCTTCCACGTTGAAAAGATCAAGCGCGTCCGCTACGGAACCCTTACGCTCGATGTGGAACCCGGCCAGTGGCGTCAGCTCAACTTCCGCGAAGTCAGCGAACTGCGGAAGTCCATCGGCAAGCCGTTCCGAGTTGCGCCTCCGAGAAAGCGTCTCCCACTTGCCGGACCTCCACGCGAGCGCACCGACGCGCCCCGCTCTAAACGGCCAGCTACAACCGACCGCACTGCCACACCTCGCCGAGAGCCACGCGATCTTCGCGAAGCGCCAACGCGGTATCCACGTGAATCCAGCGGTGACCGCGAACGTCCGTTCCGTGGCGGACCGCGCAGTGACCGTCCCAAGCCCAGCGGACCGCCTCGCGGTGACCGTGATCGCGCTCCTCGCCGCGAATTCAGCAGCAGCGACCGCGAACGCCCATTTCGTGGCGGACCAAGCAGTGATCGTCCAAAGCCTAGCGGACCGCCTCGTGGTGACCGTGATCGTGCTCCTCGCCGCGAATTCAGCAGCGGCGACCGCGAACGCCCGTTCCGTGGCGGACCGCGCAGTGACCGTCCCAAGCCCAGCGGACCGCCTCGTGGTGACCGTGATCGTGCTCCTCGCCGCGAATTCAGCAGCAGCGACCGCGAACGCCCATTTCGTGGCGGACCAAGAAGTGATCGTCCAAAGCCTAGTGGACCGCCTCGTGGTGACCGTGATCGTGCTCCTCGCCGCGAATTCAGCAGTGACCGCGAACGTCCGTTCCGTGGCGGACCGAGCAGTGACCGTCCAAAGCCCAGTGGACCGCCTCGTGGTGACCGCGAACGCGCTCCTCGCCGCGAATTCAGCAGTGACCGCGAACGCCCATTCCGTGGCGGACCAAGAAGTGACCGTCCGAAGCCTAGCGGACCGCCTCGTGGTGACCGTGATCGTGCTCCTCGTCGCGAATTCAGCAGCAGCGACCGCGAACGCCCATTTCGCGGCGGACCAAGAAGTGATCGTCCAAAGCCCAGCGGACCGCCTCGTGGTGACCGGCGCGACGTTCGTGGTAGCGCCTCGCGCCCGCGTCGCGACGATCGTCCGCCTAGCCGTCGCCGCGATTGAGGGCGTTAACAAGAGGAACTCATGTCGAATTTTTCTGAACTGGTACCCGAACGCATTCGCGCTCTGCCTTCGTATGTTCCCGGCAAATCGATCAAGCAGGCTGAGGAAGAGACTGGCATCAAGGCCGTAAAGCTTGCCTCCAACGAGAATCCGCTCGGCCCCTCCCCATTGGCGGAGCGAGCGATGGAGGAAGCCGCACGCACCATCCATCTCTACCCGGACAACGACGCCGCCGAACTTAAGCAGCGTCTTGCCGCCGCACATTCGCTCGATCCGGAAAACATTCTCGTCACCGCCGGCTCCACTCCGCTGCTCGACATCGTTGCGCGGACGCTGCTCGGGCCGGGGCTCAACGCCATCACCAGCGAGCGTTCGTTCATCGTTTATCCCATCGTCACGCGTTCTACCGGTGCTGAGTTCCGCGCCGTGCCGATGAAGAACGACACCTACGATCTCGACGCCATCGCCGCGGCCGTCGACGCCAACACGCGCCTCATCTTTCTCGCCAACCCCAACAATCCCACGGGAACCATCGTCGATGCCGTCACACTCGACCGTTTTCTCGATCGGTTGCCGGATCATGTCATCGTCGCGCTCGACGAGGCTTACTACGATTTCGCCGCATATTTCGCACGTGAACGCGGCGTGGAGTACTCGCACTCCGTCGATTATGTTCGGCAGAATCGCAACGTCGTGGTTCTCCGAACCTTCAGCAAAGCGCAGGGATTGGCTGCCGCGCGTGCCGGTTACGGCATGGGGCCTGCGGAGTTAATGGGATACTTCGCGCGTGTGCGGACAGCGTTCATGGTCTCCGGAGTTGCACAGGCCGGAGCACTCGCCGCCCTCACCGATCATGACCACTACGAGCGCACCATGCGCAACAACGCCGAAGGTGCAAAGTATCTTCTTGCCGGACTTCGCCAGATGGGTTATCGCCCGGTTGAGACCTGGTCGAACTTCATCTATTGCGAAGTCGGCGAGAGTGCTTCTGCCGTCGGCGCTCGCTTGCAGCAGGAAGGAATCATCATTCGTCCGCTCACCGGTTCCTGGGGAGCACCCACGGCGATCCGCGTCACCATCGGCACACCGCAGGAAAATGAGCAATTCCTTCTCGCGTTCAAGAAGGTCATGCAGGGTTCCGCCACTGCAAAGTAGATTGCGCAAAGATACCAAAGGCCGCCTGCGTGGCGGCCTTCGCTTATTTACCCAATCCTCTGCGCTTACAGCATCGGCAACTTCGCCGCGCCAAACAATCCGGCATCGCTGCCGAGCAATGCGCGCGTAATCACCGTAGTCTTCCTCGGAGCCGTGCGCAGCGTGGCTGGCGGAGTTGTCACGCTGTAGATGAACGACCGCGCCTGCACTTCCTTGAAGAGTGCCGGAGCGAACGCATCCCACGCGCTCGAAACTCCTCCGCCGATCACGTACATCGGCAGATTCAAAGCGTTGATCATGTTCGTGAGCACGATGCCCAACGCTCGTCCCACCCGGCGATAGACATCCTGCGCCGGTTTATCTCCCTGCAAGGCAAGCTGGTACACCACTCGCGAGTTGAATTCCGAAGCGTGCGTTTCAGCAGCGCGTTTCAGCTCCGGAGCGGCTCCACTTGCGATGGCTTCATGCGCCATGCGCACTACTGCCGTGGCAGAGGCATACTGCTCCACGCATCCGCGTCCACCGCAACCGCACGGATGCCCCTCGGGTTCCACCACCGTGTGCCCCAGTTCTCCCGCCATGCCGTTATTGCCGTGCCAGATTTTGCCGTCAAATACCAACCCGCCGCCCACGCCCGTGCCCAGTGTAAACATGCAGAGACTCTCCTGGTCCCGGCCTGCGCCGAGCCATTTTTCGCCCAATGCCGCCGCGTTCGCATCGTTCTCCAGGATCACCGGCGTTCCGAGCCGCTTCTCGATCTCAGCGCGTACTGGAAACTCGCTCCATCCCGGAAGGTTCGGCGACTCGCGCATCATCCCCGTATCCATGTCGATGATTCCCGGCACGCCGATTCCGATGCCACGCAGTTCGCCCGTGCTGCGCAGCTTGTCGCGCAGATTGCGAATCGCATCCGTCATCTCTCCGATGACAAAATCGCGGCCCTTCGAAACCTCCGTGCCAAGCGTTGTCTTCTCCAGCAGCGTTCCGTTTTCGTCGACGGCGGAGATGCGTAGATTGGTCCCGCCCAGGTCCACTCCAATTGCGTATGAAGGCATGGCCACCCTCTCAATGTATTTTGCGAAACTGGAAATGAGAATCCAACCAAAACTCGTGCAGGCCGAGCGCGAGTAATTCTTTCCGCTCTCACTCTATACCACGCTCTTTGCGGTTTGTACTTCTACTTCTGGCACTTCGGACAATAGTGACTGCTTCTGCCGGCGATCACGACTCGTTTGATCGGCGTTGCGCAGACCAGGCACGGCTCATCCTCGCGCCCATAGACGTGGTGTACCAGTTGAAAGAACCCCTCGTCGCCATTGGCGTCCACGTAGTCCGATACCGAGGATCCGCCGGCGGCAATCGCTTCGGCCAGCACTACCTGGATCGCATCGTAGAGCCGCATCAGATCGTTGCGAGTTAATGTCGCCGCGCGTCGCCTCGGCCGGATCGCGGACCGGAACAGCGATTCGTCCGCGTAGATATTGCCAATTCCGCTCAGCAGCTTCTGGTTCAGCAGCGCGCTCTTGATCGGCGTCTTGCGGCCCTTGAACAGCTTGAAAAACTTTTCGCGGTCGGCGCCAATCGGCTCGTCTCCCGGAGCACGGAACGACTCCGCCGCCACCACTTGCAGCTTTCCAAAGCGCCGCGGATCCACGAAGCGCAACTCTCTTCCCGACCGTAGTTGCGCCACCAGGTGCGTGTGCTTCGCCAGCTCCACATCCGCATCGCATACCAGCATCCGGCCCGTCATGCCCAAGTGCACAATCCATTGGCCGCGTGGCTTGTGCGCGGAATCTTTTCTCCGGCGTGGCTCGGCCAGGTCAATCACAATGTGTTTGCCTACTCGCCGCGCGTGGGCGATCTCGGCGCCCTCCAGCATTTTCGCGATCTCCGCCGCAGGCGATTTCAGCAGGTTGGTCTTGTCGCCAATCCACACGGATTCAATCACGTCTCCGGCAACGCGCTTGTGCAGCCCGTTGGCAATGGTTTCGACTTCAGGCAGCTCAGGCATCGCTCTCAGTCTATCGCAGGCACTTCCAGAATATCTCGATTCGGTCCGTCTTCGGGCCTCTCCCGGCGCTATCATTTTCATTGAGATTTTCGCTCCATGGAAGAGGCTGCCCATGCGTGTACGTTACCTGATCGTCATCCTGTTCGTGCTTGCCCTCTTGTCTCCCTCTCCGCTGCGCGCGCAGACTCCGCGCCACCGTGTCGTCGTCGAGGTCGTCACCGTACTCTCCGACGGCTGGGCATTTGCCCTCAGCAACGTCGAGACCCTCCAGCGCGAATTCGGCCCCTCGAACATTGAAATCGAGGTGGTCGTGCACGGGCCGGCGCTTTCCATGCTTCACAAGACGGACACGGATTTTGCCGCTCGCATCCAGCGCCTGTCTGAGCACGGTGTCCGCTTCGTGGCCTCCCGTCGCACCATGCGCGACAAGCGACTCACGCCGGCGGATATGTTTCCCTTTGTCTCGCTGGTCGACTCCGGGGTCGGAGAGATCGTTCGTAAACAGGAAGCAGGCTGGATATACATCAAGTCAGGCTATTGATCAATGTTCTGCTTTCCCGCAGGCGGCAAAACACGGTAAAATCATATGTACACAGTTCTGTTACACGAATCCCCTGTCAAGTCCTGTAGTCATTTCAAGGGTCCTCTGTGTGCGAATTCTGACAGCCCTTCGTGGGTTGTAGTGTGTGGAGTTACGCGTGAAGAAAGTAAAAACAGCGGTCGTAGTCGGCGCGCAGTGGGGCGACGAGGGCAAAGGCAAGATCGTCGATGTCCTCTCGGATAACTTCCAGGTCGTAGCGCGCTATGCTGGCGGCCATAATGCCGGTCACACCGTCACCATCTCCGGCAAAAAGTTTATCTTGCAGTTGATCCCGTGCGGCATTCTGCGCAAGGGCTGCAAGGCCGTCATCGGCAACGGGGTCGTGCTTGACCCCATGGCGCTTCTCAAGGAAGTGAACGCGCTCCGCCAGAGCGGGCTGGACGTCGATGGCAACCTCTTCGTCTCCAACCGCGCGCACGTTATCCTGCCTTACCATCGCATGATTGAGTTGGGCGCGGAAAACGCTCCTGGTCGCGTGAAGATCGGCACCACGTCGCGCGGCATTGGCCCGACGTATGAAGACAAGATGGCCCGCCGCGGACTTCGAGTTTCCGACCTGCTCGACAAGCAGCTTCTCAAGAAGCACATCGAAAATGCGTGCCACGAGAAGAACACCATTGCGCACGCGCTCTTCAACGGCGAGCCGCTGGACGCCGGCAAAATGTACGAGGAATACGCGGCGATTTCCGACAAGGTTGCGCCCTTCGTCACTGATACCGCCTTTCTGCTCAACAATGCCATTCGCGCAGGCAAGTCCGTGATGTTCGAAGGCGCACAGGGCACGATGCTCGACATCGACCATGGCACTTATCCGTTCGTCACCTCTTCCAGCGCGACCTCGGGCGGCGCGGTCATCGGCACCGGAGTTCCTCCGACCTCGATCGGCACCGTCATCGGCGTCACCAAGGCGTATTGCACTCGCGTCGGAGAAGGACCGTTCCCCACCGAAGATCGCGGGCAGATGGGCGAATACATCCGCAAGCAGGGCAACGAGTTTGGCGCCGTCACGGGCCGTCCACGTCGCTGCGGATGGGTGGACCTGCCGCTGTTGCGCTACTCCAACATGATCAATGGCACCGAGTGGCTCGTAGTGACCAAACTCGATGTGCTTGACGGTCTGGAGCAGGTTCCTGTCTGTGTCGGCTACATCATCGATGGCAAGCGGACTGAGGAAATTCCCGCACAGGATTCGGGCTATCGCAAGATTGAACCTATCTACGAGAACTTCCCCGGTTGGAGCGAGCCCACCGCTGGTATTACCGAGCATGACAAGCTCCCGAAGAAAGCGCAGGAGTATCTCAAGTTTGTACAGAAAGAGTCCGGCGCGAAGATCGGCATGGTTTCTACCGGCCCGGATCGCGACCAGACTGCCTGGGTCGATGAGTTCACGGCCGTTCTAAAGGGTTAGCCAACAATCGCGGATGCGTTGTATTCGACCGTCTGCGACAGCCTGGGAGGCACAATGATTGTCCTGATCGTGGAGATGAAGGTGAAATCGGGCACGGAAGACGAGTGCAAACGCCTGATACGATTGATGGAAGAAAATACGCGCAAGGAAGCCGGGTGCGTTCTGTACGTCGGGCACCAGTCAACCGAGGACCCGTCCCGCTTCGCTTTCTATGAGCAGTACACCAGCGAAGCCTCCCTGCACCTTCACTGGAATACTTCCTACTTTAAGGAGTACGTCAGCGAGGGACTCGACAAGATTGTCGTCGAGCGCCAGCGGCAGCTTTACACTCCAGTCAGTTAACGGCTTTTCATCTCAATATCAGCCCGGTTTCGGCCGGGCTTTTTCCTCTTACAAATTCCCACATATCTATTTCATGAATTGACGCTGTCATCCCCGGGCCGCGCCTCGTTCCTGCATCGTCAAGCGCTACTTCGGCGGGCTCTGCTGCTTGTCGCAGATCAACACGCCTCCGCTTGCGTAGCTGTCACGCGGCACTTCCACGAACGTCACCACGACCGCCGCCGGGTTCGCGCCACCATCCTCGGCCAGCACATCCGTGATGCGCTTCGCCATTCTGCGTTTCTGTTCCGTCGTACGCCCTTCCAGCAATGTGATCTGAACCGCTGGCATCATTCCCCCCCAGGAACAAGAACCACAGAGACCATGAGTTCTGCGAAGGTCATACTCCCTCCGCGTCCTCTGCCATCTCTGTGGTGATCTTTGTTTCTTATTTCGCCACTTCGTAACCGGCAAAGAAAAAGCTCAGTTCGAAGCGTGCGGTGTCTTCCGCGTCCGAGCCGTGTACGGCGTTGCGCTCGATGCTATCCGCGTGCTTTTTGCGGATCGTACTGTCCTCGGCGTTCGCCGGGTTGGTCGCGCCCATCAGTTTGCGCCAGTCGGCGATGGCATTTTCCTTCTCGAGGGCAAGCACGACCACGGGCCCTTCGGTCATGAATTTCACCAGTGAGTCGTAGAACGGTTTGCCGACGTGGACCGCATAGAATCCGGCGGCCTGTGCCTTCTTCAGATGCAGCATTTTCATTCCGACAATACGGAATCCGTTCTTCTCGATCGTCGCGATGATATCGCCCGCGACGTTCTTTGCGACCGCGTCGGGCTTCACTATGGCTAGCGTGCGTTGCAGCGTCTTCATGAACTCTCGATATACCTTTCTATCTTTCGAAACTTGAATTGCGATGAGCCGGTTCCGGGTTCCCGGCGAATCATGGCATCGTGGCCACAATCTTTCACCGAAAACCCGGAACGTAAGGCTACTTATCCAGTGCTTGCACCAGTGTTTCGCCAATGAGCGCCGGCGACTTCGCCACCTTGATGCCGGCCGCTTCCAGCGCCTTGATCTTCTCGCTGGCCGTGCCCTTGCCGCCGGAAATGATCGCGCCCGCGTGGCCCATACGGCGTCCCGGAGGCGCAGTCTGTCCGGCGATGAAGCTCACAACCGGCTTCTTGACATGCTGCCTTACGAACTCCGCAGCCGTCTCTTCGGCGTTGCCGCCGATCTCGCCGATCATGATGATTGCTTCCGTCTCCGGATCTTCATTGAACAGCGTCAGTGCGTCGATGAAGTTCGTCCCGATGATCGGGTCTCCACCGATGCCGATTGCCGTTGACTGTCCGATGCCGCGCACGGTCAACTGGTGAACTGCCTCGTACGTCAACGTGCCCGAGCGCGAAACGATCCCAACGTTTCCCTGCAAGTGAATGCGCGCCGGCATGATACCGATCTTGCACTTGCCCGGCGAGATGATGCCCGGACAGTTCGGTCCGATCAGACGCGACTTCTTGCCTTCCATATACCGCCACGCTTTTTCCATGTCGCGCGTCGGCACGCCTTCCGTGATGCAGATGATCAGCGGGATCTCCGCATCCACGGCTTCCAGGATCGCATCCGCGGCAAACGGTGGTGGAACGAAGATGACCGTTGCGTTCGCACCGGTCTCCTTCACGGCATCCTGCACCGTGTTGAAGATCGGCCAGCCCTCGTGCGTGGTGCCGCCCTTGCCGGGCGTTACTCCGCCGACGACCTGCGTGCCGTATTCGGCGCATTGCTTCGCGTGGAAAGTACCTTCGCGGCCCGTCAGGCCCTGGACGATCAAGCGAGTATTCTGATCAACAAGTACGCTCATTACCGTTTCCCTCCCGCTGCCGCCACGACCTTTTCCGCCGCGTCCTTCATCGTCTCTGCAACCGTGAAATTCAATCCGCTTTTCGCCAGGATCTCCCGGCCCTGCTCAACGTTGGTACCCTCCAGTCGCAGCACGATCGGCAACTGGATCTTCGTTTTCTTGGCCGCATCAACCACGCCCTGCGCCAGCATATCCACTCGTAGAATGCCGCCGAAGATATTGATCAGCACGGCCTTCACGTTTTTGTCCATCAGCAGGATTTCGAACGCGTGCGTCACCTGTTCGGAATTCGCGCCGCCGCCCACATCGAGGAAGTTCGCGGGCATGCCGCCGGCAAACTTGATGATGTCCATGGTCGCCATCGCCAGTCCGGCGCCGTTGACCATGCAACCCACGTTGCCGTCCAGCTTGATGTAATTGAGGTTGTACTTGCTGGCCTCCACTTCGAGCGAATCCTCTTCCGTGATGTCGCGCAGATCCTTCAGGTCGGGGTGCCGGAACAATGCGTTGTCGTCGAAATTCACCTTTGCATCCAGCGCAAATACTCTTCCGTCCGTTGTCGTGATGAACGGATTGATTTCGAACAGCGAGGAATCCGTATCCTCGTACGCGCGGTAGAGCGCCATCATGAACTTCACCGCCGGGCTGATGAACTCCGGCTTCAATCCCAACTTGAACGCCAGTTTGCGCGCCTGGAATGGCTGGAAACCGATCGCCGGGTCAACATATTCCTTGATGATTGCGTTCGGGTTCTTCGCGACAACTTCTTCGATCTCCATGCCGCCCGCGGCCGACGCCATAAAGCACGGACGCGAAACCGTGCGGTCCAGAACGATGCCCAGATAGAGTTCGCTGGCAATCGGCAGCGTCTCTTCAATCAGCAACCGCTGTACCTTTTTGCCCTCCGGTCCCGTCTGGTGCGTTACCAGTTGCATGCCGAGCATTTTCTCGGCAAGCTGGCTGGCCTCTTCTACGCTCTTGGCGATCTTTACGCCGCCACCCTTGCCGCGACCACCGGCATGTATCTGCGCCTTTACCACTACGCCACTGGCGCCCACACGGAACAGGTCATTCGCAACCCGCTCCGCCTCTTCCCGTGAAGCCGCCATTTCGCCCCGCGGAACCGCCACACCATACTTCGACAATATGGCTTTCGCCTGATATTCGTGAATTTTCATAGGTTAAGTACTGCGACCAAACTCGCTTAGGTTGAATTGCGTTTTCTGAAGCGCTGTGTCTCCATGCGTCGGATAAACCGGCGCACAACCAGACGCAGAACCTTCTATTTCGAAATCCCCGGCAGACGCACCGCCTGTCTGCGGAGTTCGAGAGACCCGCCGGAATGTCAACATCCGGCGAAATCAAGCCGTGAGCTACAAAACTAATGATTATATGCGGCTGAACGGAGGGAGTAAACCTTTGCGAGCGCTAGCCGCGCCGCTACCCTTCGGCCATCCGCGCTCATAGCGGCCTGCACGTCGCATAAGTGAGGCACAGTGCATTGCATCTCGTGTGGGGCATACCATGATGTGTCGTTCTTAGCCAGAATAAGTATGGACAATCGCTTCAATTTTTCCCGCTCGACAAATTCTCCTATGCAATTTGGTTTCCTTCCTGTTTGGGATTGTGCAAAATGAATGGCTTCCTTCGACGCGAGGTGATACATGTAGAAGATAGCCTTCCTGTTGCTGTTCTCTTCTCTGGGTCTGGCCGCCAGCGCGCAGCAAATACAAGTCAGTCGTACCAACAAGACGATTTACGTTTCCGCTGAAGGCTCAGCATCGAGCGATCCCGACGTCGTCACTGTCAACGTCGGATACGAGAACTATGCGCCCACTCAGCAGCAGGCGTATGACGACAATCTGCGCGCCTCACAACGCATTCTTGACGCGCTTTTTGCCGCCGGAATTACGAAGCAACAGATTGAATCCAACTCAGTCACTGTCCAACAAATGGATCCGGACAAATCATGGACTCCCGAAATGCAGAGGGAACGGCAGTTCCACGCCGGGCAAGATTGGACCCTTCATCTCGCCGCGAAAGATGCACAAGGGATTGTCGATCTCGTCATGAGAGCCGGCGCAAATATTCTCGGAAATGTCAGTTGGGATGTCTCGGATCACATTCGACTGCAAGCGGAGGCCAGCAAAGCCGCCCTCGAAAAGGCCCGATTGATAGCGGATCAAATGGCGGCAGGGCTGAACGCGAAACTCGGCGAACTGGTCTACGCCAGCAACACGTCACCCTTAAGGAACTACTTTCCTTGGAGCGGAGTCTTGAATACTTCCAGTGCAACTCTTGGACGAGCTGGTGTTACGAAGCCGTCTTTGCAACTCTTCCCTGAGAAAGTTACGGAGAAGACTACGGTTTACGCGGTCTTCGCGATTCAATAGCGGCCACGCCGGAACTACTCTGCGATCCCTCTCTTCGTCACCAGGTACGTCGCGAACGTTCCGAGCCAGTGTCCATGCACCGACGAGTACTAGTCATAGCAGCCGTAGAACGCCGGTGTCAGCTTGCGCCTCCATGCCCGGCGATGTCAGCGCGGCAAACGCCAGCACGGCCAGCCACCGCAACGCGCTCATTCGACATCCACCCGCTGCATGTATTGCGCAACGTCCACGTTCCAGTGCAACTCTTTCTCGATAGACTCCCTTAGCGCCGCCGACGCGTCCGGATCGCCATGCACAAGATGAGTCACTCCCGGTTGCTTCTTGAATGCCCGCAGCCATTCCAGCAGTTCCGGCGTATCCGCGTGATCGCTGAACTGCTCGAGCGCCGCCACCTGCGCGCGCACCGGAACGATCTGACCGAAGATCTTGACCTGCTTCTCTCCGTCCTTGATTTGCCGGCCTCGCGTGCCCACCGCCTGGAATCCGATGAAGAGGATAAGGTTCCTTGGGTCCGGCAGCTTCTGTATCAGGTGGTGCTGAATGCGTCCACCGGTGCACATGCCATTGGCGGAAACGATGATCGACGGATACTTTGAGTCGTTGATTTTCTTTGACTCCTGCGGCGTGAGCGCGAAGTGTAGGTTCGGCCACTCTTCCGGCGAACCAAACTTCTTGATCAACTGCTTCGTCTCGACGCTGAACTCCTCGGAGTGCTTCAGGAAGATCTTCACCGCGTGGATCGCCATCGGCGAATCCGCGTAGACCGGCATGCGCGGAATCATGCCTTCTTCCATCATCTCCTTGATGAGGAAAAGGAACTTCTGCGTGCGCTCCACGGCGAAGGCCGGCACCACGATGCTCCCGCCGCGCTTCACCGTCTCGGTGATGAGCCGCGCAAGCTCGGGCTTGGGATTGTTCTCCGGGTGAATACGATTCCCATACGTTGACTCCATCACCAGTACATCCGGAGACTCACCCTCGGCCGGCCCTTCGTAGACGACTTTCCCAGGCGCAATCTCGCTGTCCCGAACGCGTCCAATGTCGCCCGTGAAGAGCAGCGTCTGCCGGTGTCCATCGGCTCGCAGGGAAACCTCTGCCATCGCGGACCCGAGGATATGAGCTGCGTGCACAAAACGGAAACTCAGGTCCGGAGAGAGCTCGATCGTCTCTCCATACCCAACCGGCGTAAAGCGATCCAGGCTCTCCTTCGCTTCTTTGAAGGTATAGAGCGGCAGTGCGGGTTCGTGTTTCGAGGTCTTCTTCTTGTTATGGAACGCCGCGTCTTCTTCCTGCAGGTAACCGGAATCCGGAAGCAGGATGCCGCATAGATCGACGGTTGCCGATGTTGCGTAGATCCTTCCGCGGAATCCTTCCTTCACCAGCCGTGGAATCCAACCGGAGTGGTCCAGGTGAGCATGCGTAAGGATCACGGCATCGATGTCCCGGGCATTTATCGGAATGTCGCGCCAGTTGCGTTCGCGCCACTCCTTTGGCCCCTGGAACATTCCGCAGTCCACCAGGACCTGTATGCCCTGCCGTCCGCTCTGATCGTTGGAACTGTTGATGAGGTGTTTGGAACCCGTGACCGTGCCAGCTGCGCCGAGGAACTGTATGTAGCTCAAGGACCCGCCTTTCGCCGGCTCACCGTGCGAATGACAATCCTTCTTCAATTCGCGCGTGAACCGTTCATGACTGCGTGAATACTAAAATCCTGGAACCAATACTTCTAATCCTGTGTACGTCCTGAAAGCAAGCTGCGCTAGTGGAGCATGTCCGCCGTCGTGACCTTGGCGCGGTTGTTGTTGAGGTTCTCTTCCGGCACGCTGCCGTCATTCACCACCACGTCCGTCGGCAATGCCGGAATCACAATGCGCGCAATGCCCTTTGCTTTCGGACCAAGCGCGATCCGCGACATGCGTTCGCCTTCTGCCGATTGCACCACCACCGGAACCTCCGCCCACGAGTCGCCCAGGTTTTCCACCGTGACCGCGACCAGGTACGTATTACTCAGAGTCTTGCGCGCGTAGGCCGAGTCGATCTTGAAATCGGGCAGCAGATGATCGCGATAGACCCAGCTATCGAAAAATGCCTCCAGGTCCTTATGCGCGCCGGCTGCTTCTGCTAATCGCTGCACATAGCCGGAATCCTTATCCTCGGCCGGGTTGTAGCTCTTGATGAACTTGCGCATCGCCTCGTCGCCAATCAAATCACGCAGCATCCACCAGACAAATCCTGCCTTTGTTCGCAGGAACAGTTCATCGTTCGTGCTGATCAACGGCTGTGGTACGGCTGTCGCCTTGCCCGGCGGACCATCAGGAACCATTCCATGCGATTGTTCTTCGGCTACAGAGAGCGCGTTCACGAACTGGTTCAAGTAGCGCAGGCCGGCCTTGCGCCCTTCTTGCTGCTCGCGCACCAGCGCCTGCGCAAAAACCGCCAACCCCTCACGCACCCACGGTCGCGGCGAGTCGAAACACGAATGTGTCATCAACCTGGCCAGCGCGACTTCCAGCGCCGCTTCCGGCAGTTTCTTTACCGGCGTAAACAAAAACGTTCCCGCCTCATACGGCAACGCGTCCGGGTCCGGCAATTCGACGATCGTCGCCTTGTGTTTCACCGGTCCGAACCAGCCGGTAACTGTCGTCAATGCGTTTTCCGCCGCAACCGCGTAGTCTCGCGCGTACTGTGTATGCTCCGCGCGATACATCACGTTGAGTTGAGGTCTCTCCATCTGCTGGAACGGCGAAATCGCGAATGCCGGGTCTTCCTTGCCGACGTGCGGGAACGAACACTGTGCCGGTTTGCTGAAACCGGCGCCGGGCTGCCAGCCTCCCGACGGACAATCGATAAATACCGATGAATCTTTGTCTACTTCGCCCGGCTCCACGTTCGCCATGATGCTCAGGTTCATCTGCGAATTCGTGTGACGGAACTTCCACCCAGCCAGCGCGTCGAATACTTCCGTCCCGTCGCTCAGGCTCACGGCATCGATCGATACCGGGTACCACGTAACAAATCCAAGGCCGCGCACCGTCGTGAAGTTTGTGCCGATCCTGTCCCAGTCGCTGCGAAACGCGACACTTTGGGGCGTGCCGATCCGTGTCAGCCGAGTCGAGTCTTCCTTCACCGTTCCGCCGTAGTGAACGTTCAGCGTGATGTATCCCTCGGGTGGCACCGGTGCCGGCAGTGAAACAATCGCCTCGCTGAGTTCGCCCGTATGATCTATGTCGGACGTGTAGGGTTGCGTCAGCCACGACACGGGTTGGCCATTTGCCTGCACGTTCAGCCAGCGGAACGTCGACGTGATCTGCATCGCCACGTCTTTCTGCGGCGTCTTCGAATCGTTGCGCAGCTCCACCGTGCCTTCCACGTCCATGCCGCTCACCGCCGGCTGGATTCTCACTTTCAGGTTATAGCGCACGAATGTGAATGCGTCCCGATTCAGCGCGTAGGACTGCGCCGTGAGAACCACCACCAGGATGAACGCCAGGGAGACTGCGTTTTTTTTCATTTCGCGTGTTTTCCGGATGTGTTTCCGCCACGCTCACGAGTGCGGCGCTGGCGTAGAACCTCGTACATCACGATGCCTCCCGCCACGGAGACGTTCAGAGAAGAAATGGCGCCCATCATGGGGATGGAAACCAGCAGGTCGCACTTCTTGCGCACCAGTTCGTGCAGGCCCTTTCCTTCAGCGCCAAGCACAATCGCGCAATCCATGTTGTAGTCCAGTTCGTCATAATTCTGGCCGCCGCGCTCGTCCAGGCCAACCGTCCAGATGTTCCGGTCCTTCAGATCTTCCAGCGAGCGCGCAATATTCACCACACGCGCAATGTTCAGGTGCTCGCTCGCTCCCGCCGAAGATTTCACGACCGTACCTGTGACACCGGATGCGCGCCGTTCGGGAATCACCACGCCATCCACGCCTGCGCCATCGGCCGAGCGCAGCAGTGCGCCGAGGTTGTGCGGATCTTCCACTCCGTCCAGCACCACCAGGAATGCGTACTTCCCGTGCTTGTTTTCCAGAATGCCGTCGATGTCGCCGTACTTCTTGCTCGAAGTAAATGCCATCACGCCCTGATGCGTGGTCGTCCGTGTGTTTCGGTCGATCTCCACCCGTGGGACAAAGCGAACCGGGACGCTCTGGGAATGGCAGTCCTCAATAATGCGCTGCACGCGCGGGTCGTCGCGGTCCTTTGCGATCGCTACGTAGTCGAAGCGGCGCTCGTGCCGTTTGAGGGCTTCGCTTACCGCATGGATGCCATAAATTACTTCGCTCATGTGACTTCTAGTGTACGTCAGCCGCCGCGTCGCTTGCGAACCATTCCACGCCGTTCGCGCGCTCCTGCTGCCGTTCACCCGCCCATCTTCCCATTCGCGGGGCTTCCTTTTCCACCCGGCCACATAGCGGCTATACTCCACAGTACGTTGAGGAGTCACAATGCCTCTGTCTGTTCTTATCGTCGATGATGAGCAGCTTGCCAGGAATGAACTCGCCTACCTGCTTAAGGACGCCGAAGATGTCGAAGTGGTCGCCGAGGGCAAGAACGGCCTGGAAGCTGTCACTCTCATTCGCGAGCACATGCCTGACCTCGTCTTCCTCGACGTGCAGATGCCCGGCCTCGATGGCTTCGGCGTCATCAAGAAGCTCCTCGAAAAAAAGATTCCGCTTCCCCGCATTGTCTTCGCCACGGCATTCGACCAGTACGCCGTACGCGCCTTCGAAGTCAACGCGCTCGACTACATGCTCAAGCCGTTCGATAAGAAGCGTGTTCTGTCGGCCATCGACAAATTTCGCAAGAACCGCGAAGCCTCCGGCACGCCCAACAACCGGTTTGAAACTCTGGTAAAGATGCTGGAAGCCCAAAGACCGCAGCCCTCGAAGATTCTGCTGAAGGCCGCGGGCCGTCTCTTCCTCGTCGATCAGAAGGACATCTGCTACGCCTCTATCGAAGACGGCGTCATCACCGTGGTGGCCCAGGGTATGGAGGGGCAGTCAAACTGCCGTACGCTCGAGGAATTGCTGACTTCACTCGACCCTAATCTCTTCTGGCGCGCGCACCGCTCTTATCTGGTAAACATCAATCGCATCAAGGAAGTCGTCCCCTGGTTCAAGAGCTCCTACCAGATCCGCATGGACGATCGGAAGCAGACGGAGATTCCCGTCAGCCGTGCCCAAACGCGCCGCCTGCGTGACCTTTTCGGCCTCTAGTCCGGCAGCCGCTCCTGCAACCGATTTCTCTTGCTCTCGTCTCTTCTCTGCGAGAGTCTTCTCTGTCCGATTAGTGGCGGTCGAAGATGACACGTTGCAGGACACATTCCTATTCACAGGGAAACCCGATGCGCAATCTGCGACTTCTCGCCCTTTTACTCCTCTTCGTCGTGCCGTGTTTTGCCGGAGATAAACTGAAGCTTGGTGATGTTATTGCACACCACTTGGCATCCATAGGCACTCCTGAGGCGCGTGCCGCCGCGAAGTCCCGCACCGCGGAAGGTCCCGTCGTCATGAAGGTCATTGTCGGCGGCGCCGGATCGCTTCAGGGTGGAGCCATGCTCTACTCGACGGGCAACACTTCAAAATTCACTATCCGCTTCTCCGCGATCGATTACCCGGGAGAGACCTTCTCCTCGGACGGCGCAAAGGTCGAGGTCGCGACCATCGCTCCAAACGCCCGTTCGCCTCTCGGAGACTTCATGTTCCGTCACGATGTCATCTTGAAGGAGGGGCTCTTTGGGGGCGTCCTCGGGACCAACTGGCCTCTACTTGATCTTTCGTCCCACAACGCTAAGTTGCGCTATGAGGGGCTGAAGAAGGTGAGCGGCCGTGAACTGCATGTCGTGTCCTACTACGCAAAAAAACAGGACTCCGATCTCGACATCAAGCTGTACTTTGACCCGGATACCTTTCGCCACGTGATGACGGTTTACAGCTTTTCCGTTGAGCCTTCCCTCTCACACAACCAACTGGACCACGGGTCCCGTATCTACTACCGCGTTCAGGAAGAGTTCGGCAATTTTCAGGTGGTCGATGGACTTACTCTTCCCCGCGAGTGGAAGATCCGCTATTCCTCCGAGCCGGTCTCGGCATCGACCTACGAGTGGATATTGGACTTTGATCGCATAGTTCACAACAAACCGCTCTGAGAAATTCGGCCATCTCGCTGGCGGAGAAACTCCTTCGCCAGCCGGGATGAGCGTACTCCCCCGCCTAAGCGGTATAATTTCCACATCCGATCATGAAAGCTTACGTATACGTGTCTCTCAAGAAGAGCGTTCTGGACCCGCAGGGCAAGACCATCCAGGGTGCACTGACCAAGATGGGGTACCAGGGCGTGGAAGACGTTCGCCAGGGAAAGTTCTTCGAGGTCACTCTCGACGGAAAACTCAGCCGCGATGCGGCCAGGATGGAAGTCGAGCGTATTGCCCGCGAAGTCCTCACCAATCCCGTCATCGAGGATTTTCGTTACTCCCTCGAAGATTAGGCAAGGCGGATTCTTTCGCTTCATCATTCAATGGCGAGTGTGGCTTGCGGCCTCGCCAAGGAGCACTACCGTGTGTGGAATTGTTGGATATGTCGGCAAGAAGCGTGTCGTACCGGTCATCATCGATGGATTGAAGCGGCTCGAATACCGCGGCTATGACTCGGCCGGCATCGCCGTCTCCGGCAATGGCGAAGGTTTGCAAATTCGGCGCGCTGAAGGCAAGCTGCGCAATCTGGAAGAGGTCATCCGCCTCAAGCCGCTCGACGGCACTTACGGTATCGGCCATACCCGCTGGGCAACGCACGGCCGTCCCAGCGAAGAGAATGCCCATCCGCATCGCGACTGCACCGGCCACATCGTTGTCGTACACAACGGCATCGTCGAGAACTACATGCAGCTCAAGAAGCAGCTCCGCGCCAGCGGCCACACCTTCTCGACCGAGACCGACACTGAGGTCATCGCCCACCTCATCGAGAAACACATTGCCGCCGGAAGCAATGGACAGAAAATTCCGCTCGAGGAAGCCGTCCGTTTGACGGTTCGTGAACTCGCTGGCGTTTTCGCGCTGGCTGTCATCTCCGTTGACGAGCCCAACAAGATTGTCGCCGCGCGCAACGGCCCGCCCGCCGTCATCGGCCTCGGCAAGGATGAGTATTTCGTCGCCTCCGATGTCCCGGCCATTCTTTACCACACGCGCGATCTCTTCTTCCTCGGCGATGGCGACCTCGCGGTTATCACTGCCAGCGGCGTGCAGTTGACTGACTTCGACGGCAACTCCATCACTCGCCAGGTGCAGCACGTCACCTGGGACCCCATCATGGCAGAAAAGGGCGGCTTCAAGCACTTCATGCTCAAGGAAATCTACGAGCAGCCCCGCGCCATTCGCGATACTTCGATGGGCCGCGTTTCTCTCGACACCGGCAAGATCTTCCTCGACGAAATGGACATTTCCGAGGAAGAGTTAAAGAACATTAAGAAAATGCAGATCGCCGCGTGCGGCACCAGTTGGCACGCCGGACTTGCCGGCAAGTTCATGATCGAGCGCCTGGCCAAGGTCCCGGTCGAAGTCGATTACGCCAGCGAATTCCGCTATCGCGACCCGCTTACCGGTCCCGACGAAATCACCATGCTGATCACGCAGTCGGGTGAAACTGCGGATACTATCGCCGCTCAGCGCGAGTCCAAGGCAAAGGGCTCCAGGACGCTCGCCATCTGCAACGTCGTCGGAGCCATGATTGCTCGCGAAGCCTCCGGCACCATCTACACCCACGCCGGTCCGGAAATCGGCGTCGCTTCCACCAAGGCATTCACCGCGCAGTTGACCGCGCTCTTCCTCTTCGCGCTTTATCTCGGCCAGATTCGCGGCACCGTTACTGAAGATGACGCTCGCAAACTCGTCGAGGAGCTCTCCATGCTCCCGGGCAAGCTCGAATCCGTACTGGCGCGCGAAGAGGAGCTCGAAGACCTCGCCAAGCAGTACAACCGCGCCACTGACTTCCTCTTCCTCGGACGCGGCATTCACTACCCAATCGCCCTTGAAGGCGCGCTTAAGCTGAAGGAAATTTCCTATATCCACGCCGAAGGCTATCCCGCCGGCGAGATGAAGCACGGCCCCAACGCGCTCATCGACGAAAACCTTCCCGTCGTTATTCTCGCTACCCGGGACAACAACGATCCCAACTCCGTGCTCCGCTACGAGAAAACCATCTCGAACCTGAAGGAAGTAAAAGCGCGCAGCGGACAGGTCATCGCCATCGCCACCGAGGGCGACGATGAGATTCGCGAATCGGCGGATTATGTCGTCTTTGTTCCGCAGGCTCCGGAGCTGCTCTCGCCTATTCTCGAAATCGTTCCCTTGCAGTTGCTCGCCTATCACATCGCGGTCCGCCGCGGATGCGATGTCGATCAACCACGCAATCTCGCCAAATCCGTCACGGTCGAGTAAGCGGATGTTCATCATGAAAGAGCGGCGACGATCATCATCATGAGCATGATAGCGGCGGAACCGTTGTATTCCTGCTTTAGTGTAGATCGCGTGGATAGAAAACCCGCCAGTTGGCGTCGAAAGCTGGATTGTCCATACCGTATGACAGGTAGAAATCAAGGGCAATCCCTGGGTCTCGCAAACAACCTATTTCGCTAGCATTCCAGCCGGCGCGCTCAGCATGGAAGCCAATCGCTTGATGATACGGATTGACATAATCCAATGCTCGTAGCGTCGTGCACACATCGTTGATCGCAGCGAGTGATCGCGCTGAACGATATGCTGCGATGCCTTTGCTCACGCCGCCTGCATAAGAGGCCGGACAGCTATGTCGATCAACGTGCGTGGCGGGTTGGTTACGTACACGGTTTCGCCCGTTGGCGCGGTATGTGTCTTTACACCTAACCTTCCGGTTGCCGTGCCGTTCAAATAATGGCCTGTTATCTGCTATATATATTCCATGAAATGACAGTAAAAATGTCTATTATCAGAATAAGATAAAAATATATTTCCAAAATAGGACATAAAACAGTATATTTACGGAATGAATGTAGCGACCCAAATCGCCGAATTTAGAGACCGTGGATTCACGAGAGAACAAGCAGAGACCCTCGTCTTAATGCGCGCGGCCGCCGTGGCTCTGTTCCGAGAGTTTCCCGATCACTTTGTGCTTTTCGGGGGAGCGAACTTAGTCTTATTTCACAAGAGCGTAAGACATTCGGCGGATCTCGACTTGATTGCTATCACACAAAACCGGCCAAAAACCGAAGACATCGTTGCTGCCTTGCGGACAGGTCTCGCGGAGTTGGCTGAGGTTCTCAAAGTTAATCCACTCTCATTCGAGGCGGAAGTCGCTGACATACCTGAGTTGAAGATCCATGTGAATGGAAGTGCGGGGCAGCGGCTGTTCAGAGTTGACTTCACCAAGGTCGGCGGAGTTTTTGATTCCGAGATTGAGGAACAGCTTGTCGAAGCAGGACCGGCTGCAATTCACGCGAGTGTTCAGTATGCCTCCAAAGCGTTAATGCTTTTTCGCAAGGCGGAAGCATTCCTGTTCAGGCATGTTGTGAAGGCGCGTGATGCGTACGACATTTACCAACTTCAGTCGGAGGGGGCAGCGTTAACGGAGCATCTGAGCCAGGTACTTACAGATGCCATGTTTGGGGCAGAGATCGAGCCCGAACAGATTGAGGAACGTATTCAGAAAATGACTGTCAAACGCTGCCAGGCGGAGTTGGATGGCAATCTGCCGGTTGAGATCTATGACTCTTTGAAGAAATCGGAATTTGCAGAATTGCAGGATGCCTTAAGACGGTTATACGAGCCTTGGCTCTAGGAGGATGAGATGGATTGGGTGAAATACTTGCAGGACCAAGTCGTACGTTCCCCTATTATCCTCGCGAGCGAAGTTGAAGTAGCTTTACAGCTTGACCATTCGTCTGTGCGGCGCACCCTTGGACGTTTACAACATCGAGGACTGGTTGAGCGCATCACGAACGGTATCTACTTGAACGCACTTACTCAAGACTTTGCCGCTACTGACGTTATAAACGTCCTGAGACCAAACGCGTATGTTTCTCTTGATTCGGCGCTCAGGCATTGGGGCATCAGTACTCAATCACCTTCGGTGCTCACTTGCGTAACTACTGGGAAACCTAAGGAATACCGGAGTAAGCACCTAAACGTACGCTTTCGTACGATTGCTCCGAAGCTGTATTGGGGTTTTAAAGAGAAGGCGACGCGGTACGGTGCTTATAAACTCGCCGAACCAGAGAAGGCCTTGTTGGATTGGGTTTATCTCGCATTGCAGAACGGTATCGAGCCTGCATTGGATGAACTGAATCTCAGAAATCTGGATCGTTCAAAGCTGTTCGAGTACGCGAATAAGTATCCGAGCAGTGTATTAAAACACCTCCTCCCAGTGCTGGCACTGTCTGACCAAGCTCGCGGTACCATTCGCGTCGCATAGATACAAAGCTAAGAGCCGGAACTTATTCCAGTTGGTGGTCTCAAGTACCTCGATCACTTCAGCACAATGGCCGCCGCGCGCGCCCGTGCGTCGCGCCCACGCCGCTAGAGCCCAATGGCTTCGGCCCGGCTAAGGCACCCCGCCGTCGCCTGAGACCGCGGTAATTTCGTTCACCAAATTGTTGCTCGAGAATTTCACACTACGGCTAAGCGTAGTTTCAGTTCACGAAATTAAGATTTTTGAATGGACGATTCAGCAACTTGCGAGCCTATTAGTTCATGGAATTATTGAACGCGAACAGGAATAGCGGCGAGTAATACTTCTGCATAGTGGGCGAACCTTCGCTCATTGAATAATACTGTTGCCTACCGGAACATCTGCTGGCTTTGGGCGGATTGACGGCTGTGCAACGATGGGTTACGGGCTTGCCTCCCGCCTGATGCCCCATCCTTTCCGGGAACAAACGACAGCCTTCAAGCCCGTCTCAATCCATCGCAGTTGTGCTCCGGAGAATCTTCAAAGGAGTTCGCGGCGACCGTGATCGAGTGCTTCACGCCGCCGTTCTCCGATCAGTCTGATTCAATGACTGGAGCCCGATGAATACTCTGAGACCAGGTATCCGCGCCGGTAACGCATTCGACCTGTTGATCATAGTCAATGCTGCGAAGAAGCTCTTCTTGAAATCGCGATACGTGATTCTTACAACACTACTTCTGGGCCTGCCCTTATCTGGACGGTCCGTGGCTGTCTACCAGACAACGCCGGACCTTTCGCAGCGGCTTCAGCAAATGGCATCGCTCACTCTCGAAAACTCCGCGCCAGCGGCGCCTACGATAACCGTGGATGACACGAAGACCTATCAGCGGATCGACGGCTTCGGCGCTTCCCTCACGGATTCATCCGCCTGGCTCATCTATACAAAGCTCACCCCCGCGCAGCGCGACGATCTTATGCAAAAGCTCTTTGGTCGTGACAACGGTATCGCCATGAGCTTTCTGCGGCAGCCGATGGGAGCCTCTGATCTCGCGCTCAATTTCTATACATACGACGATATGCCTGCCGGACAATCCGACCCTTCGCTGGCGAATTTCTCCATCAATCACGATAGGGCGTACATCATTCCCGTGTTGCAGCAGGCTCTCGCCATCAATCCCGCGATAAAGATTATGGCGACTCCCTGGAGTCCGCCTGCATGGATGAAGACGAACAATTCGCTCATGGGCGTCAGCGACGGGATCACTGGCTCGCTTAAAACGGACGCGTACAAGCCTCTGGCGAATTACTTCGTCAAGTACATTCAGGCCTACGAGGCGGCTGGCATCAAGACCGATTACGTCTCTCTCCAGAACGAGCCTCTTTACGCGCCGTCCGGATACACCGGCATGTTGATGCAGGTAAGAGAGCAGAAAAACCTGCTCGACAATTACATCGCGCCTGCGTTTGCGGCGGCCGGCATTAAGACAAAGGTTCTGGTATACGACCACAACTGGGACGTTCCCGATTATCCGCTGAGCATTTTCAGCGACGCCACTTCGCGGGCGAATACTGTGGGCGTGGCGTGGCACCATTACGCGGGAGACCCCTCCGTGATGAGCACCGTCCACGATCAGCACCCCGAGCTTGGGGCATGGGTGACAGAGGCTTCAGGCGGGACGTGGCAAACCGGCAACATCCTGGCTCAGGACGGGGCCGAACTCGTCACCGTGATGCGCAACTGGTCGAAGTCCTATGTCATGTGGGGTCTCGCGCTCGACCAGGATCATGGCCCCTATGCGATTGCGCCAGATGGACAGCACGGATGCGACACTTGCAGCCCGATTGTCACCGTCGCTTGGGATAAGTCGGGCTCTGGCACACCTTCCACCGTATCGTTCGAGCCCGATTATTACGTTCTGGGACACGCCAGCAAGTTTCTCCAACCAGGCGCCTATCGCATTTACTCGGACGAAAACATTGAGGGCAATCTTTACGATGTGGCCTTCCGGAATCCCGACGGTTCTATTGTTCTGTACGTTGTGAATAGCGGTTCCGCCGGCATTACTTTCAATGTCAAATACCATGGGCGATACTTCACCACCACGGCCCCGCAGGGTTCAATTGTCACGTTCGTCTGGTCCGTGCGCCGGTGAATCTATCCATCCCCGTTCTCGTCAACCCGGAATTCCGCCGCCCTTTCTCCGGTTAGCCCTTACGTGCTTTAGAATGGAAGAAACCTACCGGGTTTTACTGGATACATCGTGGAAAAGGATTTGCTTACCGCGCGGCTTACGCGCTCCGTGATTTTGTCCGATCGGACCAAGCATCTCGAATTCGAGGTCCTTGGCGATAGCCGTTTCGATTTCATCCCCGGCCAGTTTGTCTCCGTACGCGAGCCCAAGCCGGATGGCAAGTTCATTACCCGCGCCTATTCCATCGCCTCGGCCCCTCACGGCGATAATCGTTTCGACCTCTGCCTCAATCGCGTCGATGAGGGGTTCATGTCGAACTATCTCTGCGACCTCGAACTCGGCGCCGAGGTTCATCTCCACGGCCCTCACGGTCACTTCATCCTCAAGGAAGGCGACCGCCGCGACGCCCTCTTCATCGCCACCGGTACCGGCATCGCGCCCTTCCGCGGAATGGTCCACTGGCTCTTCGACAACCGGGAGCATCATCAGGATCGCCAGTTCTGGCTCATCTACGGCACGCGCCACCCGCAGGACATCTACTATCGCGAGGAGTTCGAGAAGCTCGCCGCCGCGAATCCGAACTTCCACTATATTGTCACCCTCAGCCGCGCCGCTGATGACTGGACGGGAGCGCGTGGTTACGTACAGGACCGCGCTCGCGAAATCGTCAACGGCCGCACCGGCATGGAAGCCTACGTCTGCGGCCTCAACCAGATGGTTTCCGCCGTTCGCCACTTATTGAAGGACGAACTCGGCTGGGATCGCCACCAGATCATCTACGAACGCTACGACTGACCTGCTCGAAACATCTGCAAATGACAATCCCGGTTCTGATGACCAGGATTTTGTTTCCGCAACGTTTGCACTCACTCCGCTTCTATCTCGACGGTATCCATAACGCCGCCTCGTACCTTCCTCCAGCGCGCAATGGCTCCGCGACCAGTAATCCAGTTGGCAGACTCCAGATCAGCGGGGTGATGATTAAAATTGTGATCGCCCACCCATAGCCCGCCCCTCCGATCAGGCCCTCCACCCCATACGGCCCGCCGGAGACCATGAAGTAGGTTGCCATCATTAGCGGCAAAATTGTCAGCGTCTATTTGAGGGTTTTCTTTCTCATCTAAGTCATTGAAAGAACAATGGATAATGGCATCATCCGTGGCTTCGTCAAACCCCATATTCGTGCATCCTTTGCCACGCAAAATTCATCCAACAACTTGACAACAAAACACTCAAGTTCTATGATGCAAACCGTAATAGGCCAACGTTGACCTCAAATCGCTCTCGTCGCAAGGCTTTTATGGCATCGGCCCCGGCGCACATCGTTCCGGGCTTCAGAACTCAGTAGGAGGCAGGCTCCAATGGCAAAGATTATCGGCATCGATCTTGGCACCACGAACTCCGTGGTAGCCGTTATGGAAGGCGGTGAGCCCAAGGTCATTGCCAACGAAGAAGGTGGCCGCACCACGCCTTCCGTGGTCGCCATCACCAAGACTGGCGAACGTTTGGTCGGTCAGGTGGCGAAGCGCCAGGCGATCACCAACCCGGAAAACACGATTTATTCCATCAAGCGGTTCATGGGCCGCCGTTTTGACGAAGTCAACGAAGAGATGAAGATGGTGCCCTACAAGGTCGTCCAGTCGGGCGATCACGTCGCCGTCCTCGCGCAGGGCAAGGACTACACTCCGCCCCAGCTCTCCGCAATGATTTTGCAGAAGTTGAAGAAGGCCGCCGAGGACTACCTTGGCGAGACCGTCACCGACGCCGTCATCACCGTCCCGGCCTACTTCAACGACGCGCAGCGCCAGGCCACCAAGGATGCCGGTAAAATCGCCGGTCTCGACGTCAAGCGCATCATCAACGAGCCCACGGCAGCGGCGCTTGCCTACGGCCTCGACAAGAAGAAGGACGAGACCATCGCGGTTTACGACTTCGGCGGCGGCACCTTCGACATTTCGGTCCTTGAAGTTGGTGAGGGCGTAATCGAAGTCAAGTCGACCAATGGCGACACGCACCTTGGCGGCGACAACCTCGATCAGCGCGTCGTCGACTGGCTCATCGAAGAGTTCAAGAAGGATGAAGGTCTCGACCTGCGCGGCAAGGGCAATGAAATGGCCTTGCAGCGTCTTCGTGACGCTGCCGAGCGCGCCAAGATCGAGCTCTCCACCACCATGCAGACCGAGATCAACCTGCCGTTCATCACGGCCGATGCCTCCGGTCCCAAGCATCTGGTAAAGACGCTCACCCGCTCCAAGCTCGAAGAAATGGTACGCGACATCATTGAGCGCTCCGTCAAGCCGTGCGAAAACGCCATGAAGGATGCGGGCGTTACCACCGGTCAGATCGACGAAGTGGTTCTTGTCGGCGGCCAGACTCGCATGCCCTTCATTCAGGAATTGGTGAAGAGAATCTTCGGCCGGGAGCCGCACAAGGGGGTCAACCCGGACGAAGTCGTTGCCGTCGGCGCGGCCATTCAGGGCGGCGTGTTGCAGGGTGAAGTGAAGGACCTGCTGCTGCTCGACGTCACTCCGCTTACGCTCTCCATCGAGACGCTGGGTGGCGTGGCCACCACCATGATTCCGCGCAACACCACCATCCCGACGCGCAAGACCGAGGTCTTCTCCACGGCGGCTGATAGCCAGACTTCCGTGGAAGTCCACGTCCTGCAAGGCGAACGGCCAATGGCGGCGCAGAACCGTACCCTTGGCAAGTTCCATTTGAACGGAATTCCGATGGCCCCGCGCGGCGTGCCGCAGATCGAAGTCACCTTCGACATCGACGCCAACGGCATTCTCAACGTCACCGCCAAGGACATGGCGACCAGCAAGGACCAGAAGATCACCATCACTTCTTCTTCCGGTCTGAGCAAGGAAGAGGTCGAGCAGATGGCAAAGGAAGCCGAAGCCCACTCTTCTGAGGATAAGGCGAAGCGCGACGAGATCGAAACTCGCAACCAGCTCGACGGCATGGTCTACCAGATCGAAAAAATGCTGCGCGAGAACGGCGACAAGATCTCCGGCAGCGAGCGTGGCGAGGTCGAAAACGCACTGGCCGACGCCAAGAAGGCCCTCGAGGGCAGCGACGTCAAGGTCATGCAGGGAGCGCGCGACCGGCTCCAGGCTGCCTCGCACAAGTTGGCGGAAGCCATGTACAAGGCAACCTCGGCGCAGGCTCAGGCACAACCCGGACCGGGTCCGCAGGCCGGTCCAACCGACAGCGGTGCAACCGACGCAAGCCATAAGAAGGACGATGGCGTGATCGACGCCGAGTACGTGGACGTCGACGACAGCAAGAAGAATTAAGCGCCCATCAGAGGTGCATTGCGATGGAGGGGGCGCGCGAGCGCCCCTTCTGCACAACCAGAAGGTTGAAGTTTTGAGCAACTTAGCGGCTCAGTAGCTTTAGTAGCTTTAGGGTGATCATGCATTTCGAAGTTAACGGCAAGATGTACTTATTGAGTTTCAACTCCAACGAAGATGGCTGGATGTTGTCGACTCCAACGAGTGACGGTCTCCGGCCTGTGCGGGTTTTTGACGACGGCGCTCCCGCATTCGAGGATCTGTTCATGTTTTTTGAACCAGACTACCGGCAAACGTTGAACTAACTCTGTTTCTGGTGTTTGCTCGAAACCTGAAACTTTCTTTTGAGGCTTTATGCAAAAAATTCCCCAGGCAGTTGCCATGATCCTGCTCATCGGCGCGCTCGCCGCGGGCGATGCCTCGGCACAGGGCGCAAGGCCATCCGGCAAGGGCACGGTCGCCAGCGCCACTGCCGTGCGCGCACAGGCTGAAATCTCCAGCCTGCTCCACGAGTTTCTCTCCAGGGTGAACGACCCGGCGATGCACGACCGCTTCTGGGCCAGTGATCTTGTCTATGTCGGCGCCACCGGCGTCGTCCGCACCAAGGCCGAGATTATGAAGTCCGTCCGCGAAGCTGCTGCCAGGGGCACGAACTATACGGACAAGGATTCCTACGGCGCTGAAGACGTGCAGGTGCGCCAGTACGGCAACGTCGCCGTACTCAACTTCAAGCTTGTCGCGCACTCCGGTGATAAGACCGACTACTATCGCAACTCGGGCATGTTCGTGAAGCGCGACGGAGAGTGGCAGGCAGTAAACTGGCAGGCGACCAAGATCGAACCACCCAAGCCGGAAGCGGCAAAGAAGCCGGCGGGAAAAGAGTAGAGAGCCATGAGTTTCGAGTCTTGCGCTGCATCTCGCTTCTCACTTGAAACTTGAAACTCACTACAGCACACTTGCGTACGAAGCTAAATAATGGCCAACCCACAAAAAGACTATTACGCAATTCTCGGAGTCAAGAAGACCGCGACCGCGGACGAGATCCGCAAGGCCTTCCGCAAGCTCGCGCGCAAGTATCATCCCGACGTCAACCCCAACAACAAGCGCGCCGAGGAGAAGTTCAAGGAACTCTCCGAGGCCAACGACGTTCTCAGTGATCCCAAGAAGCGCAAAATTTACGACCAGGTCGGCTTCTACTCCGACAACATTGATTCTGCCACCGCCGAAGCCTATGCGCGCGGCGGCGGACACGGCTTTGGCGGCGGGTTCCCCGGCGGAGGCGCCTCGCGTGGCGCCGCGCAGGATGCCCCCTTTGACTTCAGCAATTTCGATTTCGCGCAGGCAACGCAGCAGGGCGGGCGCGGCTTCCGCGACATCTTCTCCGGAATCTTCGGCGGCGGCGGATTTGGCGCGCAGGCGCACGGCCCCGAGGCCGGCACCGATCTCGAATACCACGTTCACGTGCCCTTCTGGCAGGCCATACGCGGCGGTGAGGTCAACCTCCAGATCCAGCGTCCCGACCTGCAAGGCCGCATGAAGGGCGAAACGCTGCGCGTCAACATCAAGCCCGGCACGCGCGACGGCCAGCGCATACGTCTCGCCAACAAGGGTAACCCGGGCCTGGGTGGCGGTCCGCATGGCGATCTCTACCTGGTCGTCAACATCGAGCCGCATCCGGTCTTCCGCCGCGAAGGCGACGACATTTACATCACGGTTCCGGTCATGCCATGGGAGGCGGCGCTCGGCGCCAAGGTAGAAGTCCCGACGATTGATGGCCGCGCCCAGCTTCGCATCCCTCCCGGCACGCAGAGCGGCCAGAAACTCCGCATGCGCGAAAAGGGCGTGAAGTCGGCCACGCACAATGGCGCCACCGGCGACCAGATCGTCGAACTGAAAATCGTCGTCCCCAAAGTGCAGAACGTGGCCGCCAAGGAACTCTGGCAGAAGCTGGAAAAGCTCCAGCCGGAGGATCCACGGGCGGAGCTTTTCCGGCAGGTTTAACAGGATTTACGATCGTCGATTTACGGATGATGTGTAGTGCGAGACTCGCGACTAACGACTAGCGACTTCTTCTATGACAAAACGCAAAGGCAAGGGCGCTTACATGATCTCCGTCGTCGCGGAGATGTACGAAATTCATCCGCAGACGCTTCGCCTCTATGAGCGCGAGGGATTGCTGAAGCCCTCCCGCAGTGAAGGCAACACTCGCCTCTACACCGAGGAGGACCTGAAGCGCCTGGAGTTCATCCTCTCGCTGGCGCGCGACCTGGGCGTGAACATCGCCGGGATCGGCATCATCCTGAACATGCGCGAGAAGATGGAGCAGATGCAACAGCAGATGCAGGAGTTCGTGCGCTACGTCCAGCAGGAAGTAATGACGCGCGCCCAGGCTGCCACCCCCAAGGAAGGCGCGCTCGTCCCCATGCGCCGCACTCCGGTCGTTCTCAACGGGACTGCAAACTCCTCCCCCCGCGAGCGCAAGCGTTAGCCGGATTTGCTTCTAAAAACACGTTGGCGGCAGATCTCTCTGCCGCCCTTCCCTTTTTGGATATTTTTTCTAACGCTGAAAATCACCCACCACTAAAGTAGCGGTTGATTGACAACCTTCAATCTTTGGGCCGCTACATCTTCCAGCCCAGCCACACGGGCACTCCCTTGTCGTCGCGCAACACAATGACGTTGTCGCCCTTCACGATCTCGCGTGCTAGGATTTCGTCCGTGCCATCCGCGTCTTTTACCTTTGAACCTGTCACTTCCACCTCGTCGCCCTTGGCGAAGCTGACTTCGATAGCCGCCAGGAACTTCTCTGGTCCCACGTGAACCAGGATCGTCTCTGCGGCGGTCTTCACCATCAGGTGGACTCCTTCGTTGGCTCCGGGAATGATCTTTATATCGTCGATCACCCCTTTAATCTTTGTTTCGGTCGCCTTGTTATATTTCGGGGTTGTGGTGCCGCTTTGTGCCGACGCGAATGTCAGCGAGAGCAGTACGAAGAGAGCAATCGCGAACGCTGACTTGGAAAATCCCTGTCGTAGCATGGTTCGCTTCTCCTTTCAGCTCGGAGGTTAGTGCGGGAATGCACATGTCGGGCGCATTACAGGACATTGCCTTCGGAGACAATGTCTTTCCACGGCTGAAGTGACGCCTTACGGGGCGTTTCCCACGCCTCTGGTCCCCGGCGCCACTGCCCTTCAGCCACGTACGCTTCGCATGCGACGGCATGCACTCCTCCGGCCCGGCGGGCGACTACACGGCCTCTTGCCTGCCGGGATCCGGCCGGTCGCCGTGCCTTCTGGCGGCCTTTTCCGAACGCCTCTACCGTAGGTCCGATGCCACCGGCATTCAGTGAGGCGTATCACTTCGGGGAGTGACGGTTGATTCTCTTCTTTCGTTAGTTGCTCTATCGATGGACTTTGCGAAATAATCCTCCCATCTCTTCTGTCAGGCTGAGATCACTGGTGCGCTGGCCCAACTCTTATCGATACCTTACGAGATTGCATACCGTGCCCACTCAGGCAGAGCGTCTCCATGTCGAGACGGTCCTGAGTGGCGCGCGTATCGTCCTGACCATCCTCTCTCTTGCGGCCGTCATGATGGACCCCACCGAGCCGACGGTCTATGCGCGTACCGTATACATCTTCCTGACTCTCTGGCTTTGCTACAGCGTGCTGGCGCTTGTCTGGATCCGCTTCCGGGGCGCCTCCGAGCCTGCGCGCATCACCATGCACACCGTGGACATCGTGCTGCCCTCGCTCATCATGCTCTTCACGCATGGTCCCAGCAGCCCGTTCTTCGTGCTCTTCATCTTTGCTCATATCGGCGCCGCCTTTCGCTGGGGCTTCCCGGAAACCATGCTCACTTCCATCGGCGGCGTGGCGCTTCTCGATCTCGAAGCCATGTTCCTGACCGCCACCAGCAAGCCGTTCCATGAGTTGCTCGGCGGTGAATTCGAAATCAATCGGTTGATCATCCGCTCCGCCTATCTGCTGGCGATCGGCTACCTGGTCGGCGTCCTTGGCGAAAACGAGAAGGAGCGGCGCGCGGAAAGCTCCGTAGTCACCCGTGTGCTCAACGCCGCGCGGCCCGAACACGGCATGGCCGCGACCTTGCAGGCGGCTTTTGCGGAATACATTCGCATCTTTCGTGCCGATCGCGTGTTTGTAGTTACACAGGACTTGGCAACGGATCGTGTCTTTATTTGGAACAGCCAGGCTGCTGGCGCGCCGGATGTGCGTCCCACGGTTTCGGAGTTGCCCCGGCAGTCGGAGACGTATTTGCTCCGCAGCCGGCCTCGGACCTTTTACCTGGCACAAATGCCAAATGGCGATATTGCCAGTGCGTCCATCGATGCCAATGGCGGCTACAGTGAGTCTCTGGGTATCGAAACCATCCCCGATGTTCCGTTTTACAGCGGCAAGGTCCGGTCGCTCATCGGCAGCAGTTACGAACTTGGCCACGAGTGGAGTGTTCGCCTTATCATCGTCAACGGAGATCCCGGCCGCAATGCAGAAAAGGAACTGCGGTTCCTTGATTTGCTTTTCCGGCAGTCAATGTCCGCCGCCTACAGCGTCTATCTTGTGCGAAGGCTGCGGGCGCGTGTGGGAGCCATGGAACGCGCCAGGGTCGCGCGTGAATTGCATGATGGAGCCATTCAATCTTTGATCTCCGCTGAAATGCGCGTCGATGTCTTGCGCCGGCGCGCCGAACGGGATATGCCGAGCATCGGAACCGAACTCGACGAAATTCAAACCCTGCTTCGCGGAGAGGTCCTCAACCTCCGCGAATTGATGCAGCAGATGAAGCCCGTCGACGTTGGTCCGCAGCAGTTGCTCGATCACATGGCCGACTTGGTCGATCGCTTCCGGCGCGATACCGGCATGATCGCCCGATTCGTTTCCGATCACTCCGGGGAAGTGAATATTTCGCCGCGTACCTGCCGCGAACTGCTTCGCATCGTGCAGGAGGGCCTGGCCAACGTCCGCAAGCATGCCCATGCCAGCAGCGTCATCGTCGCCTTCGATGACGAGGACGGGTATTGGAAACTGACCATAGCCGACGATGGCCGTGGTTTCGATTTTTCAGGTTACATGTCATTTCGCGATTTGCTTGGCAGCACTAAGGGTCCAGCGATCATCAAAGAGCGTGTGCACGGTATTGGAGGCGAATTGAATATCGATTCTCATTCCGGCCACGGCACCCGCCTCGAAATCAAGCTCCCAAAGAAAGGACATACGTCCCATGGACAATAAGATAAACACTGTCCGCATCGTCATCGCGGATGATCACACTATCTTTCGCGACGGCCTTCGCCGGCTTCTGGAGTCTGAACCGGAGTTCGAGATTGTTGGTGAAGCGGCGGACGGCGCGGAAGCTGTCCAACTCGTCCAGCAGGCTCATCCGGACATCCTCCTGCTCGACCTGGCCATGCCCCGCATGCCCGGTCTGGAGGCCCTGCGCGAGCTCTCCGAGCTCCGCGCCACCACCCGCGTCATTCTGTTGACCGCCGCCATTGAAAAGCGGCAGATCATCGAGGCCCTGCAGGTGGGCGCTCGCGGCGTCGTCATGAAAGACGCAGCCACGCAGATGCTCATCAAGGCCATGCGCACCGTGATGGGCGGTCAGTTCTGGGTGGGACGGGAAGCCGTCACCGACATGGTCCAATATCTCCGCGACCAGCTCGCCGCCCAGCCTCAGCCAAAGGCAAAGAGCTACGGCCTCACTCGCCGCGAAATCGAGATTCTCGGCACCATCGTCGCCGGCCTCAGCAACAAGGAAATTGCCCAGAAGTTCTCCCTCAGCGAAGACACCGTGAAGCATCACCTCACGAATATCTTCGACAAGGTCGGGGTCTCAAGCCGTCTGGAACTGGCGTTGTTTGCCATCAATAATCGGCTCATCGAACAGTAACCCTCTGGTGCTGCCGGTATACCGGCTCCGCCAATATGAAAAGCCCGGTCCTTTGCCGGGCTTTTTGTTTTGTTCCAGGCTTGCCACTATAGTGACATATATCGATTTATAGCCGTCCGCACCCCAGGGGCCCTTCTTCCCACACTTTTAGCTGCGGAGGCACTGGACTCTCCGCTGGGGCTTCCTTGGGAGCGGCTTTCGGATGGTACGCGCAACACGGTTCCTCCGCGAACATATCTCCCGTCAGTGCATACGCCCGTGCCCGCGATCCGCCGCACACCTGCCGGAACTCGCACACGCCGCATTTCCCGTGGAGATTCTCTTCATCCCGCAGAGCCTTGAATAGCGGCGAGTTGCGGTACAACTCCGCCAGCGATTCCTTTCTCACGTTCCCCGCCGATACCGGCAGGAAGCCGCTCGGAAACACTTCGCCCTGGTGCGAGATGAACACAAATCCCTTCCCGTCGTTGATTCCCTTCCGTGCGCGCCCAATGCCGTCTTCCGAATGCGGCATTCCCAGCACCTGCGGCAACTGTGCCTGCTCCACGCCTTCGCGCCGCAACTCCGTCCGCCGTTGCAGCAGGTAGCGCCGGTAATGCTGTGCCTCCGTGCTTTTGATGTCGAATTTCGCGTGCTTCGACGTCTCGTACAGTCTGGCAAAAACTTCCTCGAACTCGTCCGCCGAAATCAAATCCACTGTCTGTCCGCGTCCCGTAGGCACCAGGAAAAACACGCTCCACAGCACGATGTCCATCGTCTCCAGTAGCGCGATCATGTCGTCCAGGTATTGCAGGTTGTGCCGTGTGATCGTCGTATTGATCTGCACCGGCAGCCCTATCTCGCGTGCCCACCGTACCGCTTGCAGCGTCCAGTCGTACGATCCTGCCACGCGCCGGAACGCATCGTGAATCTTCGCCGTCGGTCCATCCAGGCTGATGGCCAGCCGGGCCAGTCCAGACTCTTTCAGTCTCACGATCGCCTCTCGCGTCAGCAGCGGTGTTGCGCTCGGCGTCAGCGAAGGCCGCACGCCCTTGCCCGCCGCATAACTCACCAGGTCGTATATATCGGGTCTCTTCAGCGGATCTCCCCCGGTCATCACGAACAGCGGCGCCTGCATCGCCGCAATCTCGTCGATCATCCGCTTCGCTTCTTCGGTTGAAAGTTCAAATGGATTCCGCAGCGGTTGTGCGCATGCGCGACAGTGCACACATGCCAAATCGCATGCCTGCGTCGTCTCCCAGATCACGATGAAGGGCCGCTCATTAAAATCGATATTAAAATTCATTGCGTTCTCCTCTTGCCCTATGAAGCTCCACTTTCGCAGGATGCCCATGCCTGTCGCGATGACCTAAGTCACAGCCGTCACTCGTCCCGGTGAGGGACATCACTTCGGCGCAGCCGCCAACGCGGAACAATCTTCTTGAGCGCAGCACTGCCCAGTCGCGCTCCGGGAGTACAACATGTCGCAAGATACCCGCGACGTGATCCAGGTCTTGCGGTACGAACTCAATTTCCTCGAACAGGGTGGATACGAGCGTGCCGTCAAGGCTGGAGTCGCATCGTCTCCATTTCGCAGCACGTATACTTGCCTGAACTTTGGTGACCCGCTGCGCCCTCATGCCTGCCATGAGTGCCTGCTATACGATTTCGTCCCGGCGCGTCACCGCACGGAAGATGTCCCCTGTCATCACATCCCCCTCAATGGTGGTGAAACCGTTGCCGGCCTGTTGAAAACCGGCGACAAAAAGCGACTCATCGTTGCTCTCGGACACTGGTTGCGCGTCACCATCGCGCGCCTCGAAGCGCAGCGCGAAGCAAATCCCGTGTCCCAACCCCGGTAATTCATTCCCTTTTTTCTTTTCGATTTCGGGAGATTTTCGTTGGCAATCTCGGAATTCCAATGAAAAATTGCACCAGCAAGACGAGCCTTACCGTCGAACCAGATAGAAGCCGTCCGCCACTCGGACGGGGAGACCGAGGCCATCATGAAACGGCCGTTTCTTACGCTTTCCCCTCAGGAAGCCCTGCACGTTGCCGTCTTCATTGAAGAACGCAACGCGGAGCTGTACCACCGTTTCGCTGAAATGTTCGTTGAATTCCGGGACTTACAATCATTGGAAATCGCTGGCGTCTTCTGGGATATGGCTGTCGAGGAACGCCATCACAGCACCATTCTCCAGAATCGCTATACCGAAGCCTATGGCAATGCTTCCTGCGCGCTCACGGAAGAGGACTTGCAGGAGATGATTGAGCTGCCAAAGCTGGAAGATGGTGATGTTTTCAGTGGAGGAAAGAATACTCCCGCCGATCCGTCCGCCCGTCTGCGCGCCTTGCAGGTCGCCCTCTCCGCGGAAATACAGGCTCGCAAGTTCTATGCCACGCTTGTCGAAAACACGCCCGACGCAGGTCTGCGCCGCACCTATCGCGAGCTCGCGGAATTCGAGACCGACCACGTGACTTTCCTCGAAAAGAAAATGTTGGAGAATCCAAAATCCGCCAAGTAAATTTGCGGTCCAACATCTTCATCTCAGAACACAAAGGCCGCGACTGATGTCGTGGCCTCTCTTTTTTGCTCGCTTTTTCGTGCCGGACTTATTCCACGTCCTCCGGGAACGACTTGAATTCCACATCGCGTGTCGTGCTGGTCGTCTTCCCGTTGGCGTCTTTCTTGTAGATCGTCAGCTTACCTTGCAGCACTCGGTAAGCCTCGTCGTTCGGAGTCTTTCCCGGCCCGCGGGCTACCGTCCCCGCGAACTCATACCATGTATCGTGAACCGGCTTTGTGATCCACGTCAGCTTGTCTCCGTTCAGCGATCCCTTATCGAAGAACTGGTCGAGAAACGTGCCCTTGTCCGTGTCGGAGTCGCCATAGCGCGACACGAATCCCGTCACTCCGGCGGCATCCACACTGACCTGTACGAATTCGCCATCACGCAGGAACGTATACATTCCCGAGATATTCTCCGTGGCTTGCGGCTGCTGCGCTGGACTGCTCGGCGCGGGCTTCTGTTGTCCGCTTGCCAGGGCCGCCATCGTCAGCATCGCGACGATCCATAAACAAATCTTTTTCATGGTGACATCGAGTATAGTCGCAATCCCGCTCCGTGTGACGGGCATGTCCGTTGCCGGCCGTTCGCGGCACCAACTCGGATATAATCACAGTCCTTGGGGCCAATGACTCAAGCTGGCAGCAGTCGCGAAGCCTCTCCTTCCCTCGCGCCGCCGCAGGCAGGCGACGTAACTCCGCCTGTGTTCCTCGTGCCCGTCCGTTCCTGGTGGGGCAACTTTTCCGCAAATCTTCTTGACCTGCTTCTCTTCCGTCCTCTTCCTGCCATCCACCCAAGCTCTTTGCCGGGCTGCTTCTGGCCGGACGTGTTCGTCTCCGAGCGCATCTCCTGGCGCGCCTTGTTCGACTCCGCGCTTCTTCACATCGCTGTTGTTCTCGCTCTCTTCGGCGTTGGACGCTGGGAGTTGAGCCATCCAACACCCACACTTCGCAATCCCTTCGATCACGCCACCCTCGCTTACTATCCCATCAGCGAATATCTTCCGCCCATCGAAGGCCCGGGCATTCCGGCGCACACCGCGAAGAAAGCCGAGCCTGTTCTCGCCCGCCAAAAGATCATCTCCGTCCCTCCCGGCGCCGATAATCATCGCCAGACCATCATCACGCCGCCCGATATCAAGCTCGATCACGACATTCGTCTGCCCAACATCGTCGCCTGGAATCCCGTCATGCCGATGCAGCCGCTTGCGGCCAGCGAGCGGCCCATCTCGAAGCTGAAGCTTCCCCGTGAATCCACCGAAGTCGTCGGACCCGCGCCTGATGTATCGAAGATCATCCCTCGCGACAAACTTCCCTATGCCAAGCCTGTCGTCGTTGGACCCGCACCGCACGCAAACTTCGCCAACAAATTCCACATGCCGGCCGTGTCGCATGAAGTCGTTGGTCCCGCACCCGAAATCGACACAAACTCCAAGCTCACCATTCCCGCCGACTTGATTCAGTCTGCCGTTGTGCCGCCGCCCATCAGCACTGCCGCCATGGCTCGCCGTCCCGGTGCATTGAACATTGCCCGTTACGGCCCGCAGAAGCTCCCGCCGAGTCTTCCCGTGGCCGAGCAGCGTGCCTCCGAGGCGCGAGGCTCGCGCAATGTCGCTCCCGCCGCCGGAGGAGCAACCGGCCAATCCGCCTCCTCTGGAGCCCCCGCATCTCCGAGCATCGCTGGCATTGTCGACAAGCGCGGAGCCGGACAAATCATCGCTCTCAGCACGAATCCCGCGGAAGTCCACGGCCCCATCAACATCCCCGTCGGCAACCGTCGCGGTTCATTCGCCGCCGGCCCTGAAGGAAAACCAGGCGCATCCGGATCACCCGGATCTCTTTCCGGCACGTCTGAAGGCAACGGTGCACATGGCGGCGGAAACGGTGCGGGCAACGGCAATAGCGCAGCCAACAGTCCACTTGCTGGGATCACCGTCGCGCCTCCGCCGGGGAATGTTTCCGCCACTCCCGGTGTAGGCTCGCATCCATCGTTCCGCGAACTGGCCGCCGCACTCGCCAGGACTTCCATTCCCCGGCCTGCCACCGCTCCACCGCAACAACGCGTTCCGGAGAGCCCCGAGGACCGCGCAGTCTTCGGCAACAAGCGTGTCTACGCGCTTACCCAGAACCTGCCCAACTTCAATTCCGCCACGGGGAGCTGGGTCGTTCACTTTGCCGAGCTCTCTCCGAATCCCGCAGTGGCATCTGAAATTTCCACGCCGGTCGTGATTCGCAAGAGCGATCCCGCGTATCCTCCGCAGGCCGTGCGCGACGGCATCGAGGGCACCGTCGTTCTCTATGCCGTCATTCGCGCCGATGGCAGTGTCACCGGCGTCAGGGTTCTCAACAGCGTCGACAAATTGCTCGACCAGGCCGCTGTTCGCGCCTTCTCGCAATGGCATTTCCGTCCGGGAACAAAAAATGGCACACCCATCGCCGTCGAAGCCGTTGTTCGCGTACCCTTCCATTTGCGCAAGGCTTTCTGACAATAAAAAGGGCCGGCGCGTGCCAGCCCTCGTCTGAAATCAATTTCTCTTCCGGCTCTACCCGTTGTTCTTCGTCTGTTCCACCCAATCATACAGAGACTGGTTCGTGCAGATTTCGTAATAGCGCCGTGTCGTCCACTCCTTCACCGTGAAGTCCGACGCGTTAATGCGCGGCACAAACGCCTCGCGCACCAGGATGTGGCGAAACACGCCCGCCGCCACCGGAACCAACCCGCTGTAAAGCTTCACTCGCTCGCGTCCCCACAGCAGTGGAACCTCAATCAAATGCTCCCGTAGCGAAATTTCCTGCTGAAGTTTATCGAATGCCTCGGCATTCAGATGGATGCCGCCGATGTTATACCGCAGCAGAAACTCTTCCGGAATGCCGCCCGTATCCGCATCTTCCACCGTCTGGAACGAGAACACGTTGAACGGCACGTTCCGTCCATGCAGGTATTTTCTGGCCGCCTTGCCGCACGACGACAGCCGGTCGCTCTCGTTCAGCGCCTTCGAGATCATGATCCGCGCCGCTCCGTCCATCAGGTACATCGGCGCCGAATCCTGGTAGCAGATTCCGATTCCCAGCTCCAGCGATGGCAGCCCCGACTTCTGCGAGAGTTCGTTATAAGCGCGCACGATCTCGATCATCTCGCGTGCCAGCATGCATGTCCGCGCCACTCCAAAGCCGGGTTCGCCCTCGCGTTCGAATAGCGCCAGAATCACCGCGTCGCCTTCGATAAAAACTTTCGTCGCTTCGTACTTCTGCAATAGCTTGTTTACCGGCTCGTAGAAGTTAAGGCTGAAGTACGATGCCGGATTCAGCCCCCGCTCTGACAGCGTTCGTGTCAGCGTAGTCGAGTCGCGGATGTCGGCCTTTAGCACCGCGTGGTGTACAACTTTGTCTTCCGTCGGTTTCTGTTCTTCCGGCAGCAGAAATTCATACAGTGTGCTGTTGATCGCGGAAAGCTCGCGCAGCTTTTCGTTGCTGATCACGTTCACCGCATCCAGCGCCGAATTGATTACCTCCAGGCGCCGCATATCGCGGTGATAACGCAGAAAGTCCACCATGAACCGTGCGGCGACCTTCGTCTTCTCGGAGCTTCCATGGCTCCCCGCCCGTTTCGCCGCGGCCCGCAGGTTCGACGGCGACATCTTTCCGTGCTCTTCCAGCAGTTGCTCCACTCTCTGCCGCTCCGTCCTCGAAATCAGCGCATTCTTCAACTGCTGCGGATTGATCAGCGGCGTGTACTCGCCCAGCAGTGGAATCACTTCGTAGGAGTCGATGATGTGCAGCATCACGCCCGACTGCTCCAGTCCGTTCGTCCACGCCGCCAGCAGCGACCTTTGCGCCTTGCCCTTCGCCGTGCCGTCTTCCGGAGTCCCTCCTCCGATCAGTTCCTGCGCGTTTTCCGGCGAGCATAAAACGGCATCGATGTATGCGTCCGCATCTCCTGAGTCGTTTCCAATCTCCAGCTCCGCCATGAAATCCTGGACAATCTCCAGCAGCGTCGAGTAGCGATCCGGATCGCGGTCGTAATTTCCGAGCATCAGGTAGTGCTCGGCATTCAGGTAATCGTCTCGCCCGTCTTCGGTAAAAATCAGCCGGTTGATGAACAGGTCATATGAGGAATTCTCCGGCTCGCCGAACAGCGACCGCCGCATGCGCGCGACTGTTTCCTTTTCCACCTCGCGCAGCGTCGCGAACAGGTCCTGCCCCGCCTTTCGCAACACGATCTTCTTGTTTACCTGGAGTTGAAGGAAGCGGTCCCGCAGTTCCATTCCCTTGTTCGCCTGCGTCTGTCTTGGTCCCTCGAAACTTTTCAGCTTTGTCCGGCAGCGCTCCAGCACATGCGCAAACTGCGCCGCAAGTTCCGTGCGGAATAACTTCACGATCGCCAATCGCAGCAGCAGATCAATCGACTGGTTGGCTTCCGCCTTGGCGTAGTTCAGGCTTACCACCTGCAACTCCGCCAGGCTCTTCTTGAACTCTGCCGCGCGGTCGCCGGCCTTGGGAGAGTTCGCCGCCGGTGGCCGCGTAAATCCGCCAAACGAACTTCCGCCCGCTCCACCACCCAGCAACGGATCTTGGCGCGCCAGGTCTTCCACGTTGCCGTATTTCTCAATGAGTGCCGAAATGTGCGCGCGAGTCTGTAGCGTGAATTTCGAACTCAGGTAGACGTCCGAGCGCACGTTGTCGACGCCCGCCACAATCCCATGCAGCCCGATCTCGGGCACATAGGTAACGAGCTTCAGTTGCCGCGCGTGTTCGGCGAGACTGGTTCGATCAAAGAATGGAATCCGTCGCATCTCTCGTCGTGACCAGCGGCCTGCTGGAACCTGGACCAGCGACCGCTCTATCTTTCTATCGAACCGCTATTAAAACACAGTTAAAGGGCGCTTCAGTCATTACCAAAGCGCCCTCTGTCGGTTTCTCTAGTCACCGCTCTCGGATACCTTACGTGCCGCTTCGAATTCGTCGCCCGGCTTCCACTCCACCAGCGCCGGCATATCCGCCGCCTTGTAGCCCAGAGCGATGGCAAAGCGCGCCATCACTGCTTCCGTCCGATAGTCGCCCTCCGGATCGAACTGGTCCGTCGGCTGGTGATAGCTCTCGCGCATCTGCTTCAGCTTGGAGTCCACCCATTCTTTCGAATGTCCCTCGAACGCACCGCCTGTCCCGACCGAAAACGCGGGCACGCCGGCCTTTGCAAAGCTGAAGTGGTCCGAACGGTAGTACCCGCCCGACTCTGGATGTTCCGGCGGGATAATCTTCATCCCGAACTCAGCCGCCGTTTTCTCGAACACCGGCGCAAACGTCGTGCGGTCATATCCGCCTGCCGAGACTTCCTTCGGAATGCCCACCCACGGGACGGCGTCGTAGTTCAGGTCAAGCGTAATGTCTTTCGCCGGCACCGGAGGATGCTGTCCCAGGTACGCCGATCCCCACAAACCCTGTTCCTCCGCCGTCACCGCTGCAAAATACAGCGAGCGCTTCGGCTTCACCGGAGACGCCGCCACCGCCCGCGCCATCTCGATCACCATCGCCGTGCCGCTCGCGTTGTCCAACGCGCCGTTGTAGATGTTGTCGCCCTTCATCTCCGGCCGTATGCCGAGATGGTCATAGTGCGCCGTATAGAACACGGCCTGCTGCCGCAGCTTCTGGTCTGATCCCGGAATCATGCCAATCACGTTTTGCGACTGGAAGTGCCGCACCTTGTTCACCACGTGCGCATCCACCGTGATCGGCACCGGCACCGGCTTGAAGCCCTTCTGCCCTGCCGCTTCAATCATCTTGTCCAGGTCCATGCCTGAGTCGGCCAGCATCTTGCGCGCAATCTCCAGTTGCACCCACGCCTCCAGATGCAGCTTTGGGTCCTTGTCTTCCGCCAGGCTCGACCGCTCGCCCGACCACGAGCTCTGCACCACTGGCCAGCCGTAGCTCGCCATGTCCGTCTTGTGGATCAGGATCACGCCTGCCGCGCCCATCCGCGCTGCCTGTTCGTACTTGTAGGTCCACCGGCCGTAGTACGTCAGCGCCTTGCCGCCAAAGTATTTCGGATCGGTCGATGGCGGTTCGTTCACTAGCATCAGCAGGACCTTGCCCTTCACGTCCACACCCGCGTAGTCATCCCACTGGAACTCCGGTGCCGTAATGCCGTAGCCGATGAAGATCACGCCGCCCTTCACGTCGCTCACCTGCTGCTGGCTTTCGTCCATGATCACCGTGTCTTCCAGTTGACGCAGATTCATCGTCTCCTTCGGTGTCGTCACCGCCATCGAAGTTCCCGGCTCGGTCGTAATGCCCACCATCGGAACCTTCTGCATAAACGTCCCGTTGTCACCCGCCGGCTTCAGCCCTGCCAGCGCAAACTGTGTCGCAATGTACTCCGCGGCGATGTCGCTTCCCCGCGCGCCCGTGCCGCGTCCTTCCAGCAGGTCGCTGGAGAGAAACTGGATGTCGGCTTCAATGCGGCTGGCTTCCACGTGATTCATAGCCTGGGCCGCGCCTGCGGGAAGTCCAGCGACGATTCCCGCCTGGGCCTTCTGCTCCGTCCGCTTGCCTTGTGCCATCGCCATGTTGGCGATCAGAAACATCGATACGAAAACGACTAGGGTCTTGCGCATCCGAAACTCCCTACTGAGAATAGGATTATGAGACGAACCGGCCATTGTACCCCCACCAACGTGTAATCCGTCCAGAAGTTCCATCACCGCTTCGCCCACCAAACACAAGAAAGCCCCGGCCATCGCCGAGGCTCTTCTTTCGTATCGACCCGCAACCTGCGGATCAGTTCTTCGACCCTCAACCAATCTTGTACTCCCAAACCTCTGCCTCTTCGAACACCGGGACCACCGCGCCGCGACCATCCGCGTATCGCTGGTAGATCTCCTCCATCTCCGCCCTCGACCATCCGATGACCGCGCTCTCGACGTATCCACTCGGGCCGACCTCAAACACCATCGGCACCGTCCGCAGCCCGTACGCGTTCGATACCGCATATCCCTTCGGATTGTCCAGCGCAATCGGAAACTTCACGCCCAGCTTCTGCGCAAACTGCGCCGTCGATTTCTCGTCGTCCTGCGACACCCCAATCACCCGCACTCCATGCTTCGCCAGCCGATCCGACATTTTCTGATAAAGCGGAAACGCGTACTGGCACACCGGGCAACTGATCTTGAAAAACGCTAGCACCACCGCTCCCTTTGCGAGCGATTCCGTCAGCGAAAACTCGCCTCCGCCCATCAACGGCAACTTCACCTCTAGAGCCCTCTGCCCCTGCGCCAACTCGGCCATGTTCACCTCTCCAACTTCATTTCCATTTTAAATCGTCCACGGCAGAAGGATCGCACATGACCCACCTCTTTCGCCCCTCACCCCTTCACCTTCCGTAATATCTTCTTCGTCAGCCCCGTCAACGGCAGTGACGTCGCATCTTCCAGCGCCACCCACCTTCCACCCCTCATATCTTTCGACGCTCCCTTCACCACCGTGATCGCGTAATCCGTATCCGTGATCGAGTGCCGCACGTTGCGCAACACAACTTCGCCATCACCAGCCTTGCCCTGCGGCAACTCCCACATCCCTGCCATCAGGCTCGAACCATGATCGCGTTGCACGAGGTACACCGCGTCTTTCCTCCGCGCCAGTACGTAGACAGTTTCTTTCTTCTTGCGTTGCGCCTGCGGTACGCTCACGTCCGCCCCCGGAGCCTTGCACCACGCGCTCAGCGGACACACCAGGCACTTCGGCTCCGACGGCGTACACACCGTCGCACCCAGTTCCATCATCGCCTGGTTCCAGTCTCCTGGACGCGCCTCCTCCATCAACTCTTGTGCCCGTGCCCACACCGCCTCGCCTTCGTGTGCGGCTCCGTCGAACCGCGCCAGCACCCGCTCCACGTTTCCATCCACCACCGCCACCGGCTCGCCGAACGCGATGCTCGCAATCGCCGCGCTCGTGTATCGCCCAATTCCCGGCAGCGCGCGCAAATCCGCCGCACTCCGCGGAAATTTTCCGCCGAGCTCCTCCGCAACTTCCTTCGCCGCGCGATGCATCATCCGCGCTCGCCTGTAATATCCCAGGCCGCTCCACACCGCCAGCACATCTGCCTCGGGAGCCTCTGCCAGCGCCTTCACCGTCGGGAACTTTTCCAGGAACGCGCGATAGTGCTCCAGCACCGCCGCCACTCGTGTCTGTTGCAGCATGATCTCCGACACCCAGATGCGATACGGATCGTGCGTCTTTCGCCACGGCAAATCGCGCCGGTTCGCGTCATACCATGTCAGCAGCGCCGCTCGCAGCTCTTTCTGTTCGATCTTTGCCTTTATCATCTTCCGCATCCACACCCGCTCCGAACCGTGCTGCGATTCTACGGCATTCCGCAAACTCCGCAGACGGCAAAGCCGGGCATCTAGCCCGGCTTGTCATTCACTCTCGCTTTATCTCAGTACGCCGACCAGCTAAATCCTTCCGGCTCGTATGATCCGCTCACCGTCGTCGACGCCATCGACTTCGCCAGCGAACGGTCATAGACAAAGTGCGACCCGCCCGTGATGGAGATCGCGCTGCCGATCATCGCGCCGTAGACCGTGTTGTTGCCGCTCATGTTGATCGACGCATTCGGCGCATACACCGTCATGTACTCCGACGCGCCTCCCGACAATTTCAGAGTTCCCGTTCCCCCATAATTGAATTGCAGGTTCGATGGAATCCCCGATCCATTTGTCAGCGATCCGCCCGAAAGATCAATCGGCGTATTCATTCCCGTTCCCTGCACGTAGATGATCACCTGTCCCGACGTCGGCAGGGAGATGCTTGCCCCTCCTCCCAGCGTCAGGCTGTTTAACACGTACGTCCCCGGTTGCAACGAGATTGTCAGCCCTCCTCCGAACTTCACGTTCGGATACGTTCCCGGCGCCATCACGTATGGCCCCGTCGCCCAACCGCCGCTGCACCACTTATAAGTTGAGCACTTGCCCGTCGACGGCGTCGAAGGCAGCGTCACTGGCGGTTGCGGCGGCGCCGTCGAAATCTGCGTCAATTGGTCTCCGTTCGGAGGCGTGCCGTTGTTCGTCACTTTCGATCCCGAGTTGTCCGTCGAAAGTCCCACTGGCGAAGACGCACTGCATGCGGGGTTCTTGTTGTAGTTGACCCCTGCCAGCGACGATGCGGCGTTCCCATTCACATTCGCGCTTCCACCCAGGTAGATGTTGCCCATCGAGCCCACGTCCCCGCCTGAATATTCCGGGGTACTTCCCGGTACCGTGGAATCGTAGCTCTCCGTCTGCGAGTTCCCCGTCATGTAGAGCGCCTTGCAGCCCGTGCTGTTGGAGAACAGTCCGTAGGTAAACATCGAGGTCGACTGCACCGTGTTTGCGATCACTTCCACCACGCGCGCTTGCGCCTGCCCCTGGTTGTTCGATCCCCCTATGCCGGCAATATCTCCTTGCGAGATGATCTTCCACCGCAGCACATAGCTCGATCCCACCGGTTGCACTGACAACAACTGCGCCGCCACCGATACGCTCGCATTTGGAATCATCGTTGCCATGTTCTGGTTCAACGTGCTGATTGCGCTCGTGAAACTTGTCACCTTGCTGCTGTCGCTGAAATTCGAATCCATCAGGCTGTTATCCGACGATAAAACCACCGCCGCCGCCGATGCTCCCGGGTTGTAGGTCACCGGAAACGTCGTCAGGTTATACGTCGCGCCATATCCGCCCGAAGGCCCGCTGCCATACGAGTGTGTCAGCCATCCCTGCGCGGCATTTACTCCGGCCTCCGCCAGGTAGCGCGCCTGGATCGTCCTGCGATAGCTCGAACTCGTCCACGTATCCACTTCGCTGACCGTAATAATTCCCGCCACCATCATCGACAGCAGCAGAACCGTCAGTATCGCTATCAGCAGCGCGATTCCTTTTTCTTGTCCCCTTGCCGGCTGTCTCCCATGCATTCTCATGGCGTTGTTTTCCCTTCTGCCTGCCTTCACAACGAGCCTAGTGCGGTCGTATACACGCTTGGCGTCGGCTGCAAATCGTTATCGCTCGCGTTGGCCACGTACCGCGCATAGCCCATCAACAGGTTCCGTGGCTGTATGTTGACCATCGTGCGCGTCAACTTCACGGGCGCGCCCGTTTGCGGGTCATTGCCCTGGGACTCCGCCGTGATCGACAGCGTCACTCCATTCACCACCGTGTTGTTCGACGCGCTGCATGCCCCGCTTCCGTTCGTGCCCGTCGCGCCGCAGTCATACGTAAACTGGCAGCTCACTACCCTCGGCATCACGATCACCCCCGCGTCCAGTCCGCCCGTCTGCGACAGCGGCGTAGCCGAGCGCGTCAGGTTCACCGGATTCGTCGCCGAGGCTCCCGTGCAGTCGTACACCACGACTTGATCCGTGCCGTCTCCGTTGAAGTCTCCGAACATCTTTAGTGTCTGTGATGTGCTCACCGCCGTCGAACTCAGTCCAGAACCGGCCGGCAGATACGGCGGGATTATTCCCATCAGGAACACTCCCGTCGGCACCACGGGATCGCCGCTCGCATGCGGCTCCGTGAATGTCGCCGTGATCGACGAGCTTCCCAGCGACGTTATCTCCACAACTTCTTCCGTCGATCCCGTCCCCACGGACACTTTCTCGTTTACAAACAGGTTGTCCGTCGAACCGACTGACACCGTCTGCGACGTCCCCGTTCCGCTCACCGAACCGTTCAGCGTAATGACCGCGCCCGTGCTTCCTTCCAGAGGCACCGTGTCCGCCTTCAGGATCGCCGTGCTCACTGTTCCTGCCTGGCCGATTTCCTCGGACATCTGCGTCAGCGCCGCCGTCATGTTCTGGTCCAGGTCGGATCGCAGTTGCAGTCCTCTGTATCGCTGCTGGTAGGAAAGTAGCGCCCCGAGGATCGCCCCCGCCACCACCAGGAAGAGCACCATGCTGATCAAGAACTCCAGCAGAGTAAAGCCCTCGTCGGTTCTCTTTATGCCTCGCTTCTTCATTGTGTCTTCACGCACACCAGCTTCGCCGCGGGAACGTTCATTGCCGTCGCCGACGTCAAAAGCGGTTTCACCACCACCGTAATGTACTTCGTATTCACGTCGCCGTTATAGATATCAATCCGCCACATCCGCAGGTAAGCCGCACCGGCCGACGTCGAGGGAATCGAGGAGGGAACTGATCCATCGTCCATCACGTAGTCGTAGTAGCCGGTTGTCGGCGTCGTAACGCTTCCCGCCTGCGATGTCACGTTTGCTCCGCCCAGCATCGCATCGTTGAACGGCGCCGCCATCAGCTCTTCCATCTTGCTTTGTGCGTAGCCCGCCGTCCGCGTTGCTTCATCTCCCTGGCTGTAACTCGTCGATGCCGCAATGCCCAGCAGTCCGGCGATTCCCACCGCAATCACCATCAGGATCAGTACCGCGAAGAGCACTTCCAGCAGTGAGAATCCGCGCGCCCCGCCGCTTTTTTTCACTCTACTCCTCACGCTCAGTTAACCTCCGTCGTCCACGAGTTCGTATCGTAGCGATAAATCGATGGCTTCCCGTTCCCTGAAATCCCTATCGCGTAGTAACGTTCGTGTTTGCTGGATTGCACGTAGAGTACATAGTCTGAAACAAAGCCCGGAGGCGTATTCGTATCGATCGGCATTCCCCGTGAGTTGAAGTAAATCGTCAGGTCTTGTGTCGGCGAGTTGCCGCCCTGGTTCCCGGCTCCCTTCGAGACGTTCCCGTAGCCGAAGCTCACTCCACTGTTCAGGTACACGTCTCCGCCCTCTTGCTGATAGTTTCCGCCTTCTTTTTGCAGTTCGATGTGACAGGAATTCGTCGAGGTGGAGCACACCAGCCGCGAGTGCGCAAAATCTCCAACCGCGCGCATCCTCGCAAGTCCAATTTGGCTATAGATGTTTTCTACGCTGGACCGGACCCGGTAAGCGTCAAGAACGTTCAGGGCATTGGGGATTGCAATCGCACTGATCGTAACACTCAGGACTACAACCACCAGCACTTCAAGAAGAGAAAATCCCGCTTCCCCACTTCGGCTCGACATGACTGCAACCTAACTGTATCAACTGAAATTTTCGTGTCCTTGGCGCTTCGCGGCAATCATCGCGCTCGTGACCTCTTCCCTTGCATTCAGCGCAATGCCTGCACGGAATCCGCCGTGACAAACATGTGTCTTTTCCCTTGTCACGCCGGATTCAGCGAGCGCAATTCGTCGTAAGTGTACCGTATCCGGGGAACGGCTACATCATTTTAAATCTCTGGGAAAACGTTACGAAAGACTAACTACTTCTCTCGCGAAGCGGAGTGTGCGATCAGCATCCACTCCCCGCCCACCGGCTGCCAGACATCCAAAACCCTTACCCTGCCTGCCTTTTGACTGGCCAGCGTCAGTGTTACCACCATGTCCGTGCCAGCCGGAGCGGATTCCACATCGCCCGTCTGCACCGCACCTATATCGACATTCTTCAATTTATCCATTACGGCATCGCGGCCCTTGACCGCGCCACTCTCGTCGCTCCACATCGCCATCGGCGCCACGCGCTTCTCCACCGCGCTCCACTTTTCGCGGGATATGTCGTTCCACAGCAGGCGTTCCAGTTGTTCCGCGCTCGTTGCCTGTTGCCAGCCTGGATTCTTTTTCGCTCCCCACATCGAGCATCCTGACAGGCACCATACCGCCAGCCCCGCCCACAGCAGCATCGTCGCTCGTTTCATGCGCCGGATTCTACTCCATGTCCACCAACAGCAAAAGAGGCCGCCAACTGGCGACCTCTTCGCGCAAACTGAATTCCGGTTATGCCTTGCCGGTTCCAATCGTCGGCTTCGCTCCGCTTGAGCAATCTCCGCAACACCCTTTGGCCTTGTCGAAGTTAAACCGGTCAAGCTGCTTCTCGAATGGAATCGAGTATTTCTTCTCGATCCTTTCGCGGTATGTCGGACCCGAGTTATAGGTGCAGAACGGATACAGTTTCCCGTCCGGCGCCGCGTAGTGAATCACGCACCGCTTCACGCGCTCCACGTCGTAGTTATAGTGATCCATGAAGTGCATGCTGGCCACCAGTAGCGTGCGGTACGTAAACGTTCCGTCCATGCCGTCGCGCCCCAGTTTCTTGTTCGTCATGCCTTGCAGCGTTTGCAGGAACTTCGTGAATGTCAGCCCCGGAGGCGCCAGTTCTTCCTTGAAGTGTTTCTTCAGCGAATTCCACGCACTCACTTGGTGATAGAACTTGAAGAACGACTTCTCCGTTTTCTGTGCCAGCGCTTCGATGTCCTGCAGCATCGCCGGCAGGTCCACGAATCGCGTCACCGGCACCGCCGTTTTCGATTTCTCGTCCACGAACATGTACGTGCCCAGCGAGCAGTGCGGGTGCGCCGAAATCGTCGGCACGCCCTCGCCGCGAATCGCCGCCATCAGTTTCGAGAACGGCGTTACGCTGCTCAGCGGGTACCAGTCGTTGTACGTATCGAACATCCCCGTCTGTTTCGCCAGTTCATGCACAAGATCCGCCTGCGTGAACCGCTTCTGCTCCAGTTCGCGTCGCGAAATGCGCCCCGTGAATGCCACCGGCTGGAAGCTGATGCCGCTCACCGTGTCAATGTTTTCGATCGCCACCCGCACGATCTCGCCCAGTTCGTGATCGTTGATGCCCTTCACGATCGTCGGCACAAACACGATCTTGATCCCCACCTTGCGGCAGTTCTCGATGCACTTCATCTTCTTTTCGATCAGCGGCTCGCCGCGCGTCTTGCGGTATGTCTCGTCGCTCACGCCGTCGAATTGCAGGTAAAGTGTCGCCAGACCTGCTTCCTTGCTTTTCCGCGCGAACTCCAGGTCGTTCAGCATGATCCCATTCGTCGCCGCCTGGATGTGCGTAAAGCCCATCTCTCTTGCCATCGCCAGGATCTCGTGGAATTGCGGATGGATCGTCGGCTCGCCGCCCGAGAACTGAACTACGCGCCCCGCTACCGGACGCTCATCGCGCAGTGCTTGCAGCATCACCCGCACCTGGTCGATGTCCGGCTCGTAGAGGTATCCCGCCGCATTCGCGTTCGCAAAGCACACCGGACAGGTCAGGTTGCAGCGGTTCGTCAGGTCCACGTTCGCCAGCGCCGAGTGCGACGTGTGCAGCGAGCACAGTCCGCAGTCGTCTGGACATCTCGCGTCCGCCCCCGTATTGATGGCCGGGTTCTCCAGGCCTCGTCCGTCGCCGAATTCCCACTCTTCCATCTTCAGGTAGAGCTTCACGTCGCTGAACACGCAGTCTTTGAAATCCCCGTGATCCGCGCACGTCTTCTCCATCATCACCTTGCCGTTCTCTTCGAACACCCGCGCAGAAATCACCTTGCCGCAATCAGGACACAGTGACTCCGTCTGCTTCGGCAGTCCTCGTTTTACCGGTTGAATCGGCGCACCCGTAAACGTCTTTTCCGGTTGGATGATCTTCAGGTCGGGTCGCTTCGTCGACGCAAATGTCGTGCTCACGCGTACTCTCCACGTTCAAAATGTCGCGCCGCATCTCCCGGCGTCTTCGCACTCATGTGCCGCAGGACGCGCAAAATCCGCTATTTACCGGGGTTCGGCAGCCTTTTATTGTCGTTCTTTGGATGTACTTCGGGATGTGCTAGCCGTCACGACTCTCCGTGACATACCCTCGCACTTACCGGTCAATTCGCGCGTTGAACGGTGATTTCCGTCATTAAACTGCTTGGTATCGCAACCCATGTTTTCCTTGTTATGACGTCTTTGAAAAGTAGCGCTCTCCGCACGCATCGCAACGGAATGGATACACAGCCGCCAGCGATAGCAAATGCTCCATCACTCCCCGTCGCTGTGACCGCCGCCCTTCCTTCGATCCGCAACGCGGGCAGCGATGATGATGATCATGGTGATGATGCGAGGCGTCGCCCGTGGGTGGGTTCGCTTTTGTCTCCGGCTTCACTTTGTTCTCCCATGGAGGAAACGTTTGGCTGCGTTCCTTCCTCATAGGGCCCTGTGCTGCCGTTCAATTACATTCCTGGTTTCGGTGCGAATGACTTGATGTGAAGGCGTGCCCTGGGAGTGGCCACTCGCGCTTCAACTGTGCGCGTAATCTACCTCTTTGTTCGCTGAAATTCAACTGCGATTTTCTCTTCTGAAATTCCGGAACAATTCCCACTCCGGCGGAGTCTGTGCAAACGTGCGCGAGTTCCTTTGCCATGCTGTCCGGCATCCGATACCATCTCGCGCGAGCCTCATTCGTGGAAATTTGCTCAGGGGGTAGTCATGCGCAAGCTTCTCTTCGCTGTACTCCTGTTTTCCGTCGCATCCGTTGCCCAGCCGTCTTCCAAGCCTGCCGAGTCCGCCACTCCATCGGCCATTGATCTTCCCGTCCACCGCGTCGTGCTCTACAAGAATGGCGTCGGCTATTTCGAACACTCCGGCCTCGTTCGCGGCAATCAGGAACTCAACATCCAGTTCACCACCGGCCAGCTCAATGACGTTCTCAAATCATTGACGGTTGTCGATCTCGGCGGCGGTCAGGTCACCGGCATCCGTTACAACTCCATCGCTCCCCTCTCGCAGCGCCTCGGCAACTTGCGACTGCAACTCGGAGAGAATGCCTCGCGCGCCGATTTTCTCAACGCATTGCGTGGCTCGCGCGTCGAAGTCCGCGGCCCTGCCGCCAGTGTTCTCGGCCGCCTGCTCTCCGTCGAGCAAGATCAGCGCACCGATCCCAGGACTGACCTCACCAGTAACTTCACGCGAATCACTCTCGTCACTGACTCCGGTGACGTCCGCAGCTTCGATCTCTCCTCCGCTGTCACCGTCCACATCGCCGACTCCGATCTCAATAAGGAAGTCGGTCGCTATCTCAATCTTGTCGCCTCCGCCCGCGCTCGCGATCAGCGCATCATGACCATCTCCACCAGTGGCGCCGGCGAACGCCAGGTAGACGTCAGCTACATCAGCGAAGTGCCCGTCTGGAAATCCACCTATCGCATCGTGCTTCCGAAGGATGAAAAGCAGAAGGCACTGCTCCAGGGATGGGCCATCATCGACAACACCGTTGGCGAAGACTGGAAGAACGTCGAACTCTCGCTCGTGGCGGGAGCGCCGCAGTCGTTCATTGAAAATCTCTCCCAGCCTCTCTACATGCGCCGTCCCACCATCGCCCTGCCGCAAACCGCCATGCTCACCCCGCAAACACACGAAGGAACCATGGAAGGACAAGAGCAAGCCTCTCGCCATGGCGTGGCTGGCGGAAGTCTGGGTGGAGTGATTGGCGGAATTGGATTCCCTGCTGCGCAGAAGGCTGACTATATGGCCAAGGGTCTTAGGCCCGCTTCCGGACTTGCAGCAATCAGGGGTGTTGTCGTCGATCCGTCGGGAGCAGTAGTTCCGGGTGCGACGGTCACAATCACAAACACTGGGACAAACTACACCCGCACAACCCGCAGCGACGACCAGGGGACGTTTGTCGTCAATAACGTTGATCCTGGCATGTACACGGTAAGTATCAATATGCCGGGGTTCCAGAGTTACCGGGCCACCGGTCTGTCACTTGTTCCCGGCCAGATTGCGAGCAGTCAGATCAAGCTCAATGTCGGAAGCGTGAGCGAAACGGTGGCAGTGAGCGCGGGAGATTTCGAAAACTCGTTCGCGCCCGCCGCCGAAGGCTCGCAGCTCGGCGATCTCTTCGAGTATGCCATCAAGCAGAAGATCACCGTCCTCAAGAACCAGTCCGCACTCGTACCCATCGTTCAGGCGCGCATCGACGCCGAAAAGGTCACGCTATGGAATGAATCCGATAACATTCCTCTCCGCGCTCTCTGGATCACCAACACCAGCGGTCTCACTCTCGATGCCGGCACCTTCAACATCGTCGAGGCCGACTCGTTCGCCGGTGAAGGCCTCCTCGGCGAAATCAAGCCCAACGAGAAGCGCCTGCTTTCTTACGCCGCCGACACCGCCGTCCGCGTCACCACCGAGGACGATTCCGACATCCGTCCTTACACGCACCTTCGCATCGCCAAGGGCCTCATGAAGCTCACCCGCGAGCAGCGCGAGAAGGAAACCTACACCATCCACAACGCCGATACCTCTGCGCGGTCGGTCATCATCGAGCACCCGGTGCGCGACGGCTGGCAGCTCGCCGATGGCGTCAAGCCAGACGACACTTCCGCCTCTTACTATCGCTTCCGCGTCCCTGTCGAAGCCGGTAAAACCGCGAAACTTTCCGTTGAGGAGTACCACCCCGAAGAAACTCTCTACGCCCTCACCAACCTTACCGACGATCAGATTGTGCTCGTCACGCGCGGCCGCAACCTCGACCCCGCAATCGAGCAGGCTTTGCGCCGCGTCCTCGCCAAGAAGAACGAGGTTTCCAACGTTGACTCTCAGATTGCCTCGCGCCGTCAGGAGATCGATCGTATCAACCGCGAGCAGTCACGGCTGCGCGAAAACATGAAGGTCCTCAAGGGCAGCCCCGAGGAGAAAGCTCTGCTCCAGCGTTACGTCACCGAACTCAATCAGCAGGAGGACTCTCTCGTCTCTCTGAACAAGGAGATCAATTCGCTCAACGTAGAACACATCAAGCTCGTAGGCGAGCTCAACGACATGGCACGGCAACTCACCTTTGACGAGAAGTTATGATCGAGTGCAATTCAGTTCTGCGGGTATATTGGTCCGGGGCTCCACACTTATCCATCGCATCGGCTGACTGGCCGGGTAGCCCGGCCTGACACTTTCATTCATCTCCACACCTGACGGTGCCCCGTCCTGGCTTTGCTAGGGCGGGGAGGTTTCCCAACTCAGGCATCTGCTTCTTTCACATCATCCCTGACTTGTAAACCAACCACCAGGTCAGCAATAGCGATACGATCGTCCACACCGCTCCCCAGCCGAACGACATAAAATACGCCAAGGCACTCACCACACCCCAAAGCAGCCAGAAAACCTTCTTCTTGAACTTATCGTCCACCCCTTCACCTCACCCGCGCTGCATCCATATATGTGAATTATTCATTCTTGAAATTTGAATTTCTTCCATCTTCTTCTGCGCCTCTGTGGTGAATCCTCCGCCGCTCGTGACTCGCGACTATTTCTCAATTCACCAGGTGCGGATTCTTTTCTTCCGCCTCGGCCACAATCCCTTCCGGCAGTTCGCCGCCGTTGTACTCCGCCAGCCGGTTCTTCCACTTTAGAAATTCCGTGATCCTCTGCGGCTCGATTCTTATTTCTACTCGTCGCAAACTTGCCAGCAGAAGGTTCATCTCGTTCATCAACCCCTCTGGCTGTCGCAAGTTCTTCTTCGACTTCCTCACCATCGCGACCCTGCGCCCGTGGAATTCCAGCAGTCCCCATCCCTCCGGCAACTCTTCCACGCCAATCATCCCTCGCGGCGCCAGGTAGTAGCGCTCGCACCCCAGCGCAATTGCGCCGTTCAGGCGCCACGGCTTTTCGCCATCCGCCAGAAAATCCGCACGGCTGATCTTGCACTCCAACATCACCGAACGGTTCTTGCCTTTCCATCCGATCGCATCCGGCATCTCGCCGCTCGCGCAACCCTGCTCCGAAAGCACGATCCCGCAGCGATACTCCCGCCGCAGCCACTCCACTCCTGCCTCCACCAGTTGCGCGTGCGTCATCCTTGCTTCCTCATCTCTCTTCTTACCGTATTCTTCACGGAATCTCCAGTATCTCGGGTGACACGTCCATCTCGCTCTCGCCGGTGCCACTTTCGTCGGAGTCCAATTCACCACAACGTGGAGTAATCGCCACTATCATGCTATTCAACATCCATATATCCATAGGCAATAAGTGCCTCGATTCTTAACTTCTGTATCTTTTCGGTGATTCGATTTTCGCCGTCTTCAATTCTTCAACAACATAGCGATCTGTAAATGTTGGTACGCCACTTGCCTGCTAAAACCCAACCACTGTGCTGTTAAGCCGGAAAAGTTTACGTTGTTTTTCTGGGGCTTTCATTCGGCTTGAGAATATTTGGGGACGTTGTAATCGGATTCATACGTTTGTTTCGATCTTAATGTCGCGATGCCGTGGGTGTCCGCGAATGCACTCGTAGTGTGTCTGCGCCTTCGGGCGCCGATCACGACTGCCAGGGTGAACGAATATTCAGGAGGCTTCGATAACAAACAATGAGACACATGCGTTGGTTCCTCGGCACCTTTCTGTTGCTCTGCTCCTTTGGCCAGGCTTTTGGTCAGGCAACCGCTAGCTCCACCATCGCGGGCACGATTCTTGACCAGACCAAGGCCGTTGTCGCCGGTGCAAAGGTTGTGGTTACTAACGTCGCTACCGGCGCCGTTCGTACCGCCGCAACTTCAAACACCGGTGCTTACCGTTTCGACCTGTTGCCCGCCGGCGATTACACCGTAAAGGTGTCTCAAGCCGGCTTCGCCACTACCATCCAGAAATTCCAATTGCTCCTCGGACGCACTGCCACCGTCAATTTCACCCTGAGACCCGGCACCATGACGCAGACGGTGGAAGTCAGTAGCGAAATTCCTCTCATCGATGAACAGAAGACCAGCGTCAGACAGAACATCACTCCGAAGGAAGTCGAAGATCTTCCCATGATTGGACGCGATGTCGCTGACCTCGCCTACCTTGTTCCCGGCGTCAAGGCCGCTGACTCCTACGATCCAACCAAGAATCGCTATGCCATCCTCTCCGTCAACGGCCAGGGTGGACGCAACGTCAATGTCACGGTCAACGGCGTTGATAACAAGGACAACACTGTTGGCGGTCCCGTGATGCAGCTCCCGCTGGAGGCCGTGCAGGAGTTCGCCATCTCCACGCAGCGGTTCTCCGCCGCGAATGGCCGCTCCGAAGGTGCCGCCATCAACATGGTCACCAAGTCTGGCAGCAACAAATACCACGGCTCCGTTTTCGGCCTCTTCCGCGAGCAGGGTTTCAATGTCGATCAGAAGCTGCCGGACGGTTCCACCGTGAACCCTCCATATAGCCGTCAGCAATTCGGTGGCAGTGTCGGCGGACCGTTCATCAAGGACAAGCTCTTTGGCTTCTTTGCCTACGAGCGTCAGCGCGAGCACACCAGTCTCGCGGAAGATCCGACCGCGTACTCGCAGCTCCTGGCTGCCGCACCTCTCGGAGCCCAGCCCGCCAGCGTCATTCCCACTCCATTCTTTGAAACACGCTATAACGGACGCATGGATTGGCATATCAACGACCGCCAGTCCGCGTACGTGAGCTACAGCTCCCAGGCCAACAACAGCCTCAACGACCAGTCCAATGGAACCGGCGATCTGACAAACGGCAACTTCACTGTCAATCACATGCAGCTCGCTAACTTCACGTTGAACTCCGTGCTTTCGAACACCATGGTGAACCAGTTCACCTTTGGGTTCCAGTACTGGAACAACCTCATCAATAGCAACATCAGCGAGCCGCTTGTCGTCTTCCCCTCCGCTTCCTTTGGAACCAACACCAACGTTCCGCAGCAGTCCTATCAGCGGAAGTGGCAGTTTAAGGATGACATCACTAAGACATGGGGCAACCACACATTCCGGGCCGGAGTCGATTACATCTGGAATCCGACCCTTGGCGGGTTCTTCGAATACAGCTCCACGCTGGAGATCGATTTCGCTGCTGACCCCACAACCATTCTCGCTAACAAGGCGCTCTACCCGAACGGCTTTGCCACGCCCGGCCTCATCTCCGGCATGACCATCGCCAATGGTGACCCGAGCTTCGCCTTACCCGGCGGCACCAAGCAGTTCGGCACCTATTTCCAGGACGACTGGAAATTCACTCCCCGCCTGACTCTCAACCTCGGTCTGCGCTGGGACAAGGACTTCAACATGCTGGGTAGCTCGGCCGTGCATAACAGCCGCACTTACCAGGAACTTGTCGCGCTCAACAACCCTATTACCAATCCTTTTGTCGCCAGCCAGCCTCATGACGACAATAGGGATTTCAGCCCGCGTGTCGGCTTTGCCTATGATCTCACCGGGAGTGGCAGGCATGTTCTCCGTGGCGGCTTCGGTCTCTACTACGGCGACGTCTTCCAGAACATCCCGCTCTTCATGGAGCAACAGCACAATCCAACCATCTTCCAGACGGTATTCTCTCTCTCCGGCGGCGACCTGGTGCCCGGCACCAACATCCCGCTTTCGAGCTGGCGTTACGGCGTCGATCCATCACCCACTGTCCAGGCGCCCTCGGCCAACTTGGCCGACGGCAGCGTGGGGCGTCTCATCGACCCCAAGTATCGCAACCCGGTAACCGAGGAATTCAACATCGGCTACTCGTGGCAGCTCTCCACCAACTCTGTCGTGGAAATCGAATACACCCACGTCCTCAGCCTTCACGAAAACAAGACCGTCAACATCAGCCCTAATCTGCCCATCAACAACAATCCGGCTCTGGGTTTTGCGCGTCCGCTCACCTCTGCCTTCGTTGCCGCTGGTCTGCCCGTGCTCTCCAGCATCCGTGACGAACAGTCGATCGGCCGCTCGCGCTACGATGGACTCGACGTCTCCTATCGTCAGCGCATGACCCACCACGTCTCCATCAACGCGAGTTACACCCTCGCGCGGGCCTATTCGTACGATGGCGGTACCGGCAGCTTCCGCAACTATCCGCGGGATCCCCGCTTCCCGTTCGCGGCCTACGAGTGGGGCCCAACCGCCAATGACGAGCGCCACCATCTCACCTTTAGCGGCGTTTTCGACCTGCCGTGGGGTATGCAGATCGCGCCCATCCTTCAGGCCGGCTCGGCACGTCCCTATGACCTCACCGCCGGTTACGATGTCCTTGGCTTTGGAACCGGCAGTAACCGCGCCGTCGTCGTTCCTGTCAACGACCCGACGAACTTTACTGCCTACGCCAACTCCAATCAGGCACTCGCCGCTCAGGAGTGTTACTTCGGCGGGAAGTGCACCATCGCAAAATACGATCCGCTCCGTGGCGATCCGTTCTTCGAGCTCGATACCCGGCTCACCAAGAACATCAAACTCGGTGAAGGTCGCAACCTGCAGTTGGTCGCGCAGGCGTTCAACCTGACCAACCGCGCAAACTATGGCAATAACTTCAACGGGAACGTCAGCTCGTCGAATTTCGGAAAGCCTTCGGGCTTCATCAACCCGACCAGCTCGCTGATGGCGCGCTCGCTGATTGGTGAGTTCGGTTTCCGCTTCACCTTCTAACCACTACGCAGTCCTCGTACTGCAAAGGCCGGCGCACTCCGCCGGCCTCCTTTTTTTGCCTTCCATGTTCTGCCGTTAACGCTCGCCCCATGGCGTCCTCCGGCCCGAGAAGCCCCCTCGTCTGCGGCCCGCGTTTGTCAAGCGGCAAAACATTATCTGTCTCGCCACCCCGCAGTATTGACTTGTGCAATAGAAAAATGTACTCGGAGGTTACTCATTACTACTTGATACTGGTCGCCTTTTCGAAGCGTTCCTGGCACGCCTCGGCGCTCACCAGCATCGGCCCATACTCCGGACGCGTCCGGAACCGCCTTAACACTGGGTCTTTTTGCAATGCTTCCGCTGCACAGTAATTCTGCTGGATCGCGCTGTGCATCAGTCGCGACGCAATATCCATCTGCCCGCACCACGCCAGCATCGACCCCTGCAAATATCTAAATTCCGGATCGCGCTGCGCCAGTAATTTAGGCTCGTATTGCAGCGATAGCACGTTCAGCTCCGACGCTGGTCTCTGATCCACGCACGCTTGCCACAAGCTCCCGAACCACACGTCGTTCGTGGTCATATCGCGCGCCGCGTTCTGGGCCTCCTGCAAATTGCCGGCGCGCAACAACACTGCCGGCTTCATGTTCCGATACCAGTCGCTCCCTGCATCCAAATCCAGGTACTCCATCGCTCGCCCATCTTCACCCATCTCGAAGAGTCCGAATGCGCACGAACGCAGCGTGTAATTGCCCGAATCGAGCTTCAGCGCGGTGTCGCACTCCTTCGACGAATCCTCCAGCAGACCTGCGTAGCGCAACACGTACGCCATCGTAAAGTGCGCTTCCGCGCTGTCTGGACGCCGCTTCAATAGGCCCTTTGCGCTGTTGTACGCCTCGGCCAATTCGCCGCGTTCTACCTGGTTGCGAATGAGATGCGCCGCTGCCTGAATGAAGTTTGGGTCGAGTGCGACTGCGCGCTCGTATGCCGCGCCAGCCCTCTCAAATGCCTGCTGCCCTCCGCCCGCATACTGCGAGTCATAGTAGTACCGCAATCCCAATGCATCCCATGCCGGCGCGTATGTCGGATCAAGTCCCACCGACCGCTCAAGCATCGCAATCGCTTCCTTGTTCGGCTGCGGATCATGCGGCAGGGCCGCGCTGCGCAGGTAGAGATCGTATGCTTCCGGATTCTTCGGACGCGTGCTCTCTTCGAATCCGTTTCCCTTCCCCGTGATTAACGGCAGCAATCCAAGTCGAAGCACAGCCGCTAATTGCTTCTGCATCGCGATCATGTCCTGCGCCGGCAAGATCATAGCGTTTTGCCACAACACGCGGTTCGATGGCACGTCGATCGCGGAGATTGTGATTGTCAACTTGCCATCGCGGTAGAGGTATGTGCCGGTCACCACTGTTCCGACTTTCAATTCTTTTCCGGCTTTTTGCGGATCGGAGTTGCTCGCGTAGCGCCCACTCACGTTGATCGGCCGGACTTCCAAAGTTGGAGCGTAGGTCAGAATCGTTGTCACCTCTTCCGCCAGCGCCAATCGCAGATAATCGTGCCCGATGTCTGTCGGATCCATCGACTGAAAGGGCAGCACGGCGATGCTGGGCCGCTTCGGTCCGAAGAATGGGCTATGCCGGTACCACCACATTCCCAGCACGATAACCAGCATCAGCAGCACGCTCGTCACTACCGAGAGCAGCACAACGCTTCTCGTTCCCGCGCGCCGGAACGCTCGCGTTTTTCTGCTCAGAGGCGGCGGCGTCAGGATTCCGAGCGTCTCACCGGAATCGAAAACTCGCTTCAGGTGAACGAGGTCCGCCTTCAGGTCCGAGCAGTTCTGGTACCGTTTTAATCGGTCCTTTTCAAGCGCCTTTCCTACAATCGCTTCAAACTCTTCCGGAATCTCCGGCCTGTACGAATGCGGTGAAATTGGCCGCTTGTCGAGTACAGCCGAAAGTGTATGCAAAGAATTCTGGTCGCCGAACGGACGGTGCCCGGTTGCCATTTCATACATCACCACGCCAAGTGAAAACAGGTCCGCTCTGCCGTCGAGTTCTTCGTTCCGTATCTGCTCCGGAGACATGTACGCCGAGGTGCCCGCAATCGATCCCGTCGACGTAATCGGCTCATCCCCGGTTCCGTGGCGAACCGTCCGGGGAACTGTCGCCGGTTCGTGTGTGATGCGTGGTGCTGCAATCAACTTCGCCAGGCCGAAGTCGAGGATTTTCGCCTGTCCGCGATCGTTGACGAAAATGTTTCCCGGCTTGATGTCGCGGTGGACGATGCCCTGCAAGTGCGCCGTATAAAGCGCATCCGCGATCTGAATGCCGATCTCCACAATCTCTTCCGCCGGTATTGGACCGCGCTTGAGTTGCGTAGCCAGGCTTTCGCCCTCGAGCAATTCCATCACGATGTAGGGAACGCCCTTGTACTCCGCAATGTCATGGATCGTACAGATGTTCGGGTGATTCAGCGATGATGCCGCGCGTGCCTCTCGACGGAAACGTTCAAGGATGTGTGGATCGTGGGTGAGATCTTCCGGAAGGAACTTCAAAGCGACCTTGCGCCCGAGCCGCGTATCCTCGGCTTCGTACACTACGCCCATGCCGCCACGACCGAGCAGCTTCAAGACGCGATAGTGCGAGATGGTCTCGCCGACCACGGCTCCCCTCGGGCGAATGGTAGCAGAACCATGCGCGCTACGTTACAAGTGAAATACGCGGACGTGCTTTACTCGCGGCAAAGTTGATTCCCGCCAGTCCTTTCCGGGAAAAGAATAGCCGCCAGCGAACCGGCGGCCAAGTCATAGTTCTAAAAGCCCGCTACCGCTTCGGCCGATACATGTCCGTCGAAGTTCCGTAAAACACTTCGGCCGCTTCCATGATCGTTTCGGAGAGCGTCGGGTGCGGATGAATCGTGTGGGCAATGTCGTACGCGGTCGCACCCATCTCGATGGCATGCACGATCTCGGCAATCATGTCGCCTGCTCCCGGTCCGACAATCGCGCCGCCGAGAATGCGTTCTGTTTTCTTGTCGATAAGCAGTTTTGTCATGCCGTCGGTACGGTCCAGGGCCACGGCGCGTCCACTGGCTCCCCACGGAAACTTCGCTACTTCTACTTCGATTCCCTTGCTCTCAGCCTCGGCCTGCGTCAAGCCGGCCCAGGCAATCTCGGGATCGGTGAACACAACGGCCGGAATCGCGTATGGCTCGAACGCGACCTTGTGTCCGGCAATGTGCTCCACCGCAGTGCGGCCTTCGTGCGATGCCTTGTGGGCCAGCATTGGATCGCCCGCCACATCGCCAATCGCATAGATCGAAGAATCGTCCGTCTGGAGCTGCTTGTTCACGGAAATGAAACCGCGCTCGTTCACCTTGACCTTCGTGTTTTCCAACCCAGGAATCTTCGAGTTCGGACGTCGCCCCACGGACACCAGCACGCGGTCGTAACTCTTCTCCACTGTCTTGCCGTCAGGCATCTTGAATGTGACCTTCACGCTCTTCACATCGTCCTTCAGTGCCGTCACCGTCGTGTTGAGCATGATCTCGCCAAAGAGTTTGCTGACACGCTTCTGCAACGGAACAACCAAATCGCGGTCCGCACCCGGCAAGAGTCCCGGCGTCATTTCCACCACGTCCACCTTGCTGCCCAGAGTTGCGTAGACCGTGCCGAGCTCGAGTCCAATATAGCCGCCGCCAACCACTAGCAGCGACTTTGGTACTTCCTGCATTTCCAACGCGCCGGTGGAATCCCAGATGCGCGGCGACTGCGTTGCCAACGGCCCCGGGCGCGAAGGGCTCGACCCGGTGGCGATGATGATCTTGTCGAAGCTCAGCTTCTCCTTGCCGCCAACCGTCTTCTCCACTTCCACGGTTGTCGAATTCACAAAGCTCGCCTTGCCCTGGATATACGTCACCTTGCGTTGCTTCGAGAGCTGACCGAGACCGCCAGTGAGCTTCGTGACCACGCCCTCCTTGAAGCCGCGAAGTTTAGCTATGTCAATTTTCGGATCGCCAAACTCGATGCCCCAGGCCGCAGCGTGTTTCGATTCGTTGATCAGCGCCGCTACGTGCAGCAGCGCTTTCGACGGAATACAGCCGCGATAAAGACATACACCGCCCGGATTTTTTTCCATGTCGACCAGCGTGACCTGCATACCAAGGTCCGCGGCCAGGAATGCCGCTGCGTAACCGCCCGGACCACCGCCGATAACTGCAACCTTTACATTCGTATTTGCCATTTCTCTCGCTCTCGTGCGCAGTGCGCGTGCGTTATAGTTTCAAGTTTTCCAGTCCGGAACCTATCCCTGTACGGACAAAAGGAACGGCTGCTCCAGCGCCTCTACCACCCAGCGCAGAAAGCGCGCCGCATCGGCGCCATCGACCAACCGATGATCATAACTCAGCGACAGCGGCAACATCAGCCGAGGCTCGAACTGGTTGTTCACCCACTTCGGCTCGATGCTCGAACGCGACATGCCGAGGATTGCGACCTCCGGATGATTCACGATTGGCGTGAAATACGTTCCGCCGATTCCGCCAAGATTCGTAATTGTAAATGTTCCGCCTTCCATGTCTTCCGGCGTAATTTTCTTGTCACGCGCCTTTTTCGAGATCGTCGCCAGCTCCGCGGCCAGTTCCACGATGTTCTTGCGGTCCACATCGCGGATCACCGGAACAAGCAGCCCGCGGTCGGTATCGACTGCCACGCCGATGTTGATGTAACGCTTGTAGATGATCTCTTCCTTCGCCATATCGATGGAGGCATTAAATTGCGGGAACGTCTTCAACGCCGAAGCCACGACTTTGAGCGTGATGGCCGTCATGGTCATCTTGCCGCCGACCAGTTCCGCCTTCGGGGCAAAGCGCTTGCGCAACTCTTCAAGCTCGGTCACGTCTGCCTTGTCGTGCTGGGTGACGTGCGGAATCGTGTTCCATGCTTCCACCAGGTGTTCGGCGGTCTTGCGTCGCACCGAGCGCATCGACACGGCTTCAATCGCTCCCCACTTGGAGAAGTCGGGCAGCTTTGGAGCGGTGCGCGCTACACCCGTTGCCTGCGCGGCCACGGCCGTGGCGGCACCCGTGACGATCACCTTCGCAAAGCTTTTCACATCCGCTTCGCTGATGCGCCCGCCCGGACCAGTGCCCTTCACTTCATAAATATCGACACCAATTTCACGCGCAAGGCGTCGTACGGATGGAGCCGCAGGCACGGGAGCTCTGTGCTCCTCACCCGCATTCTTGGCTAGTTGCGGAGGAATCACTTCCGGCTGCGACGCGGGCGCCGCGTCCGGCGGAAACGCTTCGTGTTCGCTTTTGCCTTCCACTTGGCGTGCCGACTGATATGCCTGACGCGCAAGCTGCGAACTGCTGGCTTCCTCCACTGCCGGTGGAGTGGCAGATGCGGCGGCTTCACGTGCACTCGCCGCGATCGCTCCCGCCTCCAACGTAAAGATCACCTCGCCGACTTTGATCTTCTGTCCCTGCCGGGCCATTACTTCTCGAACGACACCGCTGACGGTCGAGGGAACTTCCACGACGGCCTTATCGGTTTCGAGCTCCAACACAGGCTGGTTCTCGGTGACGGGTTTTCCAGGCTCCACAAGAACGCGGACAACATCGCCAGCTTCAATGTTCTCTCCGAGTTCCGGCAGACGAAACTCGGAGACGGAACTCTTGCCGGACGATTGCATGGGGGACGGGGCCTGAGCCGGTTTTTCAACCTTTGCAGGTTCCGGTTTCTTCGCTTCGCCTTTTGGAGATTCTTCTGCCGCCGCAGGCACGGTTGCCGTGCCTTCCACTGTGAGAATGACATCGCCAACTTTCAGCTTCTGTCCTTCTTTCACCTTAATGTCCTGCACCTTGCCGCCCACAGTCGAAGGCACTTCGATGACTGCCTTGTCCGTCTCCAACTCCACGACCGGCTGGCCCTTATCGATCGTCTCGCCCTTCTTGACGATCACGCGTACCAGATCGCCGGACTCGATGTTCTCTCCTAGTTCCGGCAGTTTGAATTCAATGGCCACAACTTGTCCTTTCTCTGGTTAGGAAACGAACGGATCCTTTTTCTCAGGATTGATAGCGAGGTCCTTGATGGCCTTTTGCACGTCAGCCGCCTTCAGCTTGCCATCGCGCATCAGGCTCGTCAGCGCGGCCAGCACGATGTGCTTCGCGTCAACCTCGAAGAAGTCGCGCAGTGCGGCGCGGCTGTCGCTGCGTCCGAAGCCATCAGTGCCCAGCGCCACGAGCTTGCCCGGCATCCACTGCGAAATGGATTCGGGCAGCGCCTTCACGTAGTCGGAGGCCGCTACGAATGCACCCTGCGCGTCCTTCAGCACCTCCGTCACGTACGGCACGCGCGGCTTTTCGCCCGGGTGCATCATGTTCCAGCGTTCGCAGGCATTTCCGTCCTTGTAGAGCTCCTTGTAGCTGGTGATGCTCCACACGTCAGTGGCAACGCCGTACTTCTCTTCCAGAATCTCCGCCGCCTTGATCGCCTCCAGCATCATTGCGCCGCTGCCGAACAGGTTGGCTTTCAGCTTCGAATCTTTCTTCGCCGACGCCTTGAAACGATACATGCCGCGGAGGATTCCTTCGCGACTGCCTTCCGGCATTGCAGGCATTGTCCACGGCTCGTTCATCACCGTGATGTAGTAGAAGACATCCTCACCTTCGACAAACATCCGGCGAATGCCTTCCTGCACAATCACCGCGATTTCAAAAGCGAATGCCGGGTCATATGCGACGAGGTTGGGCACTGGGTATACCAACAGTTGGCTGTTGCCATCCTGGTGTTGCAGACCTTCTCCGTTGAGCGTCGTGCGGCCTGCCGTTCCACCCACCATGAATCCGCGCGTGCGCTGATCGCCGGCGGCCCACACTAGATCGCCAACACGCTGCAATCCAAACATCGAGTAGTAAATAAAAAACGGGATCGTATTGATCCCGTGATTGGCGTACGACGTTCCCGCCGCAATAAACGAGCACATCGATCCCGCTTCGGTGATGCCCTCTTCGAGGATCTGCCCGTCTTTTGCTTCCTTGTAATAAAGCAGCGTGTCCATGTCGACCGGTTCATAGAGTTGGCCGACGCTGGAGTAAATGCCAATCTGGCGGAAGAGCGCCTCCATGCCGAAGGTGCGCGCTTCGTCAGGAATGATCGGCACAATCAGCTTGCCCACTGCCTTGTCGCGCACCAGCTTGGCCACGATTCGAACCAGCACCATCGTCGTGGAAGCCTTGCGGTCGCCCGTGCCCTCGTAGAATTCCTTAAACAGCTCTTCATCGAGTGGGGCAAGTTTTTCGGCGCGAACCTTACGCTCGGGCATGTAGCCGCCGAGTTGTTTGCGGCGCTCCTGCATGTACTGCATTTCGATGCTGTCGTCCGCCGGACGATAGAACGGTGCGTTGTGCAGTTCTTCGTCTGGGATCGGGATTCCAAAACGCGAGCGAAAAATCATCAACTCCTGATCGTTGATTTTCTTCTGCTGGTGCGTGATGTTCCTGCCTTCGCCGCTTTCTCCCAGGCCGTAGCCCTTGATCGTCTTGGCGAGAATGACGGTCGGCGAACCGGTGTGCTCCATGGCCACCTTGTAAGCAGCGTAAATCTTCAGCGGGTCGTGACCGCCAAGCCGCATTTTTGCCAGTTGATCATCGCTCAGATGCTCCACCATCTTCAGCAGGCGAGGATCGGTGCCGAAGAAATTCTTACGGAAGTACGCGCCGCTCTCGACGAAGAACTTCTGGAACTGGCCATCGGGAATTTCGCCCATGCGCTTCACCAGCAGACCGTCGCGATCCTTCTGGAATAAAGCGTCCCAGTCCGTACCCCAGATCACCTTGATTACATTCCATCCGGCGCCGCGGAAGGCCGCTTCGAGTTCCTGGATGATCTTGCCATTGCCGCGCACCGGACCATCGAGCCGCTGGAGATTACAGTTGATGACGAAGATGAGATTGTCGAGATTCTCGCGTACCGCAAGCGTTATTGCTCCCAGCGATTCAGGTTCATCCGTTTCGCCGTCGCCGAGGAACGCCCACACTTTGCCCTGCTTGCTCTTCTTCAAGCCACGGTTTTCGAGATAACGATTGAACCTCGCCTGGTAGATCGACTGAATCGGGCCGAGCCCCATCGACACCGTCGGAAACTCCCAGAAGTTGGGCATCAGCCAAGGGTGCGGATACGACGAGAGACCGTGACTCTCGCTCATCTCACGGCGGAAATCTTGGAGCTGCTGTTCGCTCAGGCGTCCTTCGAGAAATGCGCGAGCATAAATGCCGGGTGATGCGTGTCCCTGGAAATAAACAATGTCGCGGTCGCCGTCTTCGGTTTGCGCGCGAAAGAAGTGATTGAATCCAACTTCGTATAGCGTCGCAGCCGAAGCGTACGTGGAAATGTGTCCGCCGATGCCTTCCGATCTCTTGTTGGCGCGCATCACCATCGCCAGCGCGTTCCAGCGCACAAGGCTTTTAATCCGGCGCTCGAGTTCCTGGCTTCCGGGAAATGGCGGCTGCTTACTGGAAGGAATTGTGTTCTGGTAGGGGGTCGTGGCCGAAAACGGCATGCGGTATCCCGACCGTGCCGTGTGCAGTTCCAACTGCTGCAAGAGCCGACCTGCTCGCTCGGGCCCGCCGGACTGCAATACATAATCCAGCGAGTCGAGCCACTCACGGGTCTCCAAGACTTCGAGACCCTGTGTCTCATTCTTATCGGAATTGTTCACTCGGTATTCCTCTTCACACAGACTCGTGTCCTCTATATTAAATCGTCCGGCCATGCCTTGGGGATAGGAACTAAGATTCTGAGCCGGAAGGGTTTGAGGGCATTCTATGGAGATAGATGAGACAAAAGGCGAAAGAGTCGCGGGAATTCGCGCTCATGTGCAATCTATGCTAATCAATCAACGTTTCCATGGTTCCGCTCGAGTCGTTTCTCGCGATACAAGACGTTCGCACCCGACAAACCCCAATTCGCCGCGCCTGCGATTCTTCTTAGCGGAAACACGTCGTGCAACTTGGAAAAGAGATCCGAAGGATATTTTGGACTAGCTTCTCCTCGTGATTCAGGTAGTTACCGTTGCCCATCGCCCTGTGACGTATTTCACAGACGAGCCGTGCAAAAGCGGGAATATCATGGCTTCTGCAGAGCTGCTCCGCGGTTCTGCCACAATCCTGATGTCTGCGTGGGTCAACTCTTAAGCGGAGGGGTGCCACATGTTTGAGCAGGAATTGGAAATGGAACAGAAGGAAGGTTCTTCCTTCGGGCCACTGATTATCATCCTCCTCCTCGTTGCCATGCTTGTCGGCGGTATCGGGTGGGTCGTCTACCAAACAAGAAAAACGCTGAAACCGGAAGAGGCGTCCGCGGTCATCTCAACGATTCTCAAGAATCAGGGCCCGTCGTACGTCAAGTTTCACACCGGGCACATTACGCCTGATGTCAACGAGAAGCTCGAAGATCCTCACTACCGCCTGATGGTAAAAGCCGGCATCGTCAAGATGACAAAGCCTAAGGGTGGAATATCGAACGTTACCTTCACGCCCGAAGGGGAAAAACTCATCGCCTCCATTGCCGGCGTCGAAAAGACCAACGGCTCTGGCGGAACGAGCGTTTACAAGGTCCCGCTGGCGACGCGTTCGCTGGTTGCAATCGGCACCATCGACAAACTCTCGCCTACTCGCTTCAAGGTGACATACACATGGAAGTGGGACCCCAACCAGATGGGCGATGACTTCGATGCGACGGGCGATCTGATCAAAGATTTCAGCACTTGGGACCGGAGCACCCTCATCGACAAGTACGGAGTCGCCTTCTATCACGGTGATCCGACGAAAGTGACGGTGACCCTGCAACAGGAATCCGATGGCTGGAAGGTAGTAACCGACTAGACGGACGAAAATATGGCGCAAAGGGGGAGCTACGGCTTCCCTTTGCCTCTTTGGTCCCTACTGCATTTCAACCGGCACTGCACGCGGAAATACGGCCCGACACGCCGGCCCCGCGCGGGAATGCGTCCGGCCTCCTCCCCTCTTTAGGGTGTACCAACCAGAAACACACACATCTTCTGTATCGTCTCGTAAAGAACTGTTACCAATCTGTCGATGTTTCCATTGTGAGTCTCGTGGTAGACACCAACAATGGAACCCGTGGCCTCAACCCCGCCGCAGGAGATGCAACAATGACAGAATCCCGTGATCAGCTGAACAAGCAGCAGCTCAACCTCGAACTCCGTGACGTTGCTGCGCGCGACTTTCAACTCTGGTCCATCGGACTGCTGGTGTTAGCCATTCTTGCCATTGGGTTTGTGGCCCTCATCGCCCCCAACCTTCTCTGGAAGGGCGAATCGCTTCGCTTTGACGGCCGGTACCTCCCCCAGTTGTTTTTCGGGTTCGTTGTGCTCGTGCTCCTGTTCAACGTTTACATGCTGGATCAGAAACGGCGCCTGAGCCAGACACGCGATCAACTGCTTCGCCGACTATTGGACGAATCGACACAGCAGACATCACTGCTTGATCCGGTAACACACACCTTCAGCCGCGTTTACCTCGATCAGGCCCTGCCGCGCGAACTGTCACGCGCGACGCGCCAACAGTCGCAGCTCACGCTGCTCATGGCGGAAGTCGGCGACTATGCGGCGATCAAGCGGCGCTACGGCCAGCTCGCTGGCGATCACCTGCTGATGGTGCTGACGCAAACGCTGAAGAGCACGTTACGCGGCTCGGACATCATTTGCCGCAGTGGCGAGCCCGATTTCACGGTCATCATGCCAGAGACCAATGAGGCGACTGCCCAATTTCCCATTTCCCGCATGTTGCGCGCCATCGACAAATGGAACGAGACAACCAAGCTGGAATACAAGCTCAAGGTGCGGATCGGGCTTTCAACATTGAAGGACGGTTACGATCACAATCTAGTGATGGAACGGGCGCGCAAGCGCATGGCAAATAACATCTACGCTCCCAGCCGGTCCAATCTCTCCATTGCCGAGGAACGCCCTCCGATGGTCGCAAATTCATAGGAGCGAAACATGGCCACGGCGGTGACAGTTCCCGAATTCGCGGCAGCGCCGGGAGAGTTGACGGCACTGGTAAGCGCACCTCCCGTCACCATCGAACCGGATGACGGTGGCGGTGCTGCCCTCCCGGCATCTTCCGGCTCCACGCAATTCGACCGCAACCAGGCGGTGCTCACCCATCTTCAGGAGGTTCGCCTGATCGCGGGCCGCATTCATCGACGGCTGCCGTCGCATGTCGAACTGGAAGATCTGGTTCAGGCCGGCATGCTGGGCCTCATCGACGCCGTGAAACGCGTCGACACCAGCCGTCAAATTTCTCACGAACAGTACATTCGCATTCGTGTTACGGGCGCAATCTTCGACAGTCTGCGCGGCCAGGACTGGCTATCGCGCTACATGCGTTCCCGCCAGGAGAAACTTCGTGGCGCCGCCGAACGGGCACAAAGCCGGCTCGGCCGTTCGGTCAGCGCGGAGGACATCGCGGAAGAACTGCACATGGACCTCGACTCGTATTTCGAGTTTGCCGCTGCAGCACGGGAACTTCGCAAGATTGAGCCGAGGGCCCTGGCCGACGAGGACGATGTACCGGACACAGCAGAACTGTTACCCGCGTCCGAGGACGCACGCCCCGACCGCACTTACCTCAAGCATGAAATGAAAGAGGTAATAGGAAAGGTTCTCGACAGTCTTCCTCAAGACGAACGTCAAGTTTTGCGACTCTATTATTTCGAGGAGTGGACCATGCGCGCAATCGCGGCCCATATACACCGGACCGAGTCTCGAGTCTCGCAGATCCACGCCAAGGCCCTTCGTCGCGTCGCGATGCGGCTGGACTCACATCCGCATAATTCCCGGCTTCGTCCCGGTCGCACAAGAGGGACAGCAAGAGAGCAGTGAGGAGTACTCCGCATGGCTTCAGTTCCGGGCTCCGGCCCCAGGGTTCTTGTTGTTGACGATGAGCCGTTATTGCGCAACGTCGTGAGGGACATGCTTGAGACGGTCGCACATTCCGTCACGATAGCGTCCAGTGTTTCTCAGGCAATTGCACTGATTTGTACCACGCCCATCGATGTAGTTCTGTCCGACCTCTACATGCCGGGAGAGGTTGGAACAGAACTTCTCCAATTCACCGCCTCCCGAAACCATGATCCCGCAGTGATCATTATGTCGGGAAAACCCGAGGTGCCCGATGCCGTCGCCAGCGTTCAGATGCGGGCAGCTGACTTCCTGATAAAACCGTTTTCCAAGACTGCACTGATTCAATCCGTGGAGCGGGCTTTCAAGTCGGTCCAGCAGGAGCGGAGCAGCCGAATACTTCAAATAGACGCTCCCGCCAAGCTGCTCACCGCCGTGGAGCGCGCCAGTATAGAGGCGTTTATTGTCGCTCTGGACGCCGCCGAACCGGACACATGCATACACTCACTGCGCGTGCGCGAGTATACGATGCATCTGGCGCACCTCGCCCATTACCCGGAAAGCGAACTCGTTCAACTGAATTACGCCGCTTTGCTGCACGATGTCGGCAAAATTGCCATCCGCGATACCATCATTGATAAGCCGGGCCGCTTGACCGACGAAGAACGTAATGAGGTCCGGCAGCATCCGAGCAAGGGAGCAGAGATGCTCTGGCAGATAGACGCTCTTCGCCCATCTGCCGCGATCGTTCTCCATCATCATGAAAAATACGATGGCTCGGGCTATCCAGACGGAATCAAGGGCAAGAACATTCCGTTCGGAGCCCGAATCTTCGCCGTGGCGGACACGCTCGACGCCATGACTTCCGATCGTTGTTATCGCAGTTCGCTCGGTTACACACTGGCGCGGGCCGAAATCCAGGCATGCAGTGGAACGCAGTTCGATCCGGAAATCGTCGCACTCTTCGTTCAAGTTCCGGAGTTCAAATGGGTTGAACTTCGCGAACGTGCCGACAGGCTCGCGGCGCATGGGATGACCGCGCTGTTGCAGCCGTTCGGGGGATCGATTTCGAAGCTGATCTCGTTCCCTCAGCAGAAGGAGACTCCCTTCGCGGATATTTAGCGGTTTTGCCCCCCCAACGGGTTTTTCATCCATTCAAGTGTGGCCAAAGAAGCGCCATCCAAGTTATAACTGCTGACAAATTGCTCCCAGCTTGTCCGTAGTCGTGTACCAATTCAGAACACCCCTCAAAGAATTCATTAGTCTTTCTCTGCTGCGGTTCATCAGAAAGATGTTTCACTTTGGAAATGCAAGTGAACTTCTTCGCAGGTTGTTCATTGCAAGAAGAACTCTCGGTAACGTTGATTGACGGTTCTCGATGCCGTCGTCCGTAGCTCAGCAGAGTTGGGCAGGAAGGAGTCGCAAGATATGACGAAGCAAAGCCATCCGTCTCCCTCCCAGAGCACGGCTTCGCAGGCGGGTCCAAAGACAGACGCCTCGCGACTGGAACCGATGAACCAGGCATCTGCCATACCGGCCGCCAGAGTCGAACAGGGGGCCTCGCGAGAAGCGGCCCTGTCGACCCGGCTACTGGTGGTGGACGATGAGCGCCCGATTCGCGCTGCGTGCGAGACTATCGCACAGAGCATCGGTTACACGACCGTCTCCGCGCAATCTGCCGATGAAGCCCTCCGCATCCTTGGCACGCAACCCTTCGACGTTGTCCTGATGGATTTGCGCATGCCCGGCATGAGCGGGTTGGAAGCGCTTGACCGCATTCGGACATCGCATCCCGACGTAATTGTCGTCATGATGACCGGCTACGGGTCAATTGAGTCGGCAGTGGAAGCGATGAAGAAGGGGGCCTATGACTACATTACAAAGCCGTTCCACGTAGAGGAATTGCGCCTTCTCCTCCGGCGCATCGACAAACATCTTCAGATGACAGCCGAGAACCGGGTTCTGCGCGAGCAGATGCACGCCTCCGGCGGTTTCTCCCTGATGGTCGGCCGCTCTCCAGAAATGCAGAAATTGTTTCGCGTGGTGGGCCGCGCTGCCTTCAGTACGCACCCAGTACTTATCCTTGGCGAAAATGGTACGGGAAAAGAAGTGCTGGCCCGTTCGATTCACATCTCCGGCCCCAACCGCGAAAAGCCGTTCCTTCCTGTCGACTGCGGTTCATTGATTCCATCTCTGCTGGAAAGTGAACTCTTCGGACACGCGAAGGGCACGCTCCCTGGAACCACCACCAGCAAGGACGGAATGCTTGCAATTGCCGATGGCGGAACACTGTTTCTCGACGAGATCACGGAGATGCAACTCGATTTGCAGGCGAAACTTCTGCGCGCAATCCAGGAGAAGGAGATCCGTCCGATTGGCAGCACAAAGACGGTGCCAATCAATGTGAGAATTCTTGCTGCAACCAATCAAGACCTCGACCGCGCGGTGGCCGAAGGTCGCTTCCGTCAGGACCTATACTTCCGGCTGAACGTCTTGTCGGTTCGGATTCCTCCTCTTCGTGAACGCCGTGATGACATTCCGGTCCTCGCCGGACATTTTCTCCAGCGCGTTGCGCAGCAGGATGGCCTGAAACACGCCATTTCGGACGAGGCACTCAAGAAGCTCAAGGAATACGACTGGCCGGGAAATATCCGTGAACTGGAAAATTGCATCGAACGGGCTTGCACTATGTCTTCCGGAACCACGATTCGAATTGCCGACCTGCCTGCGGCGGTACGTGACTGGCAGCCCGCACGGCTCGACAAGCCGAGGGAAGAAGCTCTGACCCTGGCCGAAGTCGAAAAGCGAGCTATCCTCGGGACCATTGAGCGGATGAACGGGGATAAGTTGAAAGCGGCGCGGGCGCTGGGCATCGGACGGACAACACTTTACCGGAAGCTCAGCGAGTATGAACAAGGCGGCGAGTAGATGTCGCGCTCTTGGGAAAGGCAGCCAAATCCATGATTCTTCTTATTGCGTCATGTGAGCGTCGCGGAGAATTGGCCGAGGCTCTTCGCTTGAATACGAGCCAGCAGGTTGACGTGGCGACATCACTGAAGAAGGCGGCATCCATGCTTTCCGGCGGCCAGTATACGGCGGTAGTCTGCGACGAAACACTGATCGATTCCGATCCCCTCAGTGCTGAAGCTTTCGCGGAACGGTGCGCCACTACACTCCCTATCCACGTTAACCTCGCTGTCGCCGGAATTTCTCGAATTGTCCGCGAAGTAAAAGTTGCGCTTCGCCGCTATGATGCCGAACAACAGGTTGCCATGCGCGCGGCTGAATTTTCACTGCGCAGCGATCTCCGCAGCGCTGTAACAGCGATTCTTCTATCGACGGACCTGGCACTCCACTCCGACAATCCCGCGGATGCCCAACAGCACTTGCGCACCGCCTACGACTCGGCGGAAAAAATCCGTCAACGGCTGGAAACCGCACAGTAACGGGCTTTAGGCCATATCGACAAGCAGCAGGGAGTCCAAAGAAGCAGCATGCAACTGGTCAGCGATTTCCGCGAGATGTTCGATTCCGCTCCGTCAATGATGTGGATTGCGGATGAGAGGGGAGAATGCTTCTACTTCAACCGTTGCTGGCTCACCTTCACCGGCCGAGCGCTGGACGAAGAAGCGGGATTGGGTTGGAGCAATGGCGTTCACCCCGACGATCTCGACGCCTGCCTGACGCAATATCGGGACGCCATCATCAAGCGGCAGCGATTTCAACTCGAATACAGGCTGCGCCGTCACGATGGTGAATACCGCTGGGTACTCGGCATCGGCACCCCTCGCGCCAGCGACGGCACATTCAGCGGCTATATCGGCTCATGCATCGACATTACGGACCGCAAGATCGCCGAGATGAATGCCGCCCAGGCGGCCGGAAATCTCGAACTGCGCGTTGCCGAGAGGACCGCCGAACTGCTGGAGGCCACGAATCGGATGCGCCGGTTTTTCGAATCCAACCTGATTGGATTGATGTATTGCGACGCTTCCGGCCGAATACATGATGCAAACGATGCTTTTCTCAAGATGCTCGGACGCAGCCGCGAAGAATTGCTCAACAACGAGCTCTCCTGGATCGCTCTGACCGCGCCTGAATTTCGCGACGGTGACGAGCGCGTTCTGCACGAACTCATGGAGAACGGAACCTGTCCTGCGTTCGAAAAGGAATTTCTTCGCAAGGACGGCACACGTGTCTCCGTGTTGGCAGCGGGCGCTCTCCTGTACGGTGCCGGCGGCGAAATCATCGGCTACATACTGGATATTTCCGAACTTACAAAGGCACGGCAGAAGATCGAACTCCTCGCCCGAATCGTCGAAACCACCGACGACGCCATCCTCTCGTTGTCGCTCGATGGTCGCATCCAAAGCTGGAATAAGGGTGCGGAGCAGTTGTTCGGTTATTCTTCCTCCGAACTTATCGGAGCGCCAGAATCCATACTGCTTCCTCCTGAACAACGGCAAGCTTCGATCGACCTGCTGCGGCAACACGGCGACACCGAATCCACGGAGCACTTTGAAAGCGTCCGGAAACGGCGCAACGGATCGATCATCCCCGTTTCCATCGCGCTCTCGCCCATTCACGATCGTAATGGAAATCTCACGGGAGCCGCCCAGATCATTCGCGATCTTACGGAAGCAAAACGCGCCAACGAACTTGAGGAACGCTACCGGCACGCGCAGCGAATCGAGTCCGTGGGCAGGCTCGCTGGCGGCATTGCGCACGATTTCAACAATCTGCTCATGGTCATCACCAGCTATTCCGAATTGCTGCAGGAACACCTTCCGCCAGAGCATCCCGGACGGCGTTACATTGCCGAAGTAATCTCCGCTGCCGAGCGAGGCTCCTCCCTGACGCAGCAGATGCTCGCTTTCAGTCGCCGCCAGGTTCTGTCGGCCGAAGTAATCAATCTGGATGCCGTGATTTGCGAGACGTTGAAGATGCTAGGCCGAATGATCGGCGAGGACATCACTCTCGATTACCAGCCCTCGCCAGATCTGTGGAGCATCAAGGCCGATGCCGGCCAGATTGTCCAGGTACTGCTCAATCTTGCCGTCAACGCGCGAGATGCCGTGCCACAGGGCGGGTCTGTCTTGATCAGAACCTGCAACAGGGTTCTCGACTCCAGCTACCCGGGAGAAAACGCATTGATCGCTCCCGGCCGTTACGTTGTCCTCTCCGTTGCAGATACTGGCACCGGCATTCCTGAGGAGATTCGCGACCACATCTTCGAACCCTTTTTCACTACGAAGGAACTTGGTAAAGGCGCCGGTCTCGGGCTTTCCATGGTCTATGGCATTGTCCAGCAGAGTGGAGGTTATATTTCCGTGGAATCAAAGCCGGGCGGTGGAACACACTTTGACCTCTATTTTCCAGCCACCGACGAATCGGTTGCACAATCGCCCTCGATGACCAAGCCGGCAACCGCCAAGGAAGGCAATACCATCCTTCTGGTAGAGGATGAGAGTGCACTCAGGGCCTCCATCGCGGACTTTCTCACTGAACATGGCTTCAGCATTCTGCAGGCCAGCGATGGACTGGATGCGCTGCGAGTAGCAGACTCGCATACAGGACCAATCAGCGTAGTATTGACCGACGTTGTGATGCCACGCTTGAACGGGAAGGAACTGGTGGAGCGACTCTCTGCACAGCGGCCTGAAATCAAGGTCCTCTACATGTCCGGCTACGCGGACGAGCGGGTGGGGCGCCACGCATTGCTGGAAAATGGAGCCGCCTTCCTGCAAAAGCCCTTCACGTTCTCCAAGCTGCTTGCCAAGATGCGCGAACTCGTCACCGGCTAGGCCGTCTCTGCGGGCACTAGCGCGCGACGTACAATAGCCATCCGACGCCAATGGTTAACGTAGCCAGCGTTACCGGTACGCCGACCTGAAGGTATTCCCAAAAACTTATCGGGGCCTCCTCGCGCGCTTTCTCCACCACGATGATGTTTGCCACCGATCCGGTGATCGTCAGATTTCCCGCCAGTGTGCTCGTAAGCGCCAGCAGCATCCACGAGCGTTCAGGGGCAGCCATTCCCGGAATCATTCCCTTAAGCAACATCACCGCTGGTACGTTACTCACGACATTCGAGAGCAGCGTTACGGCGCCCGAGAGAACGAATGGATCATGCAGATTGCCACGTTGCGCCACCGCTAGCAGTTTGCCTGTGATGCCGGCTCTCTCCGCCCCGCCAAGAATAAGGAACAACCCCATAAACAACACAAGCAGCGACCAATCTACTTCCTCGAAGATGCGCTGACGGTCGATGCCCGGCCCCAATAGCATCAACGCTGCACCCAGCGCCGCCACCGGCGCCGGCGAATATCCCGCAAAGAATCCGGCGATGACCAGTGCCATCACTCCAAGTGGCCACGCCAAGTGTGTTTCTTGACGCACTGGCTTGTGTACGGGTTTATCGACTTCGGTCGCATTGCCTTTGTACTTCCGCTCCGTATACCAGTGCAGGATCGCCCAGTCGAGTAGCAACCCTATCACCGCCACGGGGCCAAGGTGCGTCAGAAAACGAATGTAGTGAATGCCCGACAACGACCCGATCAAGATGTTCTGCGGGTTTCCCGTGATTGTCGCAACGCTCCCGATGTTCGAGGCTGTCGCCAACGCCAGCAACATCGGGACCGCGGGTCGCTTTAACTGACGGCTCAACCGCAGCACCAGCGGAGCCATGAAGAGGCACACAACGTCGTTGACCAGGAAGGCGGAGAGAATTCCGCTGGCAAAAATGATGCCGGGCAGCAGGTGTGGCGGATCAATGCGTTCAGCGATCATGTCCGCTACGCGATCGAAAAATCCAGCGAGGTGCAGGCCGGCTACGATCAACATCATTGAGAACAAAAGAACTATCGTCGCGAAGTCGATGGCGCCAAGCGCGCTTCGCCGGTCCAGCACTCCAAAAACAAACATCAATACGGCCGCGATCAGGGCAACCGCCGTACGATCCAGTTTCGTCCCGGGCAGTCGCCCGAAGGCGAAAACGGCGTAACTCACCGCGAACAGTATCCACGCTGCTGTCAGGCTGACATTCGCCATGGTCAAGGTCGTCAATATCATCCTTACTCCGTGCTCGCCCGGGCAAATAGAATCGTGATCCACGTGGCCGAAAAGACCAGCGCGACGCACGCCGGCCATCCGCCCCACCTCCAGAAGAATGCCGGCACCACTGCGCCAAGGCTTCCTCCCGCGTAGTAGAAAGTAAGATACAGTCCCGCCGCAGACGAACGGGCGCGTCCAGCCGCCTTCCCCATTTGTGAAGTTGCCGTCGCCTGGAGAACGAATTTGCCGGACGAAAACAGCGCAAGCCCGGTGATGATTCCCGGCAGCGACGAGAGTAGCGTGAGCCCCAACCCTACGCTGCTCAAACATGCCGCGAGCGTCGCCGTTTTCAGGAATCCGACGCGATCGAGGTAACGTCCGGCAACTGGGGTGATCACAAGGCCCAGCAGGTAGACGAAGAAAATGCTGCCGAGTTCCGCGGTGTTCAGATGGTAAGGTGCGGCCGCCAGATGGAAATTCACATACGTGAATTCAGCAACCAGCGCGAATAGCAGACTGCTCCCCATTCCGAAAGTCGCCAACAGCCTGGTGTTTCGCAGATGGCCAAAGAAGTGCCCCACAGACTCCCGCACGTGGGAGGACGCCACAAACTTCTCGGCAGGAGGAAGCCATCTCCACACGCCAAGCCCGCCGAGGAGATTCAGCATACCCAGTACGATAAACGCAGTGCGCCAATTCCAGTGGGTTGTAATGATGCCAGGAATCAGCCGTCCGAGAAATCCTCCAAAGACCGTTCCAGCGACATACGCCGCCATCGCCGCTCCAACGCCACGCCCAGCCCACTCCTCGTTGATATAAGCCATGGTGACGGCGATGATGCCGGGTATGAACAGCCCTTGCAGAAATCTCCAGAAGATGAGGGCGTGGAGGCTCGTGGAAGTGGCGGCAAGAAATGTGGGAAGCGCAAGCCCGAAGAGCGCCGGCACAATAATTCGCTTGCGCCCGATCCCTTCCGCGAAGAGCCCGACGAACGGAGCTGTAATCGCCACCGCAAGGATCGTGGCGCTTACTGTCAGGCTGACTTCAAGTTCACTCGCGTGGTATATGCCTTTAAGGAATGGTAGCAGTGCCTGCGTCGTGTAAACATCTACGAAGGTTGCCGTGCCAGCGAGCATCAGCGCCAGTACGCCTTTATCAACTTGCCAACTCCTGGCTGGCGTTGACTCCTCGATTAGAAAAGGCTCCATCTATTCGGTTCCCGCTGGCTCCTGTCTTTTATGATCCATGTTCAGCGGCACTTTCGTCCAATGCACGGCGCTCAATCGACCGGAACCTCGCGCCACGCCTGCAACAACGGGAAGTACAGTCCGCACCGCACGGGTCGCGCATCAAAGAGACTCATTGCTCTCGCATAGCGCTGCAAATCCTCACGGTACTTCCCCTCCTGAGCTTGCAGAAAATCCTCAAGCGGACTGCCTCCGGGGTCGCTCGTTTTGTAATCGATGACCCAGCGAACGCCCTTCCCATCAACAAACGTGCGGTCCACCTTTATGCGCTGTACGCATCCATCCAGCACAACAGTTAAGTCCAGTTCGCAGTCAGACTCCGCGTGAGCGTCCAGTAGCCACCGCCCCTGTGCGTCCGACAGCGTGTTGTATAGCGCCTCCTTTACCTGCGTGCACGCTTCGTCCAGCGACTGCGCGGCCAGGCCAGTGTTGGCGAGGGCCGTGCGAATAGCCCCGCTGGAATCAGCGATTCGCTCGGTGGTCCAGTGTTCCAGTCCCTCGCGCGCAATCTTTTCCAGAAACGCGTGCGTCACCGTTCCCACGCGCCGCAATTTCTGTCCGACCCACTCGAATGTGTGCGGAGTTGTGTTTGCCATGCCGACCGGCGCCACCGCGTTCCATTCCAGCGGCGCAGGAGCAGCGGGCAATGTCCATTCCGCCGGCAAACGGCGCAGCTTTGTGCGCGATACCGGCGCTTCGGCAACTGTTGACATCTCGCTCTTTACGGCGAATTGCTCGCGTATCCCCGGGACGTTCCACAGCATGTCAAGCAGCGTCCCCTTGTCAGGCCTGTCGTTCTTCGGTACGGTCGCCAACAGGTGCAGGCGCTTTTTCGCGCGCGTCACCGCAACGTAGAGTAGACGCTTGCTCTCTTCGTAGGCTCTGTCATCCGCAAGCTGACGCAGGTACCTCTGAATGGTCCCCGACTTTTCTTCTCCGCGTGCCGTCACACTCTCCATCGGCGCCAACAACAACTCGTCTGTACCCTCCAGTACTTGCTCGCGCCAATAGAGCAATTGCCGCTCATCGCGCTGAGGCTTGCGCCCAAGCCCCGGCACAATCACCGTATCCCATTCCAGACCCTTCGCGTTATGGATCGTCATGATTTCAACGCGAATCTGCGGAGAACTGTCCGGCGGCGCATAGAGTTCCTCCATCTTGCGCGTCAATAGATCCAGATCCGCAACCGATCCACCCACTTCCACCTGCTGGATTAACGCGAGATAAGTTTCCGCATCCAGAAGATTGGCGCTCGATTCCTTGCTCCGTAAAGCCGCTGGACCTCCGAGCGATACCCACGTCCGTTCTACTAAGGCACGTAATGGAATCCGGCCGCGATCCAGCAACGCAACTTCCATTGCGGTGTGTACTCTTTGCACTCGCCGCTGGCCTTCATCGCTCAAATTGCTACGGCGCTCGTCCAGCAGCTTCCATACTGTGCTCGTTGTGTCATCACGACAGAGCTGCCAAAGGTCCGCCAGTGAAAGCCCGCACCACGGCGCACGCAACACCGCCAGCCACGATGTGCGATCCGCGAGATTCACCAGCGCTCTCGTCAATGCATCCAAGTCACGAACAATTTGGTGTTGCGACAATGAGTCGATCTTCACTGCGCGAAATGGAACTGTGTTCTCGCGTAAAGCTCTTACGATATGGACCAGATGTGCACGCGCCCGTACCATCACGGCGATACGTTGCTTGCTGTCCTCCTGTAGCGCTCCTTGAATCAGTTCCACGGCGCAGTTCGCTTCTGATTCGTAGTCCTGGGGCGCAAAGCCGTGCATCGCGACTGCCGTACCCGCCGCGGCTTTCTTTACCGCCTCGCACGGCGCGTACTCCACAGCACCAGTCAGTTCGTTGTCCTCGTTGAGAATGTGGGGGAACGTGGCGTTGAACCACTCAACCAGTCCTGCCTGCGCGCGGAAGTTCGACGTCAGCCGCATCGCATCGAGCGCGATATCAAGACGGCGATTCTCCCATGTCCGCTTGAACTGCGTGACCTCTGCGGCGCGGAATCCATATATCGACTGCATTGGGTCGCCAACGAGAAATAGTGAAGTTCCTTCGCCTGTCCACGAGGCGATCAGGCTCTGTAATAATTCGATCTGCGATATCGATGTGTCCTGGAATTCATCAACAAGGATATGCTGGATTTTCGCGCCGAGTGCCAGGCCCAGATCCGTCGGTAAATCCGCAGGCCCAAGCGCTTCACGCGCGGCTTGCGCCACCTCGATGAAATCCACCTTCGACTCTGCGGCAAATACCGTCTTCAGGTTTGCCACTGCCAAAGGCAACGCGATCAGCAATGCGCGGATAAACGCCCACTGTTGCTCGGTGTATTCGCAAGGTGGCAGCACATCCAGCCGCCGCAGCGCTTCGCATAGTCGCGCACCGCCCTCGGACCCGCCGAGCGCCTCGAAGAATGCCTTGCACTCGTCGCGATAGCTCGCATGTTCCTTGGGAAAGCCGGATTTCACATTGAACGCTTTGCGAATGCTTTTCCCATCCCCAACAAGAACGAAACTACGTAACGCGTTCCACGAGGCCAGATCTTCGACTTCCGTTCCGGGCAATGCGGCAATTCCCCTCAGCCTGGCCAGTTGGTCGCCCTCGCCGACGTGGTCGCCCGCGAAGGACGCGTACTGGAGAATTTTGCTCACCGTCTCGACGTCGCAACGCGCAATCACTTCGCGGCGCACCTGGCGAAGTTCGTGCTGCACAGAGCCTGCCAGCGCTTCCTCTAATTTTCGCCGCAATTCGTCGAGTTCCGCTTCGCCGAGCGCATCCGACCTGCCAAGAATTCGCATCCACTGGTCGCGCCGTCCAAGCATTTTCATGAACAGTTCGCGCGCCTTCGTCACACGGTTGTCAAGATCCAGCAGCAGTTTCGCTACCGCGTCCGCGACCGGTTTGCGATCACTGCCAAGCAGTGCGATCGTACGCGCCGCAGCCTCTTTATAGAGTGGGTTTGCGTCGTCAGTGACTTCCAGTTGCCTTGCCATTGACGCCAGTACGGGCATCTGCCGCGCCAATGCGTCGCAGAAAGAATCAACGGTGCGCACCTGAAGCCGCGATGGATTTTCCAGTAGCTTCCATCCATGCTGCGCGTCGCGCTGCAAGACCTCCGCCGCGACTCTGCGCCGTTCATAATCGTGGGCCTTGTAGTTTTGTTCGTCTTCCGTCGTCAGCGGCCTCGACGCATCTTCCAGGGCCTTCATGATGCGGTTCCGCATCTCGCTCGCTGCCTTGCGCGTAAATGTAATCGCCAACACCGACTCTGGCTCTTCCAATGGGGCCTCGGCCAGCACTCGCAAGAAGCGCAGCATCAGTAGCTCGGTCTTGCCGGAACCCGCTGGCGCCTGCACAATGAACGACCGCGACGAGTCGGTGACGATGCGCCGGACATCGGCGTCAGAGATGCCCGCGCGCAGTTGCTCTTCACTGCTCATCGTCCACCTCTTCTTCTCCCGGAATGGCCTGCTCCGCCACGCGGCACAATGCATGCAGATGACACAGCGCGCATGTCGAGTTACGTCCGTATCTTGGCGGCCTCTTGGGATCGACCGCTGCGTTGCCGGCAAGGAAATCTCCCGCCAGCCTCTCCATCTCGGGAACCCAGGTCGCACGCTGCTCTTCAAACTCGCGCGAGTTATCCCTGCCACTCCCCAGAATCTCTTTACGCGTAGCGTACCCCTTCAGCGCGCAATCGCCGCGATTCACCACTGCAAACGCAACTCCCGCAACCTCTTTGCCTTGCGATTCCAGCGCGCCGACATATATCGGCAACTGCGGACTCTCCGGCCGCGGCGCCTTCCATCCCGCCGGACTATAAGAGGTAGAACCGGTTTTGTAATCCAGCACTACGAACCCTCCATCGTCGAGGCGATCGAAGCGGTCGATTCTGCCATTCATCTTGAGTCCCGCAATTTCCCACTCGACCTTTTGCTGATGTTCGATTACGACGAACGGCTCGCGCCGCCGCTCGACATCCAGCCACTCCGCCATAAGTGCGATCAATCGAGTCCGCTCCAACTCTCCCAAGCGATGCGTCCACGGATCGTCATCAGCCGGGAAGAACTCACGCAATACCCTGTCGACAGCTGCTCGAATGATCAGCGCAATGTGTTCCTCGCCCCCCGGCGGATTTTGAAGCGTGAACGAATCGCGCAGTTCGCGCCAAACGTTCTCCAGGACGCGCTCCACGATGTTGCCGCGCTCCGTTGCCTTCAGCCCCGCCTCCGGGTGCTCCGGCCTTGCAGCACCGAGTCGTAGCTCTGCGAATGCGCGAAATGGGCATTTCGACTGCAATTCCAGCAGCTTCGTCCCGCGACGAGTGACGTCCTGCGGCGCAATCCGCGGAGCGAACTCGTCTTCGGTCTCCTGCAACTCGCTACCGGCCTGTAATTTCTCCCATCGCGGAGCGGCCTCCTGCGCAATTTCATCCAGATTGATTTTTGGGACATTCCTCAGTAACGGCGACGGCCGTAGCTCACGATCCTGCTCGCGCTGCGGAGAACTGAAAATAACCTCCGGGGCGCTCTGTGCTAGCCGTGCAAACACCGCTCGGGAAGATTCCATTTGCCCTTCATACGCGCTCTCAGGAATTCCCGCCGCGCGCTGCAACGAGATCGGCAAGAATGGATTCGGCCTGCTTCTCGCCGGCCACGCCTCGTCTGTCGTCCCGCACACCCACAGGTGATCGAACCATGAACCAGCCGCCTCCATCTCGCCCATCACTTGCACAGGTGCGCCAATGTTTTCCGGTTTGAAGATCGTTGCGCTCGCTTGCTTCAAAAGTTCCGCAATAGCGAACGGGAACGGCACTTGCGGAACCACTATGTCCAGCGATGCCAGCGCCGCCAGCAAGTCGTTCCACTTTTCGCACGTCTGATATTCCGCGCTGTCGAGAGGCCGCCCGCCCACGTTCGACGGAGGCCAGTGCACGGCCGACAGGATCTTCTGCACCCGATCCGTCCACTCGCTCATGGGCGCCCTCGGAGGGTTTGCACGCACACTCTCCGCCAAACCTTGCAATCGTGCGCGAATCGCACCACCGCCAAGAACACGTCCATCCCTGGTAACGGTGAGAGCCAGGGCCTCATTGAGCGTGACCTGTTCGCGAACCTTTCCGGCAAGCCAGTTTGCAATTCGCGCTCCTTCATCCGTCTCCGCTCCCTCGCCCCACGCGTATGGTGAACGTAACAGCTCAGCAAGTTCTCCGAACGGAACCTCGCCGGCAGCAAGCTTCAACGTGAGCAGAGCAGCGCGTACAATTCCGTAATCCGATAGTGGAATTCCCAGGGAAATATCGAACGATCGTTGTCCTTCCACACCGCCAAAAAATTCAGGATGCAACGTCGACAGAAAGATTTGCTCCACTTCGGCCCGCACCTGTTCGAGACCGGGCACCACCACGCCGATTCGAGCCGCTGGATTCTGCACGAGTTTTGCGCGCGCCCATGCCGCTGCTCGCTGCAACTCGTCCGCGCAGTCGTCCAGCGTTACGTGACGGCCCTTGGTCCAATCCGCATCGCGCTCGACGCCGAACTCCTCCACTTGTATGCCACGCGATGCCAGCCACCGCCGGAGTTCCTGTTCCTGTGGCGTCACGCGGTCGAATCCCCAGAACACTAATCGCTTTGGCAACAATTCCGGTGATTGCGTCCAAACTTCCCTGATCTCGTCCGGAGCCGTAACAGCGTCGATCCCTTTACGTTGCGCGAGTTGCCACTCGTAGTTCTCGGCCCAACTCACGAACTCACGTCCTTCCGGGATTGCATGGAATTGCCCAGCGCTAAGCGGAATGCGATAGCCACGGAGTAACTTCCATGCCTCCATAGCTTCCATCGCGACTCCGGCCGGTTGCAGCAGGCCGCGAGAACTGCCGCTCAACTCAAGTGTGAGTTCCCACAACCGGCGTTGCTGAACCGGTGAAAGCAGAACCTTGCCGGTGGCGCCAGCCAGTTGAACTTCTCGCCATGCACGCCCAATCCACGCATCCTGGGGCAATACATCTGGAGTTCGCCACGCGTGCGCTCTGTCGCGCAGATGCCTGGCACACTCGGCCAGTACTGCACGTGCCGCGCGGGTGTTGGCGGTCACAACGGTAGCGCCGTCAATCGCCGCCGCAACCGCAGATTGAAATTGTGATTCGAAATCAGTCGGCATAAGGACCACTTGAACCCGGACTTCCATTGACACACAAGTCGCTTTGTATCATACCGAGGATCGGCATCTTGAAAAGAAGAAAGCCCAGGCGGAATTCCGGCTGGGCTTGTGTCCCAAAAATAGAAGCTAGAGATCAGCCGGGAATCATCCCGCTACATTCGCCGAATCCGATTCGCGCGGCGCCTGCCTTTTCGCAGAATCCTCGGATCACCACCTCGTCGCCGTCTTCCAGGAACCGGCGCCGTTCGCCCGATGGAAGTTGGATCGCTTCAGATCCCTTCCACGTCAGTTCCAGCAGGCATCCGCGCGCATCTTTTGAATTGCCCGACACCGTGCCGCTCGCCAGCAGGTCGCCGGGTTGGAGATTGCAGCCGTTGCTCGCGTGATGCGTAATCAACTGCGCGACGGTCCAGTACATGTCGCGAAAGCTTCCGCGGCTTAACCGATGCGCCGCCAGTCGCTGGTCGCGCATTGCCCTCGTGGAGAGGTACACCTCGAGCGTCAAGTCCACTCCTCCGTAGCGTTCATTCTCGTCGCTCGCCAAGTATGGCAATGGAGCCGGATCGTCATCAGGGCGCGCGAACGCCGGGACTCTATAAGGAGCCAGCGCTTCCAGAGTCACCACCCAGGGAGAAACCGTGGTTGAAAAGTTCTTGGCAAGAAATGGGCCGAGCGGTTGATATTCCCACGCCTGCACGTCACGTGCTGACCAGTCATTAACCAAGCACAGCCCGAATGCGTGCTGCTCCGCATTGCCAATGGCAATCGTGGTGCCGAGTTCGTTGCCTGTACCGACGTAGACGCCGACTTCAAGTTCGTAGTCGAAACGCTTCGTCGGTCCAAACACCGGGACATCGCTTCCATCGGGCTTCGTCTGCCCGTTCGGACGTTTCACCGGCGTTCCGCTCGCAACAATCGACGATGCACGGCCGTGGTAACCAATCGGCACCCATTTGTAGTTCGGCAGCAGCGGGTTATCCGGACGAAACATGCTGCCTACGTTTGTCGCATGGAAGATTGATGCGTAGAAATCCGTATAGTCGCCGATCGCAGCCGGAACCAGCATGCGAACCGATGACATGGAGACAAGGTACTTTGCGACGTCTTGCTTGCGCGGACAATCATCACGCAGGAGACGAAAGATGCTGCGTCGCAGCGCCGACCAGCGTTGCCAGCCGAGGCCCATCAGTTCGTTCAGGTTCTCATCCTGGCACGCCTCCAGGGTCGCCTCGTCGACGCCATCCAGAAGATTGGCTTCCGCACACGCGCACAGGTTCAACACCTGGTCGCCAATCGCAACGCCGATACACGCGCGGTCTTTGCCGCAGTGGAACACGCCATAGGGGAGATTCTGGATTGGAAAATCGCAACCGGCCGTATTGGCCGATTCCACCCACGAGCGCGCGTTCGGCTCATGCGTTTCATTTATGGAATAGATCATAGGAGTCTCAAATTGTGCAGATCGATGATTGGTTCTTCAAAGGAACACGATCCGAAGGAAACAGCAAAGCGTTCCCGGGCCGTCTGTAACTGCGTAGTCTCCAGCGAGTATCCGTTCCATCGCACGCCCGCATCGTCGAACTGGAAGTGCTGCGGATTCTTGTCCTCGAGCAGAGAAGTGAGCTCGCTGGTCCCCGCGCCGTGCAAAGCAAATGCCGCAGCGAGAAAAACGTTAAGGAAGCCATGCATCACTCCCACCGGCGCATCCGGTTCGTAGGTAAGCGGTTTAGTGCAACGTACAGGATGATGCAGCCCCGCCGTAGCCTTGAACGGAACGCCTATCCTTGCACACTCGGCGATGAAGCGTGCCACCGTGGAGGACGACGGGAATAACTCGGGCGTGACTCCTCCAGTACGAATTTTCGCCCGCACTCCGGCAGTGCGCAGCACGGGCAGTAATTCAAAAGCACTGGCCGGAGTAACCTCGAAATAAGAAGTGATGCTCTGCGGAATGGAGGAATGAATGCGATGAATGTCCTGCTCGTTCGCAGCCTTTACTTCAATGGCATCGACGCAGGCTCGCCCCAGGTTGCGAGCATTGAATTTTTCGATGACGGCGGTATCCGCAGCGGCGTCCGTGCCCACCAATGCGCTCAGCCGCCAAGGGCGTGCGATCTCCGTGAAAGTGGCTTGCGCCTGTTCGAACTCGGCGAAGCGTGAAACCGGCAGCACAAAGCGAGCCAGTGCCCACGTATCATTGCCGGCAAGGTAGTCACCGAAGTTTTGTACGGCCCGAGCCATGCCGAGTGTGGCCGGAGGAAAAAGACCGGCGTAGTCCACGAGTTCGAAAAGAAGCATGCGCAGAGACGTGGGGATTGCTTCCCGTTGTGCTTCCGTCGCGGTGGTCACTGGGCAGCTTAACCTTTCGTCTGGAAATTCTTCTTGAGCCCTTGCCAGCACTCAAAATAGTCGTGCTGCAATTCCGCCGTATCCATCGCGTACTTCGTGGGACGGCAAACAAAGCGCGTCTCGAACATGAATGCCAGCGTGTCTCCGAGGTACTGTGGCTTCAGTTCCATTGTCGAAGCTTTCTCGTAGGTCGCAGCGTCCGGTCCATGGCCAGACATGCAGTTGTGCAGACTCGCGCCCCCGGGCAGGAACCCTTCAGCCTTTGCGTCGTACTCGCCGTGAATCAGTCCCATGAACTCGTTCATGAAGTTGCGGTGAAACCACGGCGGCCGGAACGTGTGCTCAGCCACCATCCATCGCGGCGGAAACACCACGAAGTCGCAGTTTGCGGTTCCCGGAATTTCCGACGGCGACGTGAGCACGGTATAGATTGACGGGTCTGGATGATCGAAGCTCACCGAGTTGATGCAGTTGAACTTCGCCAGATCATATTTGCAGGGAGCGTAATTGCCGTGCCATGCCACCACGTCAAGCGGGGAGTGATTGTATTCCGCCTCCCATAATCCGCCGAGAAACTTTGCGACAACCCTAAAGTCTCCGTCGCGGTCTTCATACGACGCATGTGGCGTCAGAAAGTCCCGCGAATTTGCCAGTCCATTTGCACCGATTGGTCCAAGGTCAGGTAGGCGGAAGAGGCTGCCAAAGTTTTCGCAGATGTATCCGCGCGCTTGCGATTCCAGCAGTTCAACACGAAACTTGATGCCACGCTGAATCACGCAGATCTCTCCCGGCCTCAGGCCGATGCGCCCAAATTCGGTGTGCATCACCAAAGAACCGAGCTGCGGCACGATCAACAGTTCGCCATCGGCGTCATAGAAGCAGCGATTTTCCATGCTACGGTTTGCCGCATAAATATGGATGGCGACTCCGGAATGCATGGCACAGTCGCCGTTCCCGGCGATGGTGATGAGACCATCGACAAAATCCGTTGGCTCGGACGGAATCGGAATCGGGTTCCAGCGCAATTGGTTCGGCGACGTTGGAACTTCGACAAATGGAGTGCTGCGCAACAATCGGCTGTCGATGGGCCGGTAGGGCTTGTGCGTAACCGAAGGCCGGATACGATAAGCCCACGTGCGCCGATTGGAAACGCGCGGCGCGGTGAACGGTGTGCCGCTGAGTTGCTCCGCATAGAGTCCAAGCGGCGCCTGTTGGGGCGAATTCTGTCCAGCGGGCAGAGCGCCTGCCACCGCTTCGCTGGCAAACTCGTTACCAAATCCAGAGTGATACTGCAACTGCTCCAGTGAATTGCCTGGTCTATTGGTAGCCATCAAATTGTCCTCGCTGCCTTGCAGTTACAGATTTCCCCGACGGGCCTGTTCCAGTTCAAGAGCTTCGAACAGCGCCTTGAAATTGCCTTTGCCGAAGCCGCGACTTCCCTTGCGTTGAATGATTTCAAAGAACACGGTGGGGCGGTCCTGCACCGGTTTCGAAAAGATCTGTAGCAGATAGCCTTCCTGGTCCTTATCCACCAGGATGCCCAGCCGCTTGATCTCTTCCATCGGTTCTTCCGGTTCTCCAATACGATCACTGAGCAGATCGTAATAAGAGTCAGGCACGCGCAGGAACTCCACGCCGTTCTGCTGCAAGCGATCCACCGTGTAAAGAACGTCTTTGACCTGGAGCGCGACGTGTTGAACGCCTGGGCCGCCATACGCTTCAAGATACTCGTCGATCTGACTCTTGCGCCGCGCTGGAGCAGGTTCATTGATCGGAAATTTTACCGAGTAGGAATCGTCACTCATCACGATCGACATCAGCGCGCTGTACTCGGTTGAAATATCCTTGTCGTCAAACGTGATGTAGCGGTGGAAGCCGAACACCGTGCTGTAGAAGTCGGCCCAGTGATTCATCTTGCCTAGTTCCACGTTGCCTACCATGTGGTCCACGCGAAGAATGCCGGCATCCTTACCCTTCACTTCCTGCGCGACAAACCCCGGAAGAAACGGGCCGTTGTAATCCTTGTACGAGATGAGCGAATGAATCGTATCGCCGTAAGTGTGGATGGCGGCGTGGCGCACCGTGCCGTGCTCGTCGGTCATGTCATGCGGTTCGACGCATGGCTTAGCCCCTCGGCGGACCGCCTCGCTGAACGCGAAATCCGCGTCGGCTACTTCCAAAGCAATGTCGCGGACACCATCACCGTGTTTCTTAAGGTGCTCGGCGGCAAAGTCGTCCGGCTGCATTGGCGACGTCAGAACAAAATTCGTCTTGCCCTGCATCAGTACGTATGAGGTCTGATTGCGCACCCCGGTCTCAAGGCCCCTGTAGGCGGCCTGAGAAAAACCAAATCCGTTACGGTAATAAAAAGCGGCTTGCTTCGCGTTGCCCACCAGGAATTCAACGTGGTGGACTCTCTTTAATTTAAGAGGGTTCTCCATGGATTCTCACTCCCCGCAAATATCCGTATTCTGGTTGTGCGTATACATTAAGATGGGCGAAGTGGGCCGGCTTTGCCCGGATCTACGATTGGCTGAATGACCCAAGCATAACACCTAAGCGATTGAACTAAAAAGCACTACTTGTGACACGTTCAGGCCGTATGCATCTCAAAATGCCCTGTTGCCTATTCTCACAATTCTCTGGGGTTTTCCATGGGGATGGTGATAATCGAACGAAGCAAATTTCAGTAACAGTGCTCTTTGTGGTAGCGTCTTTTGCGCTGGAGAGCGCGCAAATTGCAGGAGAGAGGGACCATATGGCTCCAACCGGCAAGGTTGGGTAGAGTCGATTGCGTAAAAATCTATTCGGCAATTCCGGAAGATAGAAGATATTTGAAGGAGCCGTTCGACGCGATGACGGCTCCTTATCAGATCTGCATCGTCCAATAGACGGCCTGAACACGGGCGCCTATTGCACCGTCTCCGGGAGTTGACGAAGCTCTTCGCGTAGGCGCTCCATCTCCTGTTCAACCCTGCCAATCAGGGCGCGGACTTCGCTGATGTCGCCCGCACGCGCAAGTTCTTCAAGGCTAAGCGCGGCGGCACTGGCCTTTTCCGCACAGAACATGCTGGCAGCTCCCTTCAGGCGGTGAGCAGCCTCGCAAAGGCGCTCCGCATCTTCGGCGCGCTCCGCCTCGTGGATTTCGGCGAACATCTTGGGGCATTCGGCGTCGAAGATATGACCAAGATCGACGAGGAGTTCTTCGTCACCCCCGATTCGCTCCAAGGCTGCTTCCTTGTTCATAACTGTCATGGTGTCCTCCAGAAATGTTGTCCGGTAGTTCCGCGCAATAGTGTTCAATCGCCAGCAGCAGTTCCTTGCGATGAATCGGCTTTGAGAGATAATCATCCATGCCGGCCACAAGGCACCGTTCCCGGTCTCCCTTCATTGCGTGTGCCGTCATCGCGATAATCGGCGTGTGTATGCCGCTGATTGCGTCCTGCCTGCGGATCATGGCGGTGGCTTCAAAGCCATCCATCTCCGGCATCTGCACGTCCATCAGCACGAGGTCGAACGTTTCAGCAGCGTGCGCGGTCACCGCCTCTTTTCCGTTCTGCGCGACGCGCACCAAGTGGTTTTCTTTCTGTAGAAGCCTTAAAGCGAGTTGCTGATTCACCACATTGTCTTCGGCCAGCAGGATGTTCAGGCGCCGCATGCGTGTGCCCTGCGACTTTTGCGTGTTGTCGCGTGTGTCGCCGGAGCGCCTGCCCAGCGCCACAAGAATCGACTGCAGGAGCTCGGGACGCCGAATGGGCTTGATAAGGTACGATGAGATTCCCAAGTCCTTGCACTTTGCGGCATCGCCGTGACGCGTGGCGGACGTAAGCATCATCACCGTGGCTCCAGCAAGCCTCGGGTCCCGTTTGATTTCCTTCGCAAGCTCGAAGCCGTCCATCTCCGGCATCTGTCCGTCAATGAGAATCAGCGGGAACGGCTGACCTGCGGTACACGCCTTGCCCAGTTTCAGCAAAGCCTCCGGACCTCCAGCGGCCTGTGACGGGGTCATTCGCCACTGCATAAGCATTGCGTAGAGAATCTGGCGGTTCGTGCGGTTGTCATCGACGATCAGCGCATGCATATTTTTCAGTGTTTCGACCTCGGCGGGCACGACTTTCAGGGGTTGTGCATCGGTGCGTCCGAGGTGCACGGTGAAATGAAACGTAGTTCCCTCTCCGACGACACTCTCGACCCATATCGCTCCGTGCATCATGCTGACGATGCGCGATGAGATCGTTAGCCCCAGTCCGGTTCCGCCATATCTCCTCGCACTCGAACTATCGGCCTGTCCAAAGGCTTCGAAAATAATCCCAAGTTTTTCCTTCGGTATTCCGATTCCGGTATCGCGCACCCTGAAATGCAGCAGGCAGTCACTTTCGGTCGAGTGTTCCATCCCGACTCTGAGCACAACTTCGCCGGACTCCGTGAACTTGATGGCGTTGCCGATCAGGTTGATCAATACCTGCCGCAAACGGGAATCGTCTCCAACTACGATCGTCGGCACCTCGGGCTCCAGGTCGTAGGCCAGTTCCAGTCCTTTCTGGTGCGCACGAAGCGCGATGCCGCGCAACGTGTCGCCGAGCAATTCGTCGATGTCAAACGGCGAGCTGTCGAGGTCCAGTTTGCCGGCTTCTATCTTGGAGAAATCGAGAACATCGTTGATGACACTAAGCAATGCCTCCGCCGAAGACTTAACTGTCGTCAGGTATTCCCGTTGCTCGGAGTTTAGATCGGTTTCCAGCGCCAGTTCAGTCATGCCCATGATGGCATTCATCGGAGTGCGAATCTCGTGGCTCATGTTTGCAAGAAATTCACTCTTGGCGCGGCTTGCTGTCTCTGCCGTCTCCTTGGCATCCGCCAGTTGTTCGTTGATTGCGCTTCTCACGCGGATTTCTTCTTCAAGGATGTACTTGCTCTGTTGTAACTCGCGGTCGCGCTCCTCGATCTCGGCCAGCATGCAGTTGAACTCGTCAACGAGCATCCCGAGTTCATCATGCCCGTGCCGCGCTGCCCGAATTGAATAGTCCCTCCGTCCGGAAACTTCACGGGCAATATTCACCAAGGTGAGTATCGGAACCGTGATGTGCCGCTGGAGCCAGCCGCCGACCAGGATGGACACAAAGAGCGATGCAGCCAAGAAGACCAAAACTATGGTTGCATAGCTCTTCCAGCGTTCGTTAAGCATGGAAAGGTCGAACACGCTTGCCAGTGTCCCAACCAGTTTTCCGTTTTCCACAATTGGCTGCGAAACCACGATGGAACCGATCCCAACGGATATTCCTTCCGGCGGCTTCGTTTGAATAATGTTTCTCGAATCACCGGTATGGCGGAATTGCGCGAGCCGTACTCCGTGAAGATCCCACACGGCCGAGTACAGCAGTGTTGGATCCTGCCCGGTCTGCTCCAGCATGGAATTCAACTTGCTCAAGTCGCGGCTGTGCACTGGAGAGGCAATCGCCACAGCAAGCTTCGAGTTCTCCAACGAGGCTCGCGTCGCCATCTCCCGCGAGTCATTGAGGCGGTCGAAGGCCAGTAGAGCCGCGCATACCATTAGCAGCGTGCCTCCGCTGACGATAATCATCAGCGCTGTAAGCTTGCGCCGGACTGAACTCTTCATGAGCGACATGCGGTGTCATCCTGCATGGTGAAATGTGACGCGCAAACTGCCTCAGGTATTCTCTTCGGCATGATTTGGTGTTTCGATGAGTACGAAAGGACCCTCGGTCAAGCTATCCGGGAGGCTGCCGATGAAGAAAATGAAGAAGTGGGACTCTTTTCATTTGGCCGGTCCCGGTATTTCGATCCCTACGACGGAACGTGACAGGAATGCGAATACTTGTCGCCGATGACGATCCGGTGTGCCGCCATCTCATTACCAGCGGACTCACCAAGCAGGGCCACGAGGTGATGGAAACCGCCTCCGGGACGGAGGCATGGAAGAAGCTACATGAAGTAGATGCCCTGCGGTTGCTCGTGCTTGACTGGATGATGCCCGGAATAGATGGGGTGGAGCTTTGCCGCCGTATCCGCCGCGAGGTTTCCGAGAACTACACGTATGTCATTCTTCTCACGGCCCGTACATACAAAGTCGAGATGCTGGCCGCTCTCGATGCCGGCGTTGACGATTACCTGACCAAGCCCTTCAACCAGGATGAATTGCACGCCCGCATTAAGGTTGGTATTCGCGCGCTTGACGTACAGCAGAAACTCATCGATGCTCACCGGGCGACACAAGCTCTCATCGATCACTCTCCATTCGGTATCGCCTCTGTTGCGGGAGACACGACAATTCTCCAGTCGAATGCTGCATTCGCAAGGATTTTGGGGTTTGATTCCCCCCAGGCTCTATCCGAGACGACGTTGAGCAGCCTTTTCTCATCCATCGACGAAGCTGACAACATGTTCCGAACTCTGACCAAGGAATCGGAGATCAACTGTTGCGAAACCGAATGGCTGCGCGCAGACGGCAGTTGTGCGACGGTGCGTGTCTGGGCACGGCCGATACCGCAACTCGGAAACTTCGGCGAAATCGAGGTCATGATCCAGGACGTCACCGAGCAGAAGCAACTGGAGCAACGATTCCGACAATCACAAAAGATGGAGGCGATCGGACGTCTGGCTGGCGGAGTCTCTCACGACTTCAATAATCTGCTTACCGTCATCAAGGGATATTCAGGGTTGTTGATGCGCCGAAGCGATGTAACCGGGGCCGTGCGCGAGAAGTTGCATGCAATCGACGTTGCCGCCGACCGTGCTGCTCTGCTCACCCGCCAACTGCTGGCTTTCAGCCGTCAACAGGTTCTGCAACCAAGAGTCATTAATCTCAACCTCGTCATTGCCGAGATCGCCGAAATCCTCAAGCGCCTGATCGGCGAAGATGTGCGCCTGTCCATCAACTACGACAAGAGGCTATGTAGCGTTTTTGCGGATCCAGTCCAGATGCAGCAAGTCGTCCTCAATCTCGTAGTAAACGCGCGCGACGCAATGCCAAACGGCGGCGAACTTGAAATCTGCACAGAAAATCTCAGACTTGAAGTTGACGAAGATCGGCACGGCTGTCCCGTCAAAGCCGGCGATTACGTGCGCATCGTCATTCGCGATGCTGGCACTGGCATGGACGAGACCACTCTGGCTCACATCTTTGAACCGTTTTTTACAACGAAGAAAGACCGGGGCACTGGCCTGGGGCTGGCCACTGTCTATGGAATCGTCAAGCAAAGCGGTGGCTTCGTCTGGGCAAGTAGCAAATTAGACGCCGGATCAACGTTCGAAGTCCAATTACCCGCCGCGCAATCGAGATTGGGATCTCTCGTCTAGGTAATCCTGTCGTCACCTTTCAGAAAAAACAGAGAGTATCGACAAACTTGAATAGAAATCGCGTTCGGAAGTTTGACGGCAACCATACCTGTTGTTACTATCATGTTGCGGGGTGGAGCAGCCTGGTAGCTCGTTGGGCTCATAACCCAAAGGTCGCAGGTTCAAATCCTGCCCCCGCAACCAAAAGAATCAACCACTTCGATTCAGTTGGTTGCCTTCGACAAGTCCCCGTTATCCCCCATTAAGAACAACTGCCATTTATTGCACGGTCGCAGTGTCCGCTGTTACTGGTGTTGACTGCGAGTTGGGGCCGAACACCAGTCCTACAACCTGACTGTTTGCGCGGCGTTTGGTTTCCGTCATGGCTCGCCCATAGACATTCATCGTCGTCTGGATCGAAGCGTGACGCATTAGTTCCTGTTGCACCTTCATTGGAGCACCCGTCTCGTCGAGCCAGGAGCGGTAGGTGTGGCGGAAAGTGTGCCACCCAATTTCATCTCCCAATTTGGCGAGTTTTGCAGCTCGCTTGATCTGCGACTTCTGCAAGCTCTCCTGATGGTAGGGTCTCCCAGTGACAGGGTTGGCAAAAACCCAATCTTCATCTCGCGGGAAGACTGAAGCGGAGCGCCACTGTAACAGCACCTCCGCCAGACGAGCATCGAGCGGAACATCGTCTCTCGAGTATTCCGTCTTCACATCGTCCACTCTGCCGCCCACCACGCTCCTCTGCACCAGCACGGCGCGATCCTCAAAGTCGAAATCGCCCCACTGCAAGCCGAGTATTTCGCTGATCCGAAGTCCCAGGCATTGCGCGACCAAAACCATCGTGCGGTATGGTTCGCTCAGATGCTTGAGAAGTTCAAAGAACTCGTCCACGGTGAGAACCCGTGGCCGCTTCAGACGCTTGCTTGCATCCTTCACGCGCACCAGAGAAACAGGATTCTTACCGAGTTCGATAAGACCCCACCGCTCCGCGCACTTGAAAACAAGGTGCATGATGCCCCGTACATGAACCTTTGACTTGGGAGCCAGCGGCAGCTCGCGCAGCCACTGTTCCATCGCCATCGGTTTTATCTTGTCCACCGGATAGTCTCCCCAGCGTGGCCGGATGTGAACCCGGATATTGGACAGATGAGATTTCCGCGTCGAGTAGCGTTCCGAAAGCTCATGCTCGATATAGCGATCCAGCAAAGCTCCGAAGGATGCTGCTTCCACTTCCACACGCGGAGATTCTCCGTTGAGTCGAAGAAGAAGTGCTTGCGTGGCTTTCCGTGCTTGGGTCTCCGTTGCGAGCACACCGCGATCACCAAGGATCACGCTCTGCCGTTTACGCTGTCCCCGAGAATCCGTCTCGTAATAACGGAACTCCCACACATCCGGTCCGCGTTCGCGCTTCCTCAACCGCAGACTTCCATATTGATACCGTGTCCGAACAAGCAAGGGTTGATCTCCTTTCTGGTTACGGGCACGAGTGGCTGATTCCAGCCTACTGTGCCTGGTCGTCGTCGTCGAGGGGTTCGATCCTGGTGCCGGATCGATACAGGTCGGACGCCCGGAAGCGCCACAGCTTGCCGACACGGACGCCGTGAATGATTCCATTTCGTGCGTAACGCTGAAGGGTTTTGGGGTGAACTTGAATGATTGCTGCTGCCCGATCACTGTCCAGCAGCGGTTCGAATGAAATGTGAGAATGAGGGGGATCGAACATGGTTCGTATGCTCCTTTGATCTGCACCCCGAAAATTGATCCATCTTGAATGAGAGTTCTCCGGCTACACTGGCCGACTTGGGCCCAGAGCAAGGAGAACGAGATCTTGAAGAAGAGCCATTTCAAAGAAGAACAGATTGT